>Ga0105053_10003733_pt1 | contig 22895 bp, 19 predicted proteins | sample BON01_FD_78093 | JGI IMG/M metagenome (GOLD analysis project Ga0105053, IMG submission 78093) | Freshwater microbial communities from Lake Bonney liftoff mats and glacier meltwater in Antarctica - BON-01 | ecosystem: Environmental > Aquatic > Freshwater > Ice > Glacier meltwater | place: Lake...
CACCTTCGCGGTTACCGCCTTCACGGGGACGATCATTGCCACCTTCGCGTGGAGTCCACGGACGACGTTCGCCGCCTTCGCGGTTGCCGTCAAAACGGGGACGATCGTTGCCACCTTCACGTGGGGTCCACGGACGACGTTCACCACCTTCGCGGTTAGCGCCTTCACGGGGACGATCATTGCCACCTTCGCGAGGGGTCCACGGTCGACGTTCACCGCCTTCGCGGTTGCCGTCAAAACGCGGGCGATCGTTACCCCCTTCACGTGGGGTCCACGGACGACGTTCGCCGCCTTCGCGGTTATTATCATAACGTGGGCGGTCGTTGCCTCCCTCGCGCGGGGTCCACGAACGACGTTCGCCATCACGGCTATCGTTGTTGCGTGAACGCATTTCGCTGGGACGGTCATCGCCGCCTTCAAGATCTTTACGAAGAATTCGGTTTTTTTGAGATTCTGAACCCGATTCTAGGGTATTCAGTTCATCATGCAGTTTTTTAAGGCGATCAGCTCTTGTAGAATTCGAGCCCTGCTCATCGTTTCGCCGATTGCGGTCATCACGACCGGATTCATTTCTGGCGTCCATCAGAAAATATTAATAAATGAACCGCAAATGTAGTAATAATTATTCAGATTCCTCCTGACCGATCGAATTCTCCTGATTATCAAGCGCTTTGAGTTGCGGAAGCTCATCTAAGTTATTAATACCGAAGTATTCCATAAAACGTTCGGAGGTGCCATACAACAGCGGTCGACCCGGTCCATTGCTCTTGCCCGTAATCACGATCAGATTACGTTCGAGCAAGCGTTGCATACTGTAATCGCAGTTTACACCTCGGATATGTTCCAACTCGGATTTGGTAACGGGCTGTTTGTATGCAATGATCGATAAAGTCTCTAGTGCTGCTTGCGACAATCTTTTTTTAGCGCGCTCGGCAAGCACCAGGGCCAATAAAGGTTGAAACTGTTTTTTTGTCAAAAAAAGATAGGCGCCGGCCGTTTTTACTAGCTCAAAACCTTGGCTGCCGGCTTGATATTCGGCCATTAATTGTGCTAAAAACGACTCGATTTCAACCTCTGAAACCTCTATTCCATGGTATTGAGCTAATATTTTAGCCAATTCCTCCGCACTGATTGGTTGTTCGGCCGCAAAAACCAATGCTTCTACTTCGGCCCTCAATTCGAGATATGTTCCAGGTGTTTTCATGCAGATAGGCAACAAATCTATTAAATTTAGCTTGCCAAATGCGAAATCAAACTCGGCAATCTGTTATGAAAAAAATACTAAAACCCGTTTTACTCGCCGTGATTACCTTAACCACCTTCGCTTGTTCTTCAGGAGAAAAGGAAACCACTGTTGAAGAAGCCCCCTTTGAAGTGAAAGTCGACCAATTCGCCGACTTACAAATACTTCGGTATCGTATTCCCGGCTTCGACAGCTTGAGTCTGCAACAAAAAGAGCTGTTGTATTATCTATCCGAAGCCGCTAAAGCTGGTCGAGATATAATCTGGGATCAGAACTACAAATACAATCTGGTTGTACGCCGTACGCTTGAGGAAATTGTAGCGCATTATGAAGGCGATAAAAGCGGTGCTGACTATGCCAAATTTTTGGAATACACGAAAAGGGTATGGTTCAGCAATGGTATCCACCACCATTACAGCACAAAAAAAATAATGCCCGAGTTTACAGCAGAGTATTTCGAAAGTTTGGTGCTGGGTGCTCCAAAAGCCAGCTTTCCAGTATTTGAAAATGTCACAGATCCAGCTACCCTTATTGGCTTTTTGAATCCGATACTCTTCGATCCTAGCATAGCTGCTAAAAGAGTCAATCAGGATGTGAACGCCGACAATGTGGTAGCTTCTGCCAACAACTTTTATGAAGGCGTGAGTCAGGCCGAAGTAACTGCTTACTATGCCAAACTGAAAGATAAAAACGACAAAACACCCATCTGGCACGGCTTAAATTCTAAACTGGTCAAAGAAAATGGTCGGTTGGTGGAGAAAGTCTGGAAATCAGGCGGCATGTATGGCGCAGCCATCGACAAAATCATTTATTGGCTGGAAAAAGCCAGCGGTGTTGCTGAGAATGAAAAACAAAAAGCAGCGCTAGACTTGCTCATCGACTATTATAAAACTGGCGACCTCAAAACTTGGGATGCCTATAACATTGCTTGGGTAGCTGATACTGAATCGATGATTGACGTGGTGAACGGCTTTATTGAAGTATATGGTGATGCACTTGGCATGCGGGCATCGTACGAATCTGTGGTTTCTGTACGTGATATGGAAGCCACTAAACGCATCAAAGCCATAGGCGATGAAGCCCAGTGGTTCGAAGACAACAGCCCCTTGGATCCAGCGCATAAAAAAGAAACGGTTATTGGCATCTCTGCCAAAGTAATATTGGCAGTTCAAGAGTCGGGCGACGCAGCACCTGCCACACCTATTGGCATCAATCTGCCAAACTCCGATTGGATTCGTAAAGACATCGGTTCAAAATCAGTATCTCTCGGCAACATAGTAGGGGCATACGATGAAGTTGCTTCTAAGGGCAGTTCTATCGAAGAATTTGCATTCAGCCAAGAAGAAATTGATCGTTCACGCAAATACGGAGCCTTGGCAGGTGCCTTGCATACAGATATGCACGAAGTTATCGGGCATGCCTCGGGCAAACTCAATGCAAACGTTGGCACCCCAAAAGAAACCCTCGTTATGTACGCTTCTACCCTCGAAGAAGCCCGTGCTGACTTGGTAGCCTTGTATTACCTGATGGACGAAAAGCTGATTCAAATTGGCGTAATGCCATCTCTAGAAGTAGGCAAAGCCGAATACGACAGTTATATCCGCAATGGCATGATGTTGCAACTCCGCCGCATCGATGCAGGTGATAATCTGGAAGAATCGCATATGCGAAACCGTCAGTTAGTTGCTGCTTGGGCCATGGAAAAAGGTGCTGCAGACAATGTAGTTGAACGTAAAAGCAAAAACGGCAAAACCTATTTTGTTGTAAACGACTACCAAAAATTACGTGTGATTTTTGGTGAATTGTTGCGCGAAATACAGCGTATAAAAAGTGAAGGCGATTTTAAATCAGGACAAGCGCTGGTAGAAACTTACGGCGTAAAAGTTGATCAGGCCTTGCAAAAAGAGGTGAAAGAACGTTTCCAGAAAATCCAATCAGCACCTTACTCAGGATTTATCCAGCCAAAACTTACGGCGGTAATGGAAGGAGATAAGATTGTAGACGTTAAAGTGACCTACCCAAGTGATTTTGTAGAACAGATGATGGAGTTTGGCAAAATAAACAGCTACTTGCCGCACGTCAACTAAACAATACGTGCTTAAACCTTAAAAAAGCGGTAACAACTTGAGTTGTTACCGCTTTTCATTTTTAGCTATTTAACGGCCCCTTTGTAGGCATGCACATCTGCAAGTAGGCTTGTCATTTTTTCTTTACTCCATTTTGCCTCCAGTGAAATCAATTGCTCCGCATCTGCAAAACGTGGCGGTTTGGCTTTGAGGGTGAGCCGCTCGAAATGGTGGTGAAATACCCCCAAGGCAATGTGAATAGGTTTAATATCCTGCTGTTCGATAGCTCTTTGTTTGGAGCGCAGATACAAATCAAAATCGGCAGCTTGTATCCGCTCATCCCACAAGCCCAAAAGGGTGATGGCTCTGCGCGTACTTAAGATGCTGTGGCCAGCAAATCCTTCTAATATCTGCTGACCATATTTCGCTTTGCGGCGAGCACAAAACTTTGGCCAATTGAGGTACATCAAGCGGTGCCGAAAACGCAAGGCATTTTCACTTACCCCCAAAAACCGTGTCGTTCCCTTGATCCACTTCCAGTGCCTCCGAAATCGCCGGGTTGCCCGCTCAGATTCTGCACGCTCTATGGCTGCTGGACAAACCAAATCGAGCTCGTGGGTGGTCATAACAGAAATTAAATCGGCATCCCATCCCGGCGCGACGATAATATCATTGTTAAAAAAGGCCAGATAATCGTATTTCGCTAGCTGTATTCCTTGGTTTTGGGTGTACGGATAGCTGTAATTAGCTGGGTTTCGGACTACCCTTGCCCCTTTACTTTCAAAAAATTCGGCACTCCCATCTGTCGAGCCGTTGTCGATGATAATGAGTTCATACGGCAGGTGGCTGTAACATTCCAACGCCGCAACAAAAAGTCGATTTATGGGCAGTTGGTTGTATACAGCGGTTATAATGCTGATCATAATTACGATCAAATATAAGTGGATTGGCCACGAAAATGCTTTAGTTTCACTTTTACGCTTGCCTAATTAGGCAAAGAAAGCTGCCAACCCTACATTTGTTCTTGTGAAGACTTACTTCAGAATACTGGCTTTTGCCCGACCCCTCCGGAATTTTTTGCCGCGATATGTCATCTTGGCTCTACTCGGGGTGATTTTCGGGATTTTCAATTTTACCCTGCTCATCCCTTTGCTGAACATCATTTTCGGCACTGTTGAACAACAAGCTGTACTTACACCGCCCGTTTTCGACTGGAGTTTGAACTGGGTAAAAGACTATTTCAACTACCGCTTCCTCCACATATTTAATACGTTTGGTCAGGCTGCTGCACTCAAATTTGTGTGCGGCATCGTAATCGTCTCTTTCTTTTTCTCCAATGTATTCCGCTATTGGAGTCAGCGGGTGCTTACAGGCTTACGTACATTGGTCGTAAAAAACATCCGTCAAGCCTTGTTTAATCACCTTATCGATTTAAATGTCCGTTATTTCCATGGTCAGCGTAAGGGAGATTTGATTTCGGTCGTTTCCAACGATGTAACGGAAATAGAAAATTCTGTAGTTAGCAGCATTCAAATCATCTTCCGCGAGCCTTTGTTGCTGATTGGTTATGTGGTTCTACTATTTATGATTTCGGTAAAGCTGACACTTTTCAGTTTTATGGTTTTACCGGTTTCCGCGCTTATCATCAGCGCCATTTCGCGCAAACTCAAACGAGATTCAAAAAAAGGCCAAAGTCTGCTTGGCAACATCCTCAGTGTTATCGAAGAGTCGATATCTGGCATTCGCATCATCAAAGCCTTTAACGCTCAGGCCTATACCCGTCAAAAGTTTGATACCCAGAACCACGCCTATCGTCAGATTCTAAAAAAAATCTGGAACCGCAAGGAACTGGCCTCGCCGCTATCCGAATTCTTAGGCGTAAGTATGATTGTGGGAATCATTCTTTATGGCGGCATGATGGTTTTAAATGGCCAAAGCGACCTGAGCGGCAGCGCCTTTATCACGTATATCATCCTCTATTCTCAGTTGCTGGTCCCTGCCAAAAATATTACTGGTGCCGTGACCAATATTCAGCGGGGCTTGGCCGCTGCCGAGCGTGTTTTCGAGATACTCGAAGCCAAAAATACGATTCAGCAAGCACCCGATCCGGTGCGCCTGCCAGCATTCAACCAGCATATTGAGTTCCGCAATGTGAGCTTCAGTTATGGTCGGGAAGTAGTACTAAAAAATATCAATCTTACAATCAAAAAAGGACAGATGGTCGCCTTGGTAGGCCCGAGTGGCAGCGGCAAAAGCACCCTCGCCGACCTACTCCCTCGCTTTTTAGACCCAACCGAAGGAGAAGTGCTTTTAGATGGCGTGCCCTTGCGTAGTGCTCATTTACACGACCTACGTCAGCTCATGGGCATTGTAACCCAAGAAAGCATTCTATTTAACGACACCATCGCCGCCAATATCGCTTTTGGCATAAATAATCCTGGCGCAACCGCTGTACAGAACGCAGCTAAAGTTGCCAATGCCGACGGTTTTATTGCACAAACCGAAGCTGCTTACGAGACCAGCATAGGGGATAGAGGTGGCCGACTCAGCGGCGGACAGCGGCAGCGGATCAGCATTGCCCGTGCCGTTTACAAAAACCCACCCATCCTTATCCTAGATGAGGCCACTTCGGCTCTCGACTCTGAATCGGAAAAATCGGTTCAGGATGCCCTCACCCACTTGATGGAACACCGCACCAGCCTAGTAATTGCACACCGGCTCAGCACCATTCAGCATGCCGACCACATCGTAATGTTGCAGGCTGGCGAAATCATAGAGCAAGGAAAACATGAGGAGCTCATGGCATTGGGTGGTGCTTATCACAGGCTCATTAGTCTCCAACAGTTGTAAGGGAATTCTCTTGCCTTCTGCTTGCATTTTTTATCTTTAGCTGATAAAGCTACTTCTATGCAGGTATCCCACATGGCCGAAACCCTCATCGGCTCCGAAATCATTAAACTCGCAGGTGAAATCAACCAGAAAATAAAAGCTGGGCAGTCGATCTATAATTTTACCATAGGTGATTTTGACCCTGCTGTTTTTCCTATACCCGACGAGCTAAATCAAGAAATCAGAAATGCCTATCGGGAAGGGCATACCAATTACCCTGCTGCAAACGGGCTGTTAGAAACCCGGCAAGCGGTTGCTTATTTTTTAGAAAAACGACAGCACCTGAGTTATACCGCTGATGAAATCCTCATCTCTGGCGGAGCAAGGCCATTAATATACGCCATCTATCAAACCTTGCTTGACCCGGGCGACAGCGTCATTTTCCCTGTGCCCTCTTGGAACAACAATCATTATTGTCATCTCTCCCAGGCTAAGCCGATAGCTTTGGAGGTGACAGCAGCGGATAACTTTATGCCCACAGCTGCGCTTATTGCCCCTCATATTCAGGAAGCAACCTTAATAGCGCTGTGTTCGCCACTTAATCCTACAGGTACACTTTTTAGTGAATCCGCACTTCGAGAAATCTGCGAACTTATTCTTAAAGAAAATAAAAGAAGAGCGCCAAACCAAAAGCCAGTTTATCTGATGTATGATCAGATATATTGGTCCCTGACTTACGCAGGTGCCGTACATGTTGACCCTGTTAGCCTTTTCCCTGAAATGCGCGAGTACACCATTTATGTTGATGGTCTGTCGAAGGCATTTGCCGCAACTGGCGTAAGGGTTGGTTGGAGTTTTGGGCCAGCAGCGATCATCGACAAGATGAAGTCGATTTTAAGTCATATCGGTGCCTGGGCACCAAAAGCAGAGCAAATCGCTGTTGCCCGGTACTTAATTCAAGATGAGGCTGTTGATCGATACTTTAAAAAATTTCGCCACGAATTGTACTTCAGGTTACATGGATTTTACGAAGGTTTTCAAGCATTGGCAGCCGCAGGGCATCCAGTACAGTGTATTGTGCCTCAATCGGCCATCTACCTTACCTTACAATTTAAACTCATTGGCAAACGCACACCCGACGGAAAAATTCTGCAGAATATGCGCGAAGTAACCGCCTACATTTTAGATGCGGCCTCCATGGCCATCGTACCTTTTTATGCTTTTGGCGCTCCTGAATCAAGCCATTGGTTCCGTTTAAGTGTCGGAACTTGCAAAAGAGAAGAGGTCAAGTTGGCGCTGGATAAGCTTAAAAAAGCACTTGAAGGCCTAAGTTGACTATTTATTTGAAACACAGTTGTCTCAAATAATATTGCTTTAAAAGCTGGTTTGCAAGACGGCAAAAATACTAATCGCAGCCTTGGTAGCTCACCTCTTCCAAACCATTACCCTGTTCAATGGCTTGAACATCCTTATAGGTAATGCGTACATCATTCAAAATGTCACGGATTTCTTGTGCATCATCGGTAGTGACCAGTCGAGTGCGTATCTCTTTAAAATGCGGATAGCCTTTGAAATAATTGGTATAGTGCCTACGCATTTCGAGTATGCCTAATTTATCTCCCTTCCAAGTCAAAGAGCGCTCGAAGTGCTGTAAACATACATTCACCCGTTCATCGGTATCGGGCTTGGCGAGATGTTCACCTGTTGCGAAATAATGTTTTATTTCACGAAAAATCCAAGGATAACCAATGGAGGCGCGGCCAATCATTATGCCATCTACCCCATATCTTTCGCGATACAACTTGGCTTTCTCGGGCGTATTGATGTCACCATTTCCAAATACCGGGATGTGCATGCGGGGGTTGTTTTTAACCTCACCAATTAAGGCCCAGTCCGCTTCGCCTTTATACATCTGCACGCGCGTGCGGCCATGCACGGCTAGTGCCTGCACGCCTATATCTTGTAAAGCTTCTGCCAGATAAACGATTTGTTTGGAGTCCTCATCCCAACCCAAACGTGTTTTAACTGTAATAGGCAACTGGCTTCGTTTAACCATGGCCTCCGTAATTTTCAGCAGTTTCGGCAGGTTGCGAAGCATGCCTGAACCCGCTTCTTTACATACCACATTTTTTACTGGACAGCCAAAATTGATATCGATTAAATTAGGTCGTGCCTCGGTCACCACATCAATGGCTTGCACCATGGCAGCTTCCTCCCCTCCAAATATTTGTATACCCATGGGTCGCTCGTCATCGTAGATATCGAGCTTTTTCATGCTTTTGTGGGCGTTCCTAATTAGACCTTCCGACGAGATAAACTCGGTATACATCAAATCGGCACCCTGTGTTTTACAAACAGCCCGAAACGGTGGGTCGCTAACATCCTCCATGGGAGCAAGTAAGAGTGGAAATTCGCCTAATTCAAGTGCACCTATTCTGACCATCGCTTTATAAAAGGCGTAAATTTACGCAAAAAATTACGGCATGCTATTCGATAAGCCCTTGCGGGAACACCCGCCTTTGCTTCAGCTCATTCTTATTTTCAGTTTGTGCATCGCGTCAGGCGGATTATTTACCCTTCTCGCGCTACAGCTCGCGGAAACAGTAACGGGTATACCGGGACAATTGGTTCCGTTTTGGCTCGAAAATCCCGAAGCGCGCTTTATCCCTTACATCTGGTGGATGCAAAGCATGAGTGCTGTGGGGTTACTTGTCGTGCCAGGGCTGGTTTGGTCTTATTATTACGATTACAACACCCCTTGGGAACCCTTGGGGCTTCAACATCCCACCAAATTTAAGGTATATGCTGCAACAGCAGTACTCATGCTAATCATTTTGCCTTTGGTATATGCCATTTATGCATTTAACCAAAGCATGGCATTACCTGAAGCTTGGTCGGAATTAGAAAAAAGCCTCCAAAATGCCGAAGCTACCAGTCAGCAAACCATTACCTTATTGCTGAGCGCTACAGGCTGGACAGGTTTTGTATTTAATTTGATTGTCATCGCTCTGCTCCCAGCCCTTAGCGAGGAATTGATATTTAGAGGCGTGCTGCAGAATATAGTGCGCAACTCCTCTGGCAATCCCCATTTAGCCATCTGGTTAGCGGCTTTCGTCTTTAGTGCGGTGCATATGCAGTGGTACGGATTTTTACCACGTATGTTATTGGGCGCCTTATTCGGCTATTTATACTTTTGGAGTGGTCAACTCAGTTTAGCGGTTTTGGCACATTTCGTCAATAATGCCATCGCTGTTTTGTTTGAATATGCTGCCAAAACCGGACAGGCACCAGTCACTGAAACAGAGCTATTACAAAGCCCTTGGTGGTTGGTTTTGCTATCGGCCTTGTTTACTGGCATATTATTGCGGTATTTGCACCTTCATCGACTGAAACTGAACCCTCAAATTCCATTAAATTGATGCAAGCTGGCTGGATATGCGTGTATCGTTCCCCTTTTGAACACCTAGCCGAACTTGTCCGGGTAATGCTCGGGGAACACGATATCGATGCCGTAGTGCTCAACAAAAAGGATTCCTCCTATCTGAATTTTGGTCAGCTCGAAGTATTTGTACCTGAACAAGACCAACAAACGGCGGAAGCCCTGATACTTTCCCTCGCGCTATGAATAATTTTTGGCAAAGATTACTTACCGGCACGGTACTGATGTTATCTATAGTAATCAGTCTGTTTTCAGGTTTCTATTTTTTCAGTACCCTCTTTTTCGTCTTTTCCATGATTGGCCTCTACGAATTCTACCGTATGGCCACGCCAAAAAATAAAAACCGCGATTACTTCTCTCCACTATTGGCGGGTGCGCTATTGTATATTATTTGTGCGCTCACAGCCTCCAAGGCCATTCCATTTGCCTGGCTCGAATTTATGATACCGGTGGCGGCCTACTTTTTTATGATTGAACTGTATAAAAACAGGGAAAATCCCTTTCAGGAAATAGGACTCACCGTACTCGGCCTCGTGTATATCGCATTGCCTTTTTCACTTCTAAATTATATGGCTTTTTTGCCAGACGAAACCTACAACTACGAGTTGGTGCTCGGCTGTTTTATATTTTTATGGGTAAGTGATTCAGGCGCCTACCTGGTAGGTCGTCGTTTTGGTAAACACAAACTTTTCGAGCGTATATCCCCTGGGAAAACCATCGAAGGTAGTGTGGGCGGTATATTGTTGGCTCTGGCCGTTTCTTATTTCGTAGTGGGAAGCCTATTTAAAAGTTTGGGTCCCATCGACTGGTTGGTAATTAGCGCCATCGTTTCCATAAGTGGTATTTATGGCGACTTGATCGAATCGCTGCTCAAACGGAGCGTAGACCGCAAAGATTCAGGCAGTCTTCTGCCCGGTCATGGCGGCGTGCTAGACCGCTTTGACTCGCTCATACTTTCGGCCCCGTTGGTGTATGCTTATATCCGTCTTATTCAGATATTTTAGTTCGCCCCTACTTAAATCCATTTTTGATCTCCTTTCAAAATTTTTCAAAGTCAAGTTGCAGCCACAAGGCATTTACATAACTTTGACACGGTTTTTTAACGATTTAGTAATCCACATTTAACCCAAAAAAAACATGTCAGCCACTGCTGAAAATCAAAAAAACGCAGAGAATCCATTCGATTCTATGATGTCACGTTTCGACGTAGCCGCCAAATTGCTCAACCTAAGTGATGAGCTTTACAACGTGCTCAAATCACCGGCCAAGCAAGTAATTGTTAGTTTACCTGTAACCATGGATAATGGTAAAATTGAGGTATTCGAAGGTTATCGGGTCATTCACAACATCAATCTCGGCCCTTCTAAGGGAGGTATCCGTTATTCTATGGATGTGAACCTCGACGAAGTAAAGGCTTTGGCCGCATGGATGACCTGGAAATGCGCTGTTTCCAATATTCCATTTGGTGGTGGCAAAGGGGGTATTAAGTGTGAACCACGTAAAATGTCAGCCAATGAGCTCGAGCGACTAACCCGTGCTTATACCCGGGCTATGATCGACGTCTTTGGCCCAGAAAAAGACATACCAGCCCCGGACATGGGTACCGGCCCGCGTGAAATGGCGTGGATTATGGACCAATACTCCAAACTCGTTGGCTACAGCAGCCCTGCTGTCGTTACCGGAAAACCGCTTGTTTTGGGTGGTTCTAAAGGCCGTGTTGAGGCTACTGGTCGTGGCGTTATGGTATCGGCCCGTTCGGCAATGTTAAAAATGGGCTTAAATCCGTTCAAATCAACCTGTGCCGTGCAAGGTTTCGGCAATGTAGGCTCTATCTCTGCCCGTTTATTGCAGCAGCAAGGCCTTAAAATAGTAGCCATCAGCGATGTAACGGGTGGTTACTACAATCCCGAGGGTATCGATGCCGAAGAGGCAATTGCCTACCGCGATGGCAACTACGGAACACTCGAGGGATTTAGCAAGGCAGAAAAAATATCCAACGAAAAACTGCTTGAGCTTGATGTTGATGTGCTCGTGCCTGCCGCAATGGAAGACCAAGTCACCAAACACAACGCCAACAATATCAAAGCAAAATTGATTGTTGAAGGTGCCAATGGCCCTATTGCTGCCAGTGCCGATGATATCCTCAACCAAAAAGGTATCATGGTAGTGCCCGATATCCTGGCCAATGCCGGTGGCGTTACTGTTTCTTATTTCGAGTGGGTGCAAAACCGCCTCGGTTATTTCTGGACAGAAGAACGGGTGAACCGTCGTGCCGATCGCAATATGAAAGAAGCTTTTGAAGTGGTTTATCAGACCTCTTTGAAGTACAATTGCAACCTCCGTATCGCGGCTTACATTGTGGCTATTGATAAAGTAGCACAAGTAACCAAATTGCGTGGTGGTATTTAAAATCTAAATACGAAATTTGAGGCCGGGAAATTAAACACCCGGCTTTTTATTTATGATACATCGCGAAGGATATACCATTATCGCCAGTAGTCTGGTATTGCTCGGCACATTGGCTTGGGTAGTTAATCACTACCTCGCCGATTATAAAATTCTGAGCTGGGGAAGCTATGCCCTCCTGCTCATCATGCTGGTATTGGTGGTTCAATTTTTCCGCAATCCAAGCCGGCACACCGTCATCGACTCACATACTGTTATCGCTCCTGCCGATGGTAAGGTGGTAATTATTGAAGATGTTGAAGAGCCCGAGTACTTCAAAGGAAAACGGCTGCAGATTTCAATTTTTATGTCACCACTCAATGTACATGTAAACCGCAATCCTGTGAGTGGCGTGGTCAAATATTTCAAATATCACCCTGGAAAATACCTGGTTGCTTGGCATCCAAAATCATCTACCCTCAACGAAAGAACCACTGTTGTAGTAGAAAATGAAGCGGGCATACCTGTGCTTTACCGTCAAATTGCTGGTGCAGTTGCCCGTCGTATCCGCTGGTATATTGGTGAAGGCGATCAGGTAAAACAAGGTGAGGAATACGGATTTATCAAATTTGGCAGCCGCATCGACATCTACCTGCCAGTAGGCACTGCGGTTATGGTGAAACTTGAAGAAAAAGTATGGGGTGGCGAAACAGTCATCGCCAAATTCAAGTAAACCATGGCAGAACCCAAGGGACAGGCACGACTGGCTACCATCTTTCTAACTGTTTTCCTCGACATGCTCGGCATTGGGATCATTATCCCTATTGTCGCTCCCTTGTTGCTCGACACACAAACGAATCTGATTCCAGAAGCTACCTCTTTTGGTCAGCGAACCTTTCTAATTGGTCTGTTGATTTCCAGCTTCAGCATTGCTCAGTTTTTCGGCTCATCCGTTTTGGGTACACTATCAGATCGATTCGGTCGGAAAAAAGTACTCATAGCGTCGATTACCGGCACGACCCTGGGTTACACCATATTTGGTCTGGGTATAGTCACTGGACAGCTGTGGTTACTTTTTCTTGGTCGCATGCTCGACGGTTTTATGGCCGGCAATTTGGCCGTCATCTATTCAGCTATCGCAGATATCAGTACGCCAGAATCTAAGAGCAAAAACTTTGGTTTAGTTGGTGCTGCCTTTGGTATGGGCTTCGTCATTGGCCCCTTTCTTGGCGGTCAACTCGCCAATACCGAATTGGTGAGCTGGTTTAATTATGCCACTCCCTTTTGGTTTTCGGCAGTGCTCGGACTTGTAAACGTGCTGGTGATTTGGCAGTTTTTCGGCGAAACATTGCTCTTGAAGGTAAAAAAACCACTTAGCTGGACCAGTGGCTTCCGAAACATTCAAAAAGCCGTCGCCAATGAAAAACTACGCTCCATTTTTACGGTGAGTTTTCTTTTTGTATTCGGATTCACCTTTTTTACTCAGTTTTTTCAAGTCTACCTCATCGAAAAATTTGATTACCGTGAAGCCGATATAGGCATGCTCTTCGGATATCTGGGTATCTGGATCGCACTCACCCAAGGAGGCTTAATCCGCCCCATCATGCGTTATTTCAGTCCCGACCAAGTTATTCGTTTGGCAACCCTCGTTCTCGCTGCGGCACTTTTGATGTTACTCGTGCCTACCGAAAGTTGGCAGATATTTCTGGTCATTCCTTTTGTATCGATATGCCAAGGTCTTACCACACCCAACATTACAGCAACGGTCTCCAATTTAGCCGATGCCAAAATCCAAGGCGAAATATTGGGGATTAATCAGTCGGTCAATTCATTTGCACAACTCTTACCCCCCCTCATCGGCGGTATATTGGTTGGCTTCGATATACGTATGCCATTATTGGTTTCGGCCAGCTTTATGTTTTTCGCATGGCTGGTATTCACCCTAAGCGTAAGAAGCAAAAAACGCGCTCAGGCCTGACCGCTGGCCTGCTCTACCAGCACCTGATCGGCTTTGGTGTTATACGCTGCTGCTTGTAAAGAGGCTATAACCAACGGCAAATTATCTGGATTGATGCGGTAAATAAATCCGCTATTATCGTCCAATACAATTTCACCTAGGTGTTCCTGTAAATCGTCAGGCAGCCATGCAATAATTTCCTGTGCGGGATGTGGCATAAACTCTCCTTCTTCAAAGCCTGGCAGAATGGAGGTTGTAAAAGGATCTTCGGGCAAAGGCAAGTAGAGGTCGGTGATGTAACTACTAAGGTCTTCGCCCATGAGGTAATTCGGGAAAAGTGCTTCATGACCCAGCGTTTCTAATATTTCCAGTATCAAATCGTCAAAGGTTTCCTGCGATGTCAGGTCGATGAACTCCTGCCAAGTAGTCGCGGTAAAAATGGCATGCCACTTCCGCGCCAAAGCCAAAGCATCCGCTTCGGGTATGATGACCACATTTTTGTTGATTACCCCGTAAACAAGTGTGATTTCTGCTGTTGCCATAAGCTGCAAAAATAGACAATTGGCCGGCCTTGCTGAAATTTTAAGCTAGAACTTATAGCTACACGTGGCATTTTCGTCAATAAACCCGTGTGGAGTAACTTCATGCTAAAATAAAAAAGGCCGCCCAAAAGGGCGGCCTTGATTAAATAAGGAAGAAATTAACGACCTGCCTTTTCAAGTTTTTCCATCTCCTTATCGAAAGTCTCTTTGAACTTCTGATAATCATAATCAATGCGGAGACGCTCGTCTTTAGTGAGTTTTTCGTTCATCGAGGCGATTACGTCGTTCCCACCCAACTCTACAGCGATATAGGTCTTGTAGGTGCCTATTGCAGTTTTGGTGAGCCGTTCACAAATGGTGCGGGTACCTGTGAGTTTTTGGTTCACCACTTCCCGGCTAAGAGACTCAAAACGCTCCAACACTTCTTCTTTATTGTTGAATTCGCGGGAGTTTACATAGTTGTCTACCGTTGCCTTGATGGTCGTGCTGATAGAAGCAGCCAGCTGCGTACGTGCTTCGTTGAGGGCTTTTCTTTTTGAGGTGTTTTGGTCCATACTTTCGCCCACGGCGTTAGAGCGGAAACTTTCTTTGGTGCTGAAATATTCGTCACCCGAGCAGTACAATTTCAATTCCACTTCTCCTTCGCTGGAGGGGGTAATGACTGCTGGCTGTTTTTTACTTTTACAAGCTCCTGCTACGAGGAGCAGGCCAAGGGCCAGGATAGTGAGGGGAGTTTGAAGACGTTTCATTTGGATAAATTGAAGGTTTAAGACGTAGTTGGTTAGAGATTATAAATGATTTGAATGATTTTAGGTAAAACCGATACTTCGAGGTCCGTAACCGCTTTTTTATACGCAGCATCGCTGGCTTTTTCATAATCGAGCTGTATGCCGCGAATGCCGGTAAGGACTTGACTGTAACGCTCTCCTCCTTGCTTATCCGTGAGCCTTACTTTGAAGTCAACAAAGCTATTATACATGCCATTGTTCACGCTGCCCTGGCGGACACTTGCATCTAAGGTGAGTAAATAATCAGCTTTTGTCGCTTCATCGGTGAACTGAATACCTTCTGCCCTCATTTTTTGTTGAATGGCTGATTGCAAAACTGACTTTTGGACGCCTGAATTTAAGGTGTTTTCGGTCGACTGCAAAAATACCAGAGGCCGAGCAACTGAGATGATCACCTTCTCCCGTGGGATAGCTTGGGGATCGATAGCTTTAAGCCACAACTGGTAGTTCTGTTGGTTGCGTAACATCTGGTCGAAATCTGGTTCTATGACGATTTCCTGGAGCTGTTCTTTCGCTGCGATATTGGCGATACGCAAACGACAAACTCCTTGTTCGTCTGTGGTGCTGTTTCCAAGTATCGTGCCAGCGCCTTGGCTGAAGCGGACTTTCAAGGGGAAATTACGTACCGCCTTGCCATTGGTACGTGGATAGGACACGGTAACGATAAGTTCTTCGTCGACAGGCTGGCCAATTTTACCTTTCAGATTGGTGGTATTTACCCGAATGGCTATGCTGCCAGCAGCATCGTTTAATGCGGTCAGCAATTCATTGCCCAAATAAATCTGCTTACCCTCCTGCAAAACCGGTAAAGGTTCGTTTAGATACAATTTAATGGCTTCGAGTCCGCGGATATAAGCCGAAAAAGCCTCAGAAAGCTGTAATTTTTGGGTGGCTTGTTTTGCCTTTTCAAAATGGTCGAGGGCAAGACCAGAAGCCGACTGCATTTTATTGTTTTTCTGCTGCTGATAATCAGCTATCGAAAGACGATAATATATCCAATATTCGCTATGGTTTTGCCACGTTGCTGCTACGGCCACGTTTTCGAGATCGATGGTGGTGGTGAGTTTGGTAAACGACCGGAATTCATCCGAAAACACCCGGTTGCGTTCAAGCTGCGACTGCACCGAATTGGCTTGCACACTCACTTTTATCTGACTTACCAGATCGTTTAGCGCGTTCCGCTTGGCCTGTTCGATGTGCTCAAAACTATTGCCGCTTTTCCGAGCCACACCTATACCCACATATTCGCCTTGAACAATGGGGCGATCGGCTACCCAATCAGGTCGCGGTAGTTCAGGCGGAGGAAGAGGCACATTCTTTTTGCTGCTACAAGCCCACAAAAGCGGTAGACAGCACAAAATCAAAATGAGCCGCTTCATTGTGTTCTCGACATTTCATAGCCAATCACCTGATTGATTATGCGGTTACTAATGCGGTTTTGCATACTGACCATCATTTCATTGATGGGTTTGAAGTCCCTTTTGGCATTCAATAGCCTTTGTACTTCTCGTTGTTGACCGTAGCTACTATAAATTTTATCGGTTGGGAGTGTTTCGTTTCTCGACTTCCAGCTACCAGAAACAAGGTTACGTTTGTTGCCTTCATAGCTAATGTAGCGTATTTCATCTCTTTCGTTGTGTTCCACTACATCAGATGCAAGTACAGTTCCGCTTTCGGTAGAAATAAGTTGGTATTGTATTTTTAACCGTACCGCACTTTCGCCTTGAAATTCGGAATACATCACTTTGCGGTAACGGGTTTGTAGCTCCATTCTTTTAGATGCCGGGTTATACACTTTCTCTTGATATGACTCGTATCCCGTTCTTTCATGGTGTCGCATATTGGGGTGCTGGACACCAAAATCGAGGACTTTGCCGGTGAGTATGGCTTTAGCTCCCATCAATTCACCTGCCACAACAGCCAGATTTTCATTCGAATTGTTAGCCAGACTCAATTTCTGTTCTTTTATCAGCTTTTCGGTGTTTTCCCGATCAATTACTACGATAAACTCATTATTCGCACCAGCAAGATCGCTAATAATATAGCTGTTGATGGTAATGGGGTAGGCATAGCTGGAAGCATTTTCAAAAGGCATGACAGCCACAGTAATGGTTGCCCTTTCTTTGGATACTTTCCGAAGATTGGCCACATCTTTGTAATTGACTCGTAGACCATACACTTTATCAAAATTCAAGTACGCCTTACGATAATTTCCAGCTTCGAAATAGCCTAAACCAGCGTCATAGGTGGGTATTACCACCGACATCGTTTTCAATACGTCTACATCTTTGTAGTCGGGATCTAAGATGTTAATCTCCTTAAAATATTGTTCTGCCTCCCGGAACTTTTTCTCCCCCAGCAAACCGCTACCCTTTAGGTAAAGGTCGCTGAGATAGGCCTGCAGGTCTTCCTCATAGTAAGCGGTATAATAAGTCGGGAACTCTAGTTCAACTCCGTAAAAAACGACATCTTTATAAAACTTGTCGGCTTTCCGGTAACTGTATACGGCATCTTTGAGCTGGCTCTCGTTGTGTGCGCGAAAAAATTTATCGAGATAGCCGTTGAAGGCCTTTTGAGCTGAATACCGAAGGCCAATGCGGGCATCTACGTGGGTGCGGTCGTCGGCGAGCGCCTGCATATAAGAGAAAGAGGCTTCATCGTACACCCCAGCTTGGACCAGTTTATTGCCCTTTTTAGTGTACGTTTTCGCAGGTGAGCACGCCATAGCGGTCAGCAACAACAAAAAACTCAAGGTATGGGCAGTAAAACGTTTCATCTGATAAGCTGCTAAAATAGGGAATCGATAGTTGGGTAGGTTATTTGTGACCGTTAATCAAGTATTGTACCAAAAGTGTATTTCCCTTGATAGCATTATGCGTGTTCCTTACACAAGCGCTGTACATATCACCATAAGCTACTGATAATCATCCAAAGTATAAAAAAGGCATAGGCCAATTTTAAAATTGTCCCTGCCAGAAATCCAAGGAAAGACCCCAAAGCAGCCCGCCAGGCTCGCCGCTGACTGCTTCCCGCGATCAGTTCTCCTAAAAATGCGCCCAAAAAAGGACCCAACAAAATGCCTAAAGGCGCAAAAAACAACCCAATCACCAAGCCCATCATGGCGCCGCGTACGCCAGACTTACTTCCTCCAAACTGTTTCGTACCCCAGATAGGTATGTAATAATCGAGCAAGGTTATGCCCGATACAACAACGCCATGCATACCGAGTTCACGACCGCTTACGCCCGTTTCGGGAATAAAATACAAACAAATCAAACCGAGATACGCCAAAGGAGGGCCCGGCAGTACAGGCAGAAAGCTGCCGAGAATACCTAAAAGAACAGCCGAAAAAGCGAATAAATAGAGAATGGTATCCATGATGAAAAGCTTTCTTAATTTTACATAGATTTTTTCACTCTCTGTATTGAAGTTTAAAAGCAGCCTCTTTCGTAATTTTTTATCCAAGTCATTAGTGTAGGGTGGGAATGTGGTGCTGCCGCTCATTACGTTCCCCTACCTCATCCGAGTGCTGGGTTTTGAGGGCTTCGGCTTGGTCAATTACGCTTTAGCATTGGTGCTTTTTTTTGTTGTCTTCGTCGATTTTGGCTACAACCTGGCTGGGACGCGTGATGTAGCCGCCTTTCAGAACGACACGCGAAAATTATCGAAACTTTTTAGTGAAAAATGGGTAGCTCAGCTTTTGTTGCTGGTGATCGCCACTCTAATTTTTGCTGTAATAGTCCTATCCTTCAACAAATTACGAGAAAACTGGACAGTACACCTGTTGATCTTTGTCCTGGTGCTTGCTAAGCTAATGGATAGAAAAGCGTGGCAAGTAAATGCCATTAAACCCTACTTTTTCACACTTTGGCTAAAACCATTGCGAAAGATTGGTCAGTTTTTACGCTGATTATGTGCTTTAATGGCTCCTACCGCACATTTCAGAAAGGGGATGAAAGTAGCCTGCCTAAAAGAACTTGTAAAATAAGATGTTGCTTCTTCGATACTTGATTATTTATCTTTGAGCATGGTAAACCTGATACTTTCCGGAGGTAGTGGCACCCGTCTCTGGCCACTTTCACGTAAGCTAATGCCAAAGCAGTTTTATCCACTTCTCGGCGAAAAAACATTGTTCGAGCTCACAGTTGAACGGAATGCGGCTTTTTGCTCCGACTACTGGGTGGTTACCAATAAAGACCAAGCCTTGCTGGCTGAAACCCAGATGGGCGAACATGAAGGTCGGTTTATACTCGAGCCCATCGGAAGAAATACAGCCCCAGCAATTGCCTTGGTTTGCCATGCACTCGACCCCAAAACCGTTGTGCTCGTAAGTGCCAGCGACCACCTCATTAAAAAACAAGCCGCTTACGAAACGGCAGTACACAGAGCAAAAACCCTAGCAGAAGCTGGTTATCTCGTCACTTTTGGTATTGAGCCCCATTATGCCGAAACAGGTTACGGTTATATCGAATACGACGGCGAGCAGGTGGTGTCCTTCAAGGAAAAACCAGATGCAAGCACGGCTGAAGCATATCTAAAAAGTGGCCGTTATTTATGGAATAGCGGCATGTTTTGTTTCACAGCAGGTGATTTTCTTACTGAGTTAAAAAAATATTGCCCAGAAGTATATGAGCGCTCCAAGTCGGCCCTGATTAAGCAAAACTCAAGTGCAGAGGTTATCCAAATCGCATTGGAGGATATGCAAGCCATACCCGATATCAGCATTGATTACGGGGTGATGGAAAAAAGCGACAAGGTGCGGGTAGTTCCTGCAGATATTGGTTGGAGCGACTTGGGTAGTTTTGATGCCCTGTATGCCGAAATGCCACAAGATGAACTGGGCAACACCCAAGCTGAAATGAGTAATTATTTGGGTGCCAAAGGCAATCTCGTTTTTAATAAATCCGACAGCAGGCTCGTGCTGCTTGATGTGGAAGATTTATTAATTATAAAAACCCAAACAGCCACCTTAATTGGCAAAAGAGGACAATCGCAGTCTGTTAAAAAAGCGGTCGATTTTCTAAAGTTAGAAAATGCTTGGGAACTGAATACACATGAGCTTATGGTTTTATCGTATGGCGTTCAACGGGTAGTGAGCTCTACACCCGAGTACGAATTGCTAGAATTGTTTCTGCATCCCGGCGAATCCATACAAACCCATCCCGGCGAACATATTTCCATTCAACTCATTTCTGGAAGCCTCACTATTAACGAAAAAGCGTTAAAACCTGGTGAAAGTAAAAGCGGGCACAAGGAAACTTTGAAGTTATTGAATACCGACCAAGAACAGCCTTGTCTCTTGCTCATAACCCATTTACATTGAGCAGAATACTTTTCATTTTGCTGCTACTGAGTACGGGGCTAAAAGCACAAACTGCTCCACTCAACTTGCCACAAAACCGGCTTTGGTATTTGGAGCGGGAAGCTGCACTGAGCCAATTGAGCAATCGCACACCTACTGCTATACGACCTTGGCTAGTTGGTGAAAAGCATGCCTTATCAACCGATAGTCTTGGTGAAAAGCGCAACAACTTCGTAAATCGGAAAATTTACAGCGAACACATGGTAGACTACAAAGGGGAAGGCTGGTCCATTCAGCTCGACCCTATCGTGGATTTGCAAGTTGGCCAAAGTAATCGCGGCAGCCTGTGGACCAATACCCGCGCTGTGCAGCTTCAAGGAAATATAGGCTCCAAATTTGCCTTCTATTCAAGTTTTTTTGAAACACAAGGGAGATATCCGCTGCATGTTGATCAATTCGTGCAACAACGAACCGTGCTCCCTGCGCAGGGTTTTTCAAGAGATAAAGGAAATGGCATTTGGGACAATTCCCAATCTGTAGCCTATGTATCCTATTCGCCAAATAAACATTTCAATTTTCAACTCGGACACGACCGACATTTTATTGGAGACGGTTACCGGTCGTTGTTATTGTCGGATGCCAATTTCCCTCACCCTTATTTTCGCATACTCACCACTGTGGGTCCTTTTCAATATATGTACCTAATTAGTCAGTACAGCGATTTGATAGCACCCCGTTTGTCAAATGCTTTAGGTAACCGACAAAAGTATTCGGCCATTGGATATCTCGATTGGCAGATTACCAAACGATTTACATTGGGCCTTTTTCAAGCGGTGGTTTGGCAAGCAGACGACTCAACCGGCAGACGTGGACTGGACTTTAATTATCTAAACCCCATCATTTTTTTACGTCCGGTTGAATTCAGTTTGGGCTCTGAAGGCAATATGTTATTGGGGTTAAATGCCAAGTTTAAAGTGGCCAATAACCATCAGTTATATGCACAATTTATCCTAGATGAATTTACGGCATCTGAATTGATTGCACAAAAAGGATATTGGGCCAATAAATATGGTTTTCAATTCGGTTATAAGGGATTTGAACTCTTTGGAGTAAGCAATCTCTCGGCCCAAACTGAATGGAATGTCGTTCGCCCTTTTACTTACAGCCATTGGACGAGTTTGACCAATTTTGGACAGCACAATGAAGCCCTTGCTCATCCTTTTGGTGCTAATTTTCAGGAATGGACCAGCTTTGTTAACTATCGCCACAAACGTTATTATACACAGCTCCAACTTATGCTGGCCCGAGTGGGCTATGATGTGAATGGAATAAACTACGGACAAAACATATTCACGAGTTATTTTGCACGAAATACCGACTACGGCCATACCATAGGACAGGGCTTACAAACCAATATCCTCTTTGGCGGAATTAAAGGAGGTTATATCCTGAACAGTCAGACCAATTTGCGGCTGGAGTTGAGTGTGCAACACCGTTCAGCTAGTAATAGCCTCGACCAACAACAGAATAGCTGGATCATGTTAGGTTTGGTGAGTGGCATACGGAATTTGTATTACGACTTTTAGGAATTCCAAGCCTAGATTATTGTTCTTTGTGCGCTAAATATAGAATTTCTTGTGATACATGGGTAGGACAAGGGCTGCTGTGATTTTCGGGCTAATTAAATACTTCTAGCTAAGGAAATCCATGCGAAACCGAAGAAAGCACTTTTAAAGGATACGTTTACCTTTCGTCAAATGGGCATCTTTTGAAGATTTTAACGGAAATGCAGTGAAGCGGAAAGGTTTCAAGCTCACTTGACCCTATTTTGATTGATGTCACTGATATTCAAATTTTCCCTTTTGCTTCACCCATTTCAGCTCAAGATATATTCGTTTCTTTTGCGTTTGTGGGCTGTGCTAGATAGAAGAGTGTAGAGAAAATACCAAAAAATAGTGCCCCTCTATGCCAAAAAAGTATGGTTTCTGTTTGGAGGCATAAAAAGATGAAAACTAAAAATACCAAAAACAGCATATTTTTGGCTTTCACCGCTAGCCTAACACCAGTAATAAAAATGCCCAAAAGCAATAATACTTGAATTAGGCCGCCGTATAGCATGGCTTCCACGAACTGGTTGTGACTATTAAATTGCCCCTCGAGTGCCGTTTGAAAACCTTTAGCCTCATAAACCGCCCGGAGGGCATCTTTACCGTCACCGGCACCAGTACCCAGCCAAAAATTATCCTTTATCACTTCAGTTGCACATTCCCAGAGTGCTAAGCGAATGGTAATACCGTTGTAGTCGGCCGTTTGAAAAGTAGCTAGGTCGTAGGCAGTACTTTCA
>Ga0105053_10003740_pt1 | contig 22868 bp, 20 predicted proteins | sample BON01_FD_78093 | JGI IMG/M metagenome (GOLD analysis project Ga0105053, IMG submission 78093) | Freshwater microbial communities from Lake Bonney liftoff mats and glacier meltwater in Antarctica - BON-01 | ecosystem: Environmental > Aquatic > Freshwater > Ice > Glacier meltwater | place: Lake...
ACCAGCCCGGACACGCCATTGCCGGTCACGTCGCCGCCCATGTCCTTGAGGAACAGCCGCACGCCGCGGGCTTTGAGTGCGTCGAGCGTCGCCAGCGCGTCAGAGGCGTTGCGGAACATGCGATCCAGCTTGGCGCAGAACACCGCGTCGCCCGCTGTCAGCGCCCCCAGCAGCGCGGCCCCGGCCGTGCGATCCAATAGTGGATTCGACCCACTGATCGCACGGTCGTTGAACATGAAATCAACACTCAGCCCTTCTAATTGAGCGAAGTCCGCCAGCACCTGCCGCTGGGTTTCCAAGCTGTTGCCGTTCTGGGCTTGATCGACCGTCACAACCCGTGTGGCATGAGGCGGGGCGAAATTAGCAAAAATTACTAAAAATAAAGGCGCCGACGCTATATTTGTCAGCCACGGCTTTGCGCAGGGCTGTCCTCCCGAGCGCCCCTCTGGTTACAGACCGTGGACGAAGTCATGCTCAGGATCGCACGGCGGCTTCGGCGCCTCGCGGGCCGCTATTCGCGAGGTCCGACATGCTCCGCATCTTCGCCGCCCTGCCGGCATTCATCGTCACGCGCGCGCTGGCCGACGGCTCCAGCGGCACGCTCGGCGCCGGCGCCGTCGGCGCATATGAATTGCGCGCCGGGGGCGTCACCCTCGACCGCATCGAGGATATGCCCGGGGGCCGCGTGCTCGGCCGGCGCAGCGCCGACGGCGCGGGCCCGCCGCTCGAGCTTGACGGCGAGGCGCTGCGGATCCTCGCCGACGCATCATCCTCCAACCTGTTCGTCGCCAACAAGATCGAGGCGGAGGGGCTGACCGCCTCGCCGGCGTTGCAGACCATCGTGCTGCTGGGCCAGTTCGCGCCCGGCGACGGCGGCGGCGGGGTGTTCGTGCGCCGCTTCGCCGCACCGGGGCACCTGGCCAGGCTGCAGACCGCCGACGGCCAATGGTGGGAGAGCGTGGAGGATGAGCCGACCCCCCTCGCCTTCGGCGCGCGGTGGGACGGCTCCACCGACGACACCGCGGCGATCAACGATTGGGCGTCGTATTTGCGCGCGTCCCGCAAGGCCGGGCGCATGCCGCCGGGCACGACCTATTGCGCGGGCACGCTTTATCTCGGCGCCGTGCGGATCCGCGGCGCGGGCGGCCCGACGCTGGCCGGCGCGTTCGCGTCGCAGACGGTCATCAAATCGAACGGCAACCCGATGATCTCGATGGCGCCGGGCGTGAACGCGGCGGCAACCTTTCACCTCACCCATTGGGAGCATTTCACCGTGGTCGCGGCGGGCGGCGCCCTGGCCTCGATCGAGCTGTGGGACCGCTTGATCTATCCCTACCAGATCGGGATCTGGGTGGGGCGCAACCACCGCTTCATGGAAACCCTCGCGAGCGGGGAGACCGAGACGCAGGGCGGCGCGGGCGGTCTGACCATGCGCAACGTGTCGGTGCAGGATGCCTCGGGCTGGGGGCTTTATGGCTATAAGCTCTGGGGCAAGTCGTTGGTCAACGACTGCTTTTTCCGCCGATGCGGCGCCAAGGCGGCGGTGGAGCTGAACGACGACCGCTTGGGCGGCGCCATGAACTTCGCCGGGGTCAGCGTCGATTTTCAGATCACCAACATCCACAGCTACAACAGCGGCTACGCCGACACGGCCCACAACGGGCGCGGCACGGGGATGCGGGTCGGGGCCATCCGCTCGGAGGTCGACGCGTTGGGGCGCTTGTGGGAGCCGGGGGGCAACCAAAAATTCGAATCGGTATTCTTCGAGCGTCACACCATCCCGATCAGCATCGAATCGACACTGTCGGTGATGCTCGACAACGTGTCCGTGTCCGGGAGCACGATCAACATCGGCCACGCGTCGAAGCCGGGCAATCATTGCAAGGTGATGTTCGGGCGCTGGCGCTCCTTCGGGCTGGCGACGATCAACGTCACGCAGGCCTCGTCGATCGATCTGGGCGTTTATCTCAACCAAGATCCGGCGACGACGACGACCATTCGCTACGCCACCGGCTTCTCTTGGCAGCCGCCCGGCGGCGGGGTCGACAGCATCGGGGTCTACACCGCGCCGACGATTCTGGCGCCGGAGGCGACCCCGGCGGCGGGCGCGCGCCCGCTGCATCAATTCCTGCCGATGGTGCGGACCAGCCATGACCCCGGCGACATCTGGTCGAACCGCTTGCTGCCGTTCAGCGCCACCGACGGCGGCGCGCTGAGCGACTGGGTCCATGACGGCGTCGGCTCCGCCGGACCGACGGAGCGCTGGCGGCTGCGTTTGCGCAGCGGCGCGCAGGTGCATCGGGACGTCGCGGGCCTGGAGCCGGGGGCGCTGTGCACCGTCCAGCTGTGGTTCGACCTGCCGAATGCGGCGTTCCTCGAGCAGATCGAATTCGGCGTGCAGGACGCGGCCGGGGGCGATTTGCTACGCCGCGAGCTGGGATTCGGCGCCAAGACGGAAACTCTGATGTGGCGCGCGTTCAACGTGCGGGCGCCTGCGGACGGCATCCTGCGCCTGTTCGTTCATGCCGAGGGGGGCAACAACATCTTCGTGCGCCATCCGGTGCTGGCGATGGGCGCCTGCCCGGCGCTCGGCCGCCATGGGCTGACGCTGTGGCCGACGCCGGCGGGCATGATCCCGGTGCTGTGACCGGCGGCTGCGGCTGGCGGCTGCGGCTGGCGGCTGCGGCTGGCGGCTGCGGCTGGCCGCGGGTGGATCGGGGGGGGGCGCGTCGCCCTGACACGCCCCCGACGCCGCTGCGGCGCGAAAATATGGGCGCCGCAGCGGGAAATGACGTGCATAAAGGAAAAAATGGCTTCGTCGCTGGGTGCGCCGCCAAATAAAAAGACGGCGCGCACGCATGTCGACCATCGAGGCCACGGTTTTCACATGCGGCTGGTATCACGCCGGCATCCGCGACTTTCACCTTGCGATGCTGCGCGAGCATGCGGACCGGTCGCCGATTTCGATCGTGCGGATCACCGATGGCCGCGACCGCGCCGCGATCAAGGCGGAGAACGCGCGCTTTGGCGCGGCGCGCACCTATGTGTTCCGCTCCAAGGGGCCGATCCTGCGCAATCTGGCCAAGCTGCTGCCGATCTTTCCGCTGTTCGTGCTGCTGGTGATGCTGCGCGAGGGGCGGCGCGGTCAGCTCATCACCCATGACGGGTTCTTGTTTTGGCTGATTCCATCATTCCTGCTGAGGCGCGCGCAGCTGTTCGCCCACGACCCCGAGCCCCATGAAAGCGCCGAGCGCCCCGCCGCCGCGCGGTTCCGCCGCCGGTATTTCCGCTTCGTCTATTTCGTCAAGCGCTGGCAGGCGATCGTGGTCGGCTCCGAGAGCAACCGCGCCGTGATGCTGGCGGGGGGCTGCGCGTCGCCGGTGGTCATCTCGCCGTTTCCGCGCTTTGACGCGAGCCTGTTCGAAGGCGACGCCCAGATCCCGGAGCTGCAAGGCGCGCGCGGCTACATCCTGTTTTTCGGCCGGGTCGACATCTACAAGGGCGTCTATGACTGGCTGCTCGCCAACCCCGACCTGATCGCATCCCGCCAGGTCGTGATCGCCGGAGAGGTGATCGACACCCGCGTGCGCGCCTTCGCCGACCGCGTGACCCTGATCGGGCGGTTCATCAAGCCTGAAGAAGTGCCGCGTCTGTTCGGCGGCGCCGCGGCGTTGATCTGCCCCTATCTGACCGCGACCCATTCGGGCATTCCCGATCTGGGGGTGTCGTTCGGGACGCCGGTCTATGTCTCGCGCATCCCATATTTCGAAGAACGCTACGCAGATGTGCCGGGCGTGTCCTTCATGGACGCATTGGCGGGCGCGATGCGATGATCTCGGCGGTACGCCTCGATATCCTTACGTTTGGCAGCATCCGCGCCGCCAGCTCCGTGGTGTCGTTTTTTGGGGCATTCTACTTGGTGGCCATAGGCTCGGCTGAGGTCTACGGTCTTTATCTTGCGATGTTCAGCACTGCAGGGATCATTGCGACCATGCTGCGCATGGGCGTCGATCATTCGCTGCTGCGCCTGTCGCGCCTGCCCTTGCGCGCACGCCGCAGCGCCGACCCGCGCTTGCGGCTGCTGCGCGGCTGGGGCGCGATCTGGGCCGGCGCGCTAGGGCTGGCGCTGACGGCTTGGGCCGCCGACCTGCCGCTGGGTCTGCGCGCGGTCCAAGGCGCACTGATGGCGTTGGCGCTGATCTCGGGCCGGTTTCTACGCAGCTGTCGGCGCCCGCGCGCCGCGGCGCTGTTCGATCCACCCTTCATGCATCTGTTCGGTGTCGGGCTGCTGTGTCTCGGATCCGGGCCGGAGTTGGCGATGGGCGCCGGGGTCGCGCTTTGGCTGCTGGTGAGTCTGGCCGTGTTCGCGCGCGCGATGGGCGTGGGCATCTTTCGCGATCTGGCGCGCGCAAAACCATGGATCGCCGCGCGGCCGCGGCGCCTGTCCGCGGTATTCATCACCTATCTGATCGAAATAGGCTTCGGCAACGGCATCAACTTGGTGATCGAAGCGCTGCACGGCGCCGCCGCACTGGCGATCTACAATACCGTGATGAAGGTCAATTTCGTCTCCGAGCAAGCGCAGGAGTTCCAGCGCGTCTTCCGCATCGACGCCGGACGCGCCGCGCCGCCAGTCTCGCCTGTGTCGCGGGGGCCGAAAGCGCTGGTGCAACGCGCGCTGGCACGGTTTGACGTGCCACGAGACGCTCCGGGCAGCGGCGCGGGAGAGATCGCGTTCTTCGCCGGGCTGTCCGTGCTTGGCAACGCGGCGATCCTGCTTTTTCTGCTCGATGCGAATTTCACCGTGCTACCGGTCTGGCTGTTTTTCGTGCTGATCACTGGCTTTCAGACATTAAGCCTGATTGCCGGTCCAGCAATCTTCGCGATCTGGGTATTCCGATCCGTCATGCTCGCCAACGCCATGCGAGCGACGTGGGTCGCAGCCTTTGCGGCTTGCCTCGTGCTGCTGACCCCAGCGCCGGAAACATGGGCTGTCGCCAACATCGCTTTGCTGGCCATCCTGCGGTATTGCGCATTGCGGGCTTGGGACGCCGGGCTTGGTCGCAGCCCGGCGCAGCGCGCTTGAACGGAGATCCAAGGATGCCCTCAATTCTAGACAAGCTGCGGCACAAGGTCGAAAGCCAGTACTTCTACAAGGTGCAGATCCGCGCGCTGGACAGTGCGACCAACAAGACACGGGTCAAGCTGCGGCACTGGCGCCCGCGCATTGGCGCCAATTTCGGGGATGAGCTTTCGGTCGCCATCGTCGATCAAATGCTTGCCCTTCGAGGTCTGCGACTCGATTTCACCGTGCCCGCGTCGCAAAGATTGCTGGGCGTCGGTTCGATCCTGCAGATGGCATGTGAAGGCGACGTGGTCTGGGGATCAGGGGTCAACGGCCGCAATACCGGCGATGAACCGGCATGGCGCCAGATCGACGTTCGCGCTGTGCGCGGGCCGCTGACGCGCGAATACCTGGTGCGCAAACGCCCCGATCTGCCCGTGCCGGCGATCTATGGCGATCCGGGCCTGCTGCTGTTCGATCTGTTTCCCACCCTGCTGACCCGGCGCACCCGTCCGGCGCATCCCGAACGGATCGTGATCCCCAATCTCAACGATCTTCGGCTGAAAACGCTCAACACCGATCTACCGGTGGTCTCACCGCTGGAGCCGTGGCCCCTGGTGTGCGAGCACATCGTGCAGGCGAAGGAGATCATCACATCGTCCCTGCACGGCCTGGTGCTGGGGCAGTGGCTGGGCAAGAACGTCAAGCTCGTGCGCTTTTCGAGGACCGAACCGATGTTCAAATATGAGGACTACGCCCTCGGCGCCAAGGCTGGTGAGTTGCGGGTCTTCAACGACGTGGCCAGCGCGCTGACCGCCGATCTGACCGCGGCGCCGGTGCGCGCGCCCGAAGGGTTGGCAGATGCCTTTCCCTATGATCTTTGGAAAGAAGTGGCGAATTGACGTGGTGTTTAGTCCCGGCATTTGATGGATCGGATCAAGGGTGAATCGGTCTGGCTCTGAAGTCCAGCATTTGCAGACGAACTCATAGGGCGTCAGCCCGCTGAAAGCCTTCAATCGACGGGCGTAGGTATACGCGTCGATGAAATCTGCGAGATGTCGCGACGCTGGCCGTGGTCTTCGTCATGAAAGCGTTTGACGGTTGCTTCCTTGATCGCGCGATTCATTCGCTCAGCCTGGCCGCTCATTCAAGGATGCCTCACCTTCGTGAGGCGGTGTTAAATCCCGTTCTCGCTACAAACGCGGTCGAAGATGTGCGCGAAGGCGTGCGCATCCAAGGCCCGGTTGGTGAATTGAATGCAGTTGTCGGTCAGCACGGTGTGGATCCGGTAGGGCAGCGCCTGGATCGGATCGCGCAGGAACTGCGCCGCCTCCATCTTGCCTGCCCTCTTCTTCAACCGCAGATGCGCGAACTTTGACGTCCGGTCGATGGCAACGAATAGATTCAGCTTGCCCCCAGCCGTTCGGACTTCGGCCAGATCAAGGTGAAAATATCCGATGGGATGCCGTTTGAAGCGCTTTTTGGCCGGCTTGTCGCCGCCGACTTCGGGCAGGTACGAGATGTCGTGGCGCTGTGGGCGCCGATGCAGGGCCGAGCGGCTCAAATTCGGGAGGGTCGGCTGAAGCGCGTACAAGCAATCGTCCAGCGGCAGCGCTCGGTGGCGGCGAAACGCGGGCGACCGCCGCCTCGTCTTCGACGCCGAGCACCGTCGAGCGCGGGGCGCGCGGACCTGTGGGAAGATCCGCGGGCGCCAGTGCGCTTCTTCCATTTCGCAACCGTCTTCGGATTGATCCCATAGCGCTTGGACAGCGCCCTCAGACTGTCCGAGCTGCTCTGGATCGCGCGCCGAACGATCCCCGTCGTCGCGGCGCTTGCGTGCAATATCTGGCCCATAGTGCATCCTTCCATTCCGATGATGAGACTGCACCATCAAAATGGGGGACTAAACACCTAGTTAAATACTTTATTAATAAATAAACTCTCTATTTTAAACATTTCAATCAATGTTCATCATGCTTATGTTTTTTAATTCAAGTCAATTAAAGATGATAATAAAAAAGCTATCTGTCAGGCAACCGTTGGTGAGAAGGTTGCGCCTGTCGTGACTATCAGCCCTTGGGGAGGTCAACAACTTGCTAATAGGATCACAGCGCGCGAAGGTCACCGACATGGTCGGTTTGAAACGTGAACTCGGGAGCTTCGACGCCAAGCGGCACGTGTCGCTGGCCGAAACCTTGCGGCGGAGAATTGCCGCCGGGGACTTTCCCGTGGGCGCCGGGCTGCCGACGGAACGGGCGATCGCGGAGAATGAGCAGGTCAGCCGCGGCACGGTGCGCGAAGCGCTGAGACTGCTCGAGCGCGACGGGATGATTTTGCGGCGCCAAGGTTCCGGCACCACCGTCATTTCGCGCCGTCCGCAGAGCTTCGTGCAGCCGCTGGAGTCGCTTGATGCGTTGCTCTCCTATCCCAAGTGTACCCATATCCGCCTGTTGGGCGTCAAGAAAATCACTTCGGATGCGCCGCTGGAGACTGCCTGCGGCTTGCCGTCCGCACGACGCTGGCTGCGGCTGGACCTGTGCCGCTTCGTTCAAGCCACCGGGGCGCCGGTGTCCCACACCTACGCCTACTGCCCGCCGCAATTGAAGACCGGGCCTGAGGATATCGGCGCGCTTGAGGCGCCGGTGTTCAGAATGGTCGAGCGCCAGCTTGGCTTGCATGCCGGACGGGCCGCTCTGCGCATCGAGGCGATCGCCACACCCGACGAACTGACTGGGATTCTGGAGGTGCCCATGGGGACGCCTGCAATCCGGATCGTGCGCAGTTATCATGACCTTGACGAGCGGATCTATCAAATTTCGGTCACCACGCATCCGGCCGGCCGATATGCTTTCGAGGCCTCGATCCCGGTCTGACACTCCATGCGTCCGCGGCGCCCGTGAAGTGCGCCGCCACAGCCGAATTTTGCGGGTGCAGATGCAGCATATGATTCCGCAGTGCCGCAAAAGGCGTCAATAATTATGCTGCAACGCGAGATATTTGTGCAATTGGTATGAACCAGTTTGAGCGCCTTCATGGATGTTCGGGCATCAATGAAAGCGTAAAAATCCACGCGATCAAAGGCATGCACTTATTTTTCCGCACGGCCAGAATACTGGCACGGCGCTTGCTTGTGCATGAGGTGTCCATTGAGGAGACCTTGCATGAAACTTCCCTACCTGACGACAATGGCAGCGGCGGCCTTGGCGGGCTTGCTGAGCGCTCAACCCGCCTTCTCGGAGAGCGTGCTTCGCATCGCCATGACCTCCGCCGATGTGCCGACCACCACCGGCATGCCGAACAACGGCTTCGAGGGAATGCGCTTCCTTGGCTTTCCGATCTTCGAGCCGCTGGTGGCTTGGGATCTGAGCAGCGCCGACACCCCGGCGGTGCTGCGCCCCGGTCTCGCCACCAGCTGGGAGGCGGATCCGGCCGATCCCACGCGCTGGACGTTCAACCTGCGCGAAGGCGTGAAGTTCCACGATGGCTCGGACTTCAACGCCGACGCGGTGATCTGGAATTTGGAGCGGTTCTTTGACAAAGACAGCTCGCAGTTCGACCAGTCCGGCGGCGCGATCACTCAGGCCCGCAACCCGCTGGTGAAAAGCTGGGAGAAGGTTGGCGACTACACCATCGTGATCGTCACCAAATACCCCGCCAGCTACTTCCCCTACGTGATCGCGTACACGCTGCTCGCCAGCCCGGCCCAGTTCGAGGCGGCAGGCGGCGACTGGAACGCTTTTTCCAAGATGCCATCCGGCACCGGCCCGTTCCAGATCACCAATGTCGAGCCGCGGATCAGCGCCACGCTGTCGAAATTCGACGGCTACTGGGACCCTGAGCGCATGGCCAAGGTCGATACGATCAAACTCTTCCCGATGCCTGAGGCGACGACCCGCCTCGCGGCCTTGCGCTCAGGCCAGGTGGACTGGATCGAGGTGCCCCCGCCGGATGCCATCCCGGGCCTGAAATCGGCTGGCTTCGATGTGGTCACCAACACCTACCCGCATATCTGGCCGTATCTGTTCGACATGATGGAGGGCTCGCCCTTCGCCGACGTGCGGGTCCGCCAGGCGGCGAACTATGCCGTGGACCGTGAGGGACTGGTGGTCCTGCTCAACGGCACCGCAGCGCCGGCCAAGGGGCTTTATCCGGCGGATCACCCGTATTTCGGCAATCCTGAGAACGACTACAAATACGACCCCGAGAAGGCCAAGGCCCTGTTGGCGGAGGCTGGATATGGTCCGGACAATCCGGTCGATGCCAAGATCATGATCTCGACCAGCGGTTCGGGCCAGATGCTGCCGATCCCAATGAACGAGTATGTCCAGCAGAGCATGGCCAAGGTCGGCATCAACCTGTCGTTCGAAGTGGTGGAATGGGGCACGCTGCTGGTCGCCTTTCGCAACGCGCCAGGCTCGGCCCCGACCATGGACGCCAATGCGTTGAACGTGTCGCTTGTGACGTCGGACTATTCGTACCTCTATCGCTATTACCACTCCAAGAACGCCTCGCCGGTCTCCTACAACTGGGGTCACTGGAAAAACGCTGAGTTCGATGGGATTCTTGACGCGGTCGAGGCAAACTTCGACCCCGCGGCGGTCGACGCGGTGATGCCGCGCGCGCATGAGCTGATCGTCGACGAAGCGCCGTGGCTGTTCATCGTGCACGACCTGAATCCGCGTGCGATGTCGTCGAAAGTCAAAGGCTTCGTTTCGGCCCAGAGCTGGTTCCAAGACCTGACCAACGTCTCGCTCGAGGACTGAGGCCGCGCCGCGGCCTCCGATCGATCCGCGCGGCGCTCATGGGCGCCGCGCGGCCCAGCCCCATCGCGCGAGAAAGTGGAGACCATGCTCAACTTCTGCATCCGCCGCCTGCTGCATGCCATTCCGATCCTGTTCGGCGTCTCGATCTTGGTCTTCGGGCTGGTGCAGCTCATCCCCGGCAATCCGATCGATCTGCTGCTGCCGCCCGAGGCGTCGCCCGAGCTGATCGCGCAGATGACCAAGGCCTACGGCTTCGACCAGCCGCTGCATGTACAATACCTGAGCTGGCTGTGGCGCACGCTGCAGGGCGATCTGGGCTATTCGATCTTCAATGGCGCGCCGGTGGGCGAGCAGCTGTTCAGCGCCTTGGGCTACACCTTCGTGCTGGCGATCCCGGCGGCGCTGCTGGGCTTCGGGCTCGGCATCACGCTGGGCGTGGTGGCCGCCTTTCACCAAGGCCGAGCGATCGACAAGATATTCTCGGCGCTGGCGATCACCGGGGTGAGCCTTCCGCACTACTGGATCGCCATCGTCCTGGTGATGATCTTCTCGGTCACTCTGAACTGGCTGCCGGCGCAGGGCATGGGCTTCATCGGTTTTCCCACCAGTCTGGAGCATCTGCGCTCGCTGGTGCTGCCGGTGATCACGCTGTCGCTGATCCCGATGGGCGTGGTGGCGCGCGTGGTGCGTGCCGCGACGCTGGAGGTGCTGAGCCAGGAATTCGTCGCGACGTTGCACGCCAAGGGCCTGATCAACCGCGAGGTTGTGTTCCATGTGCTCAAGAACGCCGCCCCCGCGTCGCTGGCGGTGATGGGCTTGCAATTCGGCTACCTGCTCGGCGGCTCGATCTTGGTGGAGACGGTGTTCAACTGGCCCGGCTCGGGCAATTTGCTGAACTTGGCGATCTTCCGGCGCGACATCCCGGTGATGCAGGCCACGATCGTGGTGCTCGCCTTCTTCTTCGTGCTGCTCAACCTGTTGGTGGACATCGCGCAAGCGGCGATCGACCCGCGGATCCGTCGATGATCGCCCCGGGCTCTGGCCTGCCCTCCACCCCCGGCCTCCCCCCGCGTCCCGGCCTGCTCCCCCGCTCCGCCCGCAACCTTGCCGAAACAGGAGGCGCGTCATGACCATCACCGATTTCTCAGGGTTTCCACCGCACGCGGACCTCGCCGCGCTGAAGCCGGTGGAGAGCCCCGGCTACTGGAAGCAGGTGCGCCAGCGCATCTCGAAGGACCGGGTGACGCTGGTCTCCGCCGGCATCTTGCTCATGATCGTGCTCAGCGCGGTCTTCGCGCCGCTGATTGCGCCCTACGACCCGTTCCAAGGCAACATCATGACCCGTCTCAAGCCGATCGGCTTCGAGGGGCATCTGCTGGGCACCGATGAGACCGGGCGCGACATGCTCAGCCGGCTGCTCTACGGCGGCCGTCTGTCGCTGATCGCGGGGATCGTGCCGGTGGCGTTCGCGCTGCTGATCGGCGGCACGCTGGGGGTGATCGCAGGCTTCGCGGGAGGGATCGTCAACACGCTGATCATGCGGGTGACGGACGTGTTCTATGCCTTCCCGTCGATCCTGCTGGCGATCGCCATTTGCGGGATGCTGGGCACGGGGCTGTTCAACACTCTGCTCTCGCTGACCCTGGTGTTCATCCCGCCGATCATCCGCATCTCCGAGAGCGTCACCACGCAGGTGCGCGGGCTGGACTTCGTGGAGGCGGCGCGGGCCTCGGGCGCCAAACCCCTGTCTTTGATCCGGCACCAGATCCTCGCGAACGTGCTGGGGCCGATCCTCGTCTACGCCACCTCGCTGGTCAGCCTGTCGATCATCCTGTCGGCGGGGCTCAGCTTTCTCGGCCTCGGCGTCTCGCCGCCGGCCGCGGAATGGGGGCTGATGCTCAATTCGCTGCGCCAGGCCATCTACGTAGAGCCGGTCGTCGCCGCCCTGCCGGGCGCGCTCATCTTCGCCACCTCCATGTGCTTCAACCTCATCTCGGATGGGCTGAGAGCGGCCATGGACGTGCGGATCAAAGTGTGAAGGAGGATCCCATGTCTGATGCTCGCAAACGCGTCGCGACCGATATCCGCGACCGGGGCGGTCCGCGCCAGCCGATGCTGATCGTCGACCGGCTGAAAAAGCACTTCGCGATCCGCACGAGCGTGCTCAATCGCAAGATTGGCGCGGTGCAGGCCGTGGACGGCGTCTCGCTGACCGTTGAGAAGGGCGAGGTGCTTGGCGTCGTCGGCGAATCCGGCTGCGGAAAATCCACCCTGGCCCGGCTGCTGATGATGCTGATCGAGCCGGATTCCGGCGAAGTGGTCTTCGACGGGCAGGAGGTTGGGGCACGCGGCGGCATCTCCGTCGCCGATCTGCGAAAATCAGTGCAGATGGTGTTCCAAGACAGTTACTCCTCGCTGAACCCGCGGATGCCGGTGTCGGACTCCATCGCCTTCGCGCCGCGGATGAACGGCGTCTCGCCGCGGGATGCGCAGACGAGGGCGCGGGCGCTTCTGGACCAGGTGGGCCTGTCGCCCGCCATGTTCGCTCGCCGCTATCCGCATGAGCTTTCCGGCGGCCAGCGGCAGCGGGTGAACATCGCCCGGGCGCTGGCGGTGGAACCGCGGCTGGTGATCCTCGACGAGGCGGTGTCCGCGCTCGACAAGTCGGTGGAGGCGCAGGTGCTCAACCTGCTGGTGGCGCTGAAGGCGGCGCACAACCTCACCTATGTCTTCATCAGCCACGATCTGAACGTGGTGCGCTTCATCTCCGACCGGGTGGCGGTGATGTATCTCGGCCGAGTGGTTGAAAGCGGAACGGTGGACGAGATCTACAGCGCCCCGCGCCACCCCTACACCAAGGCGCTGCTGGCCTCGGTGCCCAGCCTCGACCCGCGCCGCCGCACCAAGGAGACGCCGATCACCGGCGATCCGCCCAATCCGATCAACCCGCCGTCGGGCTGCCGGTTTCGCACCCGCTGCCCGTTCGCGGAGCCGATCTGCGCGTCGGTCTCGCCGCAGGTGTCGCCGATCACCGCCGGGCACGGCGTGGCCTGCCACATGGCCGACCGCGATTCCGGCCACAGCCGCGCGGGGGCCGAGGCCGGGCCCGCCACGCCGCCCGCCGGGCATTCCACCGTCGATACCAGAGTTATCCGGGAGGTCCGGGCATGATGCGCGAGGCTGTCATCAAGGGCGGCGTGATGGAGGTCTCGGACCTTCAGGTCGCCTTCGGCAAGGGCGACAGCGCGGCATGCGCGGTCAACGGAGTGAGCTTCACGCTGCGCAAGGGCGAGGTTCTGGGCATCTTGGGCGAATCCGGATCGGGCAAAAGCGTCATGCTCCGCTCTCTCATGGGGCTGCTGCCGGGGCATGCCCGCGTCACGGGGCGCATCGATCTGATGGGGCGCGACATTCTGGAGCTGCCGCCGCGGGAGCTGCGCAAAGTGCGCGGGGCGCAGATCGCGATGATCTTTCAAGAACCGATGACCGCGTTCGACCCGGTGTTCACCATCGGCACCCAGATCGCCGAGACGGTGATGCGCCACGAAGGCGTCAGCCGCGCTCGGGCCGACGCGCGGGCGCTGGAACTGCTGGAACTGGTGGCGATCCCGTCGGCGAAAAGCCGCTTGGGCAACTTCCCGCACGAGATGTCGGGCGGCATGCGCCAGCGTGCGATGATCGCGCTGGCGCTGGCCTGCCGGCCGGCGGTGCTGCTGGCCGATGAGCCGACCACCGCGCTCGACGTCACGGTGCAGATCCAGATCCTGTTGCTGCTGCGCCGGCTGCAGGAGGAACTCGACATGGCGGTGATCTTCGTGACCCACGACATTGGCGTGGTGGCGGAAATCTCGGATCGGGTGGGGGTGATGTATGCCGGCCGCTTCGTGGAGGAGGCCTCGGTGATCCCCCTGATCGAGAGCCCGCGCCACCCCTACACGCAGGGGTTGCTGTCCTCGACCGTGCATCGCCAGCGCAAGGGCGAGACGCTGACCACCATTCCCGGCGCGCCGCCGGACCTTGCGGCGCTGCCTCCGGGCTGCGCCTTCGCGCCCCGCTGCGCGAAGGCCGAACAGCGGTGCATCGACGCCCAGCCGGCGCCGCGCTGGCCCACGGCCGATCACATGGCGCGCTGCGTCTTGGTCCCCGAGGGGCGATGACGCGCGCGCGGATCGCCAGCGAAGCGGGAGCGCTCCCGTGGGTGCGGGGCGTGCAGCATATTCTATCGCCGGCTCCCGCCCTGCGGGTGGCGGGGCCGCTGGCGCTGCCGATCTGCCTCGCCACCACCGCCACCGTCGACACTGCGCCGGCGGTGGCGCGCCGAAGGCGGCCAGTGTCCTCGCCGGCCGTGGCCACGGCGGCGCGCACCTTCGTGGCGCCGCCGCTGCGGGCGATCTGCAGCCCCGACCCCGCGTTCGCGCTCGGCTTGCGCGCCGCGCCGACACTTGCGGTCGGCGCTCCCGAAGCGGTGGCGCTGCCATGACCGGGCGCACGCCACAGGCCGCGCGGCGCGGCGGCGTCATCACCCGGGCCATCGGGCTCGGCGATGGATCGGGCCCGCGCGGCGGCGCGGCGGCGACGGCCGAAGGCGCGATGCTGATGGTCGCCTCCACCTTCTTTCTCGCCGGCTCCAACGCAATGGTGCCGGTGCTGAGCCCTGAGATCCATCCCTTCGTCTCCGGCTTCATCCTCAACCTCGTCGGGCTGCTGACCGTCTGGCCCTGGCTGCGGCGCGAGGGTTGGGGCGTCTTGCGCATGAAGGCGCCGAAGCTGCACTTGGTGCGCGGCGTGATCGGGGCCGCCACGCTGATGGCCTGGATGTGGTCGCTGGCCGAGATCGACCTCGCCAAGGCCACGGCGCTGAGCTTCACGGCGCCGCTGTTCGCCGCCGCCGCGGCAGCGATCTTCTTGCGTGAGAAGGTGTCGCGCGGTCGCTGGCTGGCGCTCGGCGTCGGTTTCGCGGGCACGCTGGTGATCCTGCGGCCGGGGGTTGCCTCGCTCGACCTCGGGACCGGGGTGGCGCTGCTGGCGGCCGTGGGCATGGCCGCGATGTATCTGACCACGAAGATGCTGCTCGAGCGTGAAAGCACCGCCTCGGTCATGGTCAACACCGTGGTGGTGATGACCCCGCTGACCCTGCTGACCGCCCTGCCGGTGATCAGCGTGCCGCCCGGGTCGCTGCTGCCGGCGGCGCTGGCGATGGGCGTGCTCGGCACGCTGGGGCGGGTGCTGCTGACCCGGGCGCTGGAGGTGGCGGACACCTCCTCGGTCATGCCGTTCGACTTCGGGCGCCTCGTGTTCATCGCGCTGCTGGGCTTCGTGTTCTTCGACCAGACGCCGGACCTGTGGACCTGCATCGGCTCGGCGATCATCGCCGCGTCCGCCATCGCCTTCGCCCGGCTCGAGACGCGCGCGGCGCGACGGGCGATCACCCCCGCCGCCATCCTTCCCCCACCCGCAACAGGAGATCCGACATGCAGCCCAACGAAACGCCCCTGACCATCGCCGAAGCCGCGAAGCTGATCGAGACGCGGCGCCTGTCGCCGGTCGAGCTGATGGAGGATTGCCTGCGCCGGATCGAACTTCTCGACGGTCGCTACAACGCCTTCATCTGCGTGTTGAAGGACGCGGCCCTTGCCGGCGCCCGCGTGGCGGAGGCCGAAATCGCCGCTGGAAACTATCGCGGCCCGATGCACGGCATCCCCATCGGCCTCAAGGACATCTATGAGACGGCGGGCATCGCCACCACCGGCCATTCCAAGCTGACCGCCGACCATGTGCCGGACGCGGATGCCACGACGGCGGCGATGCTGACGGCAGCGGGCGCGATCAACGTCGGCAAGCTCGCCACCTGGGAATTCGCCATCGGCGGCCCCAGCTTCGATCTGCCGTGGCCGCCGGCGCGCAACCCTTGGGATGCGAACATGTGTCCCGGAGGATCGTCCTCCGGGACCGGGACCGCGGTGGCGACGGGAATGATCCTTGGCGGCATGGGCTCGGACACCGGCGGCTCGATCCGCTTTCCAGCCGCGCGCTGCGGGATCGCCGGGATCAAGCCGACTTACGGACGGATCAGCCGCGCGGGGGTGATGCCGCTCGCCTTCAGCCTCGATCATGCCGGTCCGATGGCTTGGAACAGCGAGGATTGCGCGATCATGATGCAAGCGCTGGCGGGCTATGATCCGCGCGACCCGGCATCGGCCAAGGTCGCGGTGCCCGATTATCGCGCGGCCCTGACCGGCGACGTCAAGGGCCTGCGCATCGGCGTGCTGCGCAGCTTCTACGAGACCGAGAGCCCGGCGGACGATGATGTGGTCGCCTCCATGGAACAATCGATCCGCGTCCTGCGCGAACTGGGCGCCGAGGTGACCGAGCTGCCCGCCATCCCGCCGATGCGCGACTATCTCGCCGCCTGCACCGTGATCTCGCGGTCCGAGGCGTACGCGATCCACGAGGCCACCTTGAAGGCGACGCCCGAGCTCTACGGCAAATTCGCGCGGGAGCGGATGATGATGGGCGCGTTCTTCACCGCCGCCGACTACGTGCAGGCGCTGCGCCGTCGTCGGGAGCTGGTCGCAGCTTTTGCCGGCGCGATGACGGAGTTCGATCTGGCGATCCTGCCAACCATCCCCGCCGCGGCGCCGGAAATAGAATCCGGCTCGACCCACTCGATGTTGGAACGCCCGATCTACACCCAGGCCTTCAACCTCACCGGCAGCCCGGCGATCTCGGTGTGCAACGGCTTCAGCGCCGCGGGCCTGCCGTTCGGCCTGCAAATGGTCGGCAAGCCCTTCGACGAGGCGACCGTGCTGCGCGCGGGCGACGCGTTCGAGCGCGCCACCGCCCACCGCTCCATGCGGCCCGAGCTCGCGCTTGTCGCCGCCTGATCCTCGACCCTCCCGAACCCCAACGCCATCCAAAGGAGACAGACCATGTCAGACGAGGCCATCAGCAAAGAATCCTTCGCCGTCCTGCTCGACCGTGCCGGCCTGACCGTGCCCGAGGCGGAGGCCGAGGAGCTGCGCGCCGCCTACTTCTACGTGAAGGAGATGGCCGCGCGCGTCCGCACCCCTCGCGGCCGTGAGGCGGAGCCGGCGCATATCTTCGCGCTCCCCCATCCGGAGGTCTGAGCGATGCTCGGTGACAACGCCTTTCCCACGCTGGCGGACGCCTCGCGGCAGTTGGAGGCGGGGCAGGCGACCTCCGCCGGGCTGACCGAGATGCTGCTGGAGCGGATCGCGGTCTATGACGGGCGGGTGAATTCCTACCTGCTCGTCACCGCCGACGCGGCCCGCGCGGAGGCTGCCGAGGCCGATGTGCAGATCAAGGCGGGCCGCCGGCGCGGTCCCCTGCACGGCGTGCCCGTCGCCTACAAGGACATCTACGAGACGGCGGGCGTGCGCACCACCGGCCATTCACGATCGCTCGAGGGCAACGTGCCGACGCAAGATGCGGCAACGGTGGCGAAGATGAAGGCGGCGGGGGCGGTCTGCCTCGGCAAGCTCGCCACCCATGAATTCGCCTTTGGCGGCCCCAGCTTCGATCTGCCGTGGCCGCCGGCGCGCAACCCTTGGGACACCGAGCGGTTCACCGGCGGATCCTCCAGCGGGACGGCGGCGGCGATCACCGCGGGTCTCGCGCTCGGCGGCTTCGGTTCGGACACCGGCGGCTCGATCCGGCTGCCGGCGGCGTTCTCGGGTCTGGTGGGGATCAAGCCGACCTACGGCCTGATCAGCCGGCGGGGGGTGATGCCGCTGTCCTATTCGCTGGACCATGCCGGGCCGATGGCATGGACCACCGAAGATTGCGCCCTTTTGCTGGAGGTGATGGCCGGGCACGACCCGCTTGATCCGGGCTCGGCCGACGTGCCGGTCAAACCCTATGCCAGCCTGCTCGAGCGGGACATCAAAGGGCTGCGGATCGGCGTCTTGCGTCATTTCTGGGAGGAGGCCGAGGCCACGCCCGAGACGGTCGCGGCGTTGGAGGCGGCGCTGGACGTCTATCGCGGCCTCGGCGCCGAAATCGTGGAGGTGACGCTGTCGCCGCTGCGCGATTACTGCGCGTGCTGCTCGGTCATTCTGATGTCCGAGGCGATCGCGGTGCATGAGGGGGTGCTGCGCGACCGGCCTGAAAGCTTGGGGATGATCCTGCGCCAGCGGTTGCGGCTGGCCTCGCTGCTTTCGGCGGCCGATTACGTGCAGGCGCTGCGGCGCAGGCGCGAGCTGGTGGCGGAGAGCGCGGCGGCGTTCGAAAGCGTGGACCTGATGTTCACCGCCACCACCCCGGCGCCGGCCCCGCGGCTGGACGACATGGGAATGATGTACACGTTCGCGAAGCCCCTGCTGACCATGCCGTTCAACGTCACCGGGGCGCCGGCGATCGCCACGCGCGCGGGGGTCGCCGCCTCGGGCCTGCCGCTGTCGTTCCAGCTTGTCGGGCGGCCCTTCGAGGATGATCTGGTGCTGGCCGCCGCCCATGCCTATGAGCAGGCGACGGATTGGGCGGCCGCGCGCCCGCAGCTCGAGCCAATGGCGAATGTGGCCTGAGCGCATGAAAAAGGCCGGCACGTTTTCGCGCCGGCCTCGCGCCTCGCGGCCGGGTTCACTCGGCCGCGAGGGCCGCCGCCGTGCCGCCGAAGCACGCGATGGCCTCATCGGTCGATTGCACGTCGCAGAACGACTGAAACAGCGCCGTCAGGGTGGCGTTGTGATCCTCGTCCGTCGGGGCGGCGTTGGCGTCGCTGATGAACAGGGTCTTGAAATTCAGCATCATCGCGTCGCGGGCGGTGGATTCGCAGCAGACATGCGTCGCCGTCCCGGTGATGAGCAGGGTGTCGAGGCCCCGCTCGCGCAGCCAAGGCTCCAGATCCGAGGCCCCTTGGACCAAGGCGCTGAACCGCCGCTTTTCAATCTGGGCGTCGTCTTCCGCGGGTTCCAGCAGCGGCCAAAGCTCGTGGCCCTCATGGCCGCGAGCCATTTGCGCGAACATCCGTTCCTTGACGTCGCGCGTCATGAAATTGTCGGCCCATACGGACCAGTTTTCAGCTGTCTCGGGAGAGATGGTGTTGCGGATCCACACGACCTTGCCGCCGGCGGCGCGAAGCGAGGCGGCCAGCTTGTTGATGTTGGGGACGATGTCGCGGGCATGGCCGATCTCGGCGGCGAAGCCGGGGGCGACGAAGGCGTTCTGCATGTCCACCACGATCAGCGCGGTCTTGGCGGGATCGATGGCTTCGTAAACCTTGAGCCGGCCGCGACGGGCCATGGCGCGGTCGATGGCGTGCTGGCCGATCTTTATCTTGTGCATGGAGTTCTCCTTTTCGGGGGGCGAGAGACGGGGGCGTCAGGCGGCGGCGAGGCCCGGCAGCGCGAGGGAGGGGCGGCGGCCGCGCTCGGCCAGCGCCGTCTCCACCGCCGCGCCGACCCGGTAGGCGCAGGCCTCGTCGAAGGGTTTCGCCACGATCTGCACCGACAGCGGCAGGCCCGAGGCGTGAAAACCCGCGCAGACCGAGAGCGCCGGGGCGCCGGTGAGGTTGAACGGCGCGGTGACCGACGGCGGGCCGGTGTAGAAAGCGTTGGCCCGCACCGCGTCGATCCTCGGCGCCGGACCGACGGAGCCTGCGACCAGCGCCGCGTCCACCCCGACCATTTGCGCCGCCAGCGCCGCGGTCAGCTCGCGCCTGCGGCGCAGGGCCTGCACATAGTCGGCCGCGCTCATCAGCGCGCCGGGCAGGATGCGCGCGCGCATGTAGGGGCCGTAGAGCTCGGGCCTGGTCTGCAGGTCGGCCTCGTGCACCGCGTAGGCCTCGGACATCAGGATCACGCGGTTGCAGTCGATGAAATCCGCCATCGGCGGCAGCGTGAGCTCGACCAATTCGGCGCCTGCGTCCTTGAGGGCGGCGGCGGCGGCCTCGAAGGCCGCGCCGGCGGAGGGATCGAAGGCGTCGGTCTCCTCATGGAACCGGATCAAGCCGATCTTCGCGCCGGCGACGTCGCCTGTCGCCGCCGCGGCGTAGGCGCCCACGGGGACGTTGGCGCTGCCGGGGTCGCGCGGGTCATGGCCGGCGATCGCCTCCATCATCTGGGCGTTGCCGGCGACGGTCCAGGTCATCGGGCCGATATGGTCGAGGCTGTAGGCCAGCGGCGACACCCCGCGACGGCTGACCCGCCCGTAGGTCCCCTTCATGCCCGCCAGCCCGCAGAAGGCGGCGGGAATGCGGATCGAGCCGCCGGTGTCGGTGCCGATGGCGCCCCACACCGCGCCTGCCGCAACCGCCGCGCCAGATCCGCTGGAGGATCCCCCGGGGTAATGCGCGGTATTCCATGGGTTGCGCGCCGGCCCGTTCGGCAGCGCGAAGTCGGGGCCGCCGATGGCGAATTCATGGGTCTCGGTCTTGCCGACGATGATCGCGCCGGCGGCCTTCAACTTGCGGACCACCGCCGCATCAGCCGCGGCCACGTCATTGCAGGTCAGCCAAGAGCCGTTGGTGGTGGGCAGCCCGGCCATGTCGACGATGTCCTTCACCGCCACCGGCACGCCGTGCAGCGGGCTGCGCGGCCCGGATTTTTTGATCTCGGCCTCCGCCTCGCGGGCGGCGGCACGGGCGGCGTCGGCCTCGACCCGCACGAAGAACTTCAGCTCAGGGTTCAGCGCGGCGATTCGCGAAAGGCTTATCTCGACCGCCTCGACGGGCGAAATCTCGCCCGACGCGATCAGGCTGGGGAGGTTGGAAATGTCGCGCAGGCCGGCATCGCTCATCTCGTCATTCCTTTTGAGTTGGGCAGGGGAATCCGGATGATGGTAGCGGAGTAATTGGTATATACCAAACTAAAAACACAATAGAGAAAATAAATTTATGCTTTGATTAAAATACAATCAGAAAAAAAGTGAACTGTTTAATAATATAACTTTTTATATAAACTGAAGTGTGCTGATAATGATCGTTCTACGAAGGTGTATTATTTATGTTTTTATATTTCTGGTTTGCATTTTACGAAAAGCTCACCTTATCTTTAATCGATCGCCGCTGCTTCTCACAGGAGGACTTGCCTTGATGGACCGTCGGACCTTCCTTTCATCCACCGGGGCTTCGATCGCCGGAGCGTCGCTGCTCTCCGGCCTGTCGGGCCCGGCCCATGCCGCGACCGGGCATCTGCGCATCGCCATGACCTCCGCCGACGTGCCAACAACCACCGGCATGCCCAACAACGGCGCCGAGGGGATGCGATTCCTCGGCTACCCGGTGTTCGAGCCGCTGGTGGATTGGGACCTGGCCAATGCCGTCGACAAGCGCGCCGGATTCCGCCCCGGGCTCGCGACCGAATGGAGCGTGGACGACGCGAACAAGACCGTCTGGACCTTCAAGCTTCGCCAAGGCGTGCTGTTCCATGACGGCGCGATGTTCGACGCCGACGTGGCGCTGTGGAACTTCGAGCGGCTCTATAACTCCGACGCGCCGCACTATGATCCGGGCGCATCGGCCATCGCGCAGGCCCGGGTGCCGCAGATCAAGTCTTGGTCCAAGGTTGACGACCACACGATCCAGCTTGAGACCAAGAAGGTCACCTCCTATCTGCCGATGCTGATCGCGTGGCTGCCGATGGTCAGCAAGGCACGCTATGAGGACGTCGGGTCGGATTGGATTGCGTTCGGCAAACAGCCCGCCGGCAGCGGCCCGTTCCGCATCACCCGCGTCACGCCGCGGGTCAGCGTCGAGCTCGCCGCATATCGCGAGCATTGGAACGAGAACCGCGTGCCCAAGGTCCCGAAAGTCACGCTGTTCCCGATGCCCGAGGCGACGACTCGCCTCGCCGCGCTGCGTTCGGGGCAGGTGGACTGGATCGAGGTGCCACCGCCGGATACCGTGCCGAGCCTGAAGGCCGCGGGCTTCGACGTGAAGCTCAAGATCTATCCGCATATCTGGCCTTGGGTCTACAACACCCTCGAGGGCTCGCCTTTCGCCGACAAGCGCGTGCGCCAAGCGATCAACTGGGCCATCGACCGCGACGGTTTGGTGGCCTTCCTCAACGGCACGGCGCTGGCGGCGAAGGGCTTCGTGGTGGAGGGCGACGCGCAATTCGGCAATCCGCCTTTCTCCTATGGCCACGATCCTGAAAAGGCGAAGGCGCTGCTGACAGAGGCCGGCTATGGACCAGGCAACCCGCTGAACTTCAAGGTGATGATCTCCACCTCCGGCTCAGGCCAGATGGTGCCGGTCCCGATGAACGAATATCTCCAGCAAAACCTGGCGCAGATTGGCGTGAAGGTGGATTTCGAAGTGGTGGAATGGGGCACGATGCTGGTGGCCTTCCGCCAGCGGCCTGACGACCGCGCGGCGCTGGGGTGCCACGCCATGAACATCTCGCTGAGCTGGACCGACCCCTCGGTGTGGTTCCGCTGGTTCCACTCCGAGGCGGCGACCCCCGTCTCCTCCAACTGGTCGCACTGGAGCAACCCGCAATTCGACGCCATCCTCGACAAGGTGGCGGAGACCTTCGATGTCGCGGAGATGGAGGCGCTGCTGGCTGGCGCGCATGAGATCTTGGTCGAGGACAGCCCGTGGTGCTGGATCGTCCACGATCTCAACCCCCGCGCCTTCGCGCCCAACGTCGAGGGCTTCGCGATGGCGCAGAGCTGGATGCAAGACTTCACCAACGTGACGGTCAAATGACGGCGCGCCCCGGCCCCGCAGGCCGGGGCCGCAAGCGGCGGCGGCGGCCATAGGCGCAGCAGGTCACGCTCGCCTCCGCGCTCGCCCTCACCCTAAAGACGCCGCCCTGTCATAGCTGGCACTAATAGGCACTCAGTTTTTCCAGTTCGCCAACCTCGAGAAGATGTTTTCCACGGCCTAGCGGTGTGTGAACCACGCTCGCGCGCGGCGGGAATTGCGGACGCGATCATCTTGGTTAACGCACCAGTCTTGACCCGCCAACCTCCAGCGGGTCTAACAAAAACGGGTTGACGTCAATGAAGTGAGACACCGCGCTCATCAGACAGCGCGAGCATCTCCTGTCCTCGTCGACACGCTCGCAATCGACCTGCGT
>Ga0105053_10003745_pt1 | contig 22850 bp, 19 predicted proteins | sample BON01_FD_78093 | JGI IMG/M metagenome (GOLD analysis project Ga0105053, IMG submission 78093) | Freshwater microbial communities from Lake Bonney liftoff mats and glacier meltwater in Antarctica - BON-01 | ecosystem: Environmental > Aquatic > Freshwater > Ice > Glacier meltwater | place: Lake...
AAAAACACCAATCAAAAAAGTAAAGATTACAATAACAATACAAATGTTTATCGACCTTCTCATGCAGATTTTACGTACGATAAAAAATTTGGCAGCAGAGATTATCGTGGTGGCGGAAGAAGTTCTGCTCGTGAAACTGCAAATTGGGTAGTTGCTGGCGCTTTGGCAAAACAATTAATTTCAAGTATTTCTATTAATGCGTTTACCTCATCCGTTGGAGAAATTTTCATCGACAAACTGTATCAAGATTTAGATTTTTCTAAAACAGAAGATAATATTGTTCGATGTCCTGATGAAGCATCCGCAGAAAAAATGATTTCTAAAATTCAAGAAATAAGAAAAGCTGGTGATACTATTGGAGGAACAATTACTTGTGTTGCGCAAAATATGCCTGTTGGTTTGGGTGAACCAATTTTTAATAAATTACATGCCGAATTAGGTAAAGCAATGCTTTCTATTAATGCTGTAAAAGGTTTTGAATTCGGCAGCGGATTCTGTGGCGCAAAAATGAAAGGAAGCGAGCATAATGATATTTTTAATGAAGATGGTTCTACGCAATCTAATTTATCTGGCGGAATTCAAGGCGGAATAAGTAACGGAATGGATATTTATTTTCGTGTTGCTTTTAAACCTGTAGCTACAATTATGAGTGCTCAACAAACTATTAATTCTGAAAGTGAAGTGACAGAAATAACAGGAAAAGGCCGTCATGATCCTTGTGTGGTACCAAGAGCTGTGCCCATTATTGAAGCAATGACAGCTTTGGTTTTGGCAGATTTTTGGTTGTTAAATAAAACAAGAACGCTTTAAATTTATAGTAAAAACTTTTGGACGCTAAAAGGTTATTTTTTATTGATATAATCAGAGCATTTGCTATAATAATGATGCTGCAAGGGCATTTTATCGATACTCTTTTGAATCCTATATATAAAGACCCAAATTTAATTCCGTTTTCTATTTGGTCTTATTTTAGAGGAATAACTGCACCAACATTTTTTACCATCTCTGGATTAATCTTCACTTACTTATTATTAAAAGCGAAAAAGAAAGGAGATGAAAAATTACGCATGCGCAAAGGTATTTCAAGAGGTTTATTTTTAATTCTTGTTGGTTATTTATTAAGAATTCCTTTTCTTTCTTGGCTTACTGGCAGTTTTAATACCTATTTTTTAGTTATTGATGTGTTGCAATGTATTGGATTAAGTTTAATTTTAATAATTGCAATTTATGCTTTATCTGCAAAAAAAAATAGCATATTTTCGGTTGTTACTTTAATTTTAGGATTTGCTATTTTTCTCTGTGAACCCTTATATAGAACTATCAATATAGAAAGTTTGCCAATATTTTTTAATAATTACATCTCTAAAAACAACGGATCCATTTTTACAATAATTCCTTGGTTTGGATATGTTTCTTTTGGCGCTTTTCTAGCTACTTTATTTCACAAAAATCTAAATAAGTCAAACTTTAAAACCATTACAATTATTTCGTTTGTAATGGTTAGTATCGTTTTAATTTTTTATTCATCAGATATTTTATTGTTTCTATACAGAACAACAGGTATTACTTTATTTGCAGATGCTGCAAGCTACAATTACCTTTTTACAAGATTAGGTAACGTCTTTTTATACTTTGCTATATTTTATGGTTTGGAGCAGTATTTGAAATTTCCGTTACTTTTAAAAATCGGACAAAAAACACTTTCTATTTATGTGATTCATTTTATTGTAATTTATGGAAGTTTTACTGGTTTTGGACTAAAACATATTTTTGGAAATACCTTAAATCCATGGCAAGCCGTTATTGGAGCACTACTGTTTATAAGCTTTGTTTGTTTTATCTCTTTCTATTATGTAAAAACAAATACATTTTTCTATTCCCGAATAAGACAATTAGTTGATAGAATTAAAGGGAAATAATATCTTTTATAATATTTTATTTATGCGGTTTTCTTTTATCATATTATTTTTATCCTTTAGCAAAATCGCTTTTTCTCAAGTTTCTTATTTAGACAGCATAACTACTGTTTTTGAAACCACCCACACCTATAAAAAAGCAGAAAACATTGAGTTAAAGTTTGATTTTTACAAACCACAACTATTAAAAAATAAAACGCCTGTAATAGTATATGTTCATGGTGGTGGTTTTTCTGGCGGATAAAGAAATGAAGAGTACATTAAAAATTATGGAAATTACATGGCACAACGTGGATATGCTGTAGTTTCAATATCATACCAATTAACGATGCAAAATTTGGGTTTTGGATGCACAACAAAATCTACAGATAAAATACGTGCATTTAATAAAGCATCAGAAGATATTAGCTTTGCTGTAAAATATATTTTAGAGAATAAAAATAAATTTAATATAGATGAAGACAAAATAATTTTAGCAGGATCTAGTGCTGGTGCAGAAGCTGTTTTAAATTTGGCATACGTTTATAATAATAAAATCTTACCTAAAAGATTCAAATTTGCAGGAGTTATTAGTATGGCTGGTGCAATTATTTCCTTAAAAAACATAAATAATAAAAAGGCAATACCAACACAACTTTTTCACGGAACAAAAGATAAATTAGTTCCTTACAATATTGCTCCTCATGATTATTGTAAGAAAAAAGACAAAGGCTATTTAATTCTTTATGGATCTAAAGCAATTGCAAATAAGCTGAATAAATTGAATGAACCTTATTATATCTATACCATTAAAAAAGGTGACCATAGTTGGGCAGGAAGACCAATGTACGAATGTGTAAACGATATGATCGACTTTATTTATTTTGATGTTTTAAAAAAACGAAAAAGGCAAATTGATATTACCATGTAATACTAATTTCTGTAAGAAGACCAGAGATGTATAGTTCTAATTTGCGGTTAAATATTTAATAAAAAAAAATGAGTCCGAATCAATATCGGACTCATTTAATAAAAATCTAATTTAGACTTATCTTATAATTAACTAGTTTGAAAAAGAATAACTACTCTCCTCTTAATTCATCATACTTCGCTTTGTATTCTTTTGCTTTTCCATCCATTTCCAAAACTTGGTAAATATTTAATAATGTTTGTACAGTTTGGATATCTGATTTCATAGCATCTGATTTCTCTAAATATGGCAATGCGTTTTTATAAACCTCTTTTTGCTTCAGTAACAATGCGTCATATTTTTTAAAATCAGATAAATTTTTATTCATTTCTTCAACAATACCTTTCTCTGCAGATAAAATAGCAATTGCTAAATTTGTATATGCATCAGAATAATCTGGTTTTAATTCAATGGCTTTTTTATAATATCCAATTGCTCGTTCCGATTTTCCTTCGTTTGCATTTACAACTCCTAAATTAAAGAATAAGTTTGGGTTTGTTGGGTCTAATTTAATAGCTTCTTCCATCAATTCACCAAATTTATCCATTTGATCTAATTTAATGTATAAGTCTGCTTCGGTTAAAATTAATTGTAAATCCTTTGGATCTGCAGCTCTTGCTTCTTTTATTGCTGCAATTGCTTCATCTGTTTTGCCTTGTTGCGTTAAAATATAACCAATATTTTTAATAATATCCGATTCTTTAGAATCTGAAACTCGTACATCTGGCTTCAAATACTCACCACTCTTAACCATTAAATCTCTCTGTTGTTTAGATCCGAAATTTTCTATTTCACCAGTTTCTTTGCTTGTAGCAATATATTCTGTTGCAATACCAGTATATTTTATTTCTTTTAGTTCCCTGTAAAATTTTAAAGCATTATCATAATCTTCTGCTTGAGAAGATGCAATTGCTGCATTAAATAAATAAGAGGTGTCTTGTGGACTTAATAAATACGTTAAGTAAAAATCTGCCGCAGCATTTTTAAAATCCTGATCTTCATTATACAATTTTGATCCTCTATTAGAAACTTCAGAAATCATATCATTAAGCATCGGCGCAGCTTTATCTGTATATTTATCTCTATCTATTTCTTTTTCAAATTTCAACAAATAGTTAAAAGATTCTGCTGCCGCTTTATAATTTTTTTTCCCTTTATAAGCTTGCCCTTTTAAAAAATAAAATTTTGCTTTTTCTTTATCCTTCATATTAGAGATTAAAGCTTCTGCAGCTTCAATTGCAGTTACTGCTTCCGCAAATTGGTTTTTATCTATTGCCTTTTCTGCAATTCTTAATTCGCTTTTCTGTGCAAATGCAATCACAGAAACTAGACCAACGATTAATGTTACTACTTGTTTTTTCATCTGTTTATTAGTTAAATTTAATTTTTATTTTAGTTATCTTCTGGTGTGTTTTCAATTTCCGTGCCATTTTCTGCATCATTATCTTTCTCTGCATCATCGCCAATTTCAGTTTCAGTTTCTAAATCAGTTTCAGTTTCCGCATCTTCTTCATCTTCTCTGTCTACTTTAGCAACAGCAGCAATACTATCATCTCCTTTAATGTTTATTAATTTCACACCTTGAGTTGCTCTTCCCATCACGCGTAAATCTTCAACTGCCATTCTAATGGTAATTCCAGATTTGTTAATAATCATCAAATCATTTGTATCATCAACGTTTTTAATCGCAACAAGATTACCTGTTTTTTCTGAAATATTTAATGTTTTAACACCTTTACCTCCACGGTTAGTAATTCTGTAATCTTCTAATTTAGATCGTTTTCCATACCCTTTTTCAGAAACCACTAAAATATTACTTTCCATATCATTTACCGCAACCATACCAATTACTTCATCTTTATCATGCTGCAAAGTAATTCCACGTACTCCAGAAGCTGTTCTTCCCATTGGTCTTGTTTTTGCTTCTTCAAAACGGATAGATTTTCCAGATTTTAATGCCAGCATTACTTGACTATCTCCTGTTGTTAATTTTGCCTCCAACAGTTCATCACCCTCTTTAATTGTAATAGCATTAATTCCGTTTGTTCTTGGACGTGAATATTGCTCTAAAGAAGTTTTTTTAACTTGACCTTTTTTAGTCGCCATAATCACATAATGACTATTTACATATTCTTCATTATTCAAATCTTCGGTAACTAAAAATGCTTTTACTTTATCGTCTTGCTCAATATTAATTAGGTTTTGCATCGCCCTTCCTTTGGATGTTTTTGATCCTTCAGGAATTTCATAAACGCGCATCCAGAATACTTTTCCTTTTTGAGTAAAGAATAACATGTATTGGTGGTTTGTACCCACAAATAAATGCTCTAAAAAGTCTTCTGTTCTTGTAGCTACACCTTTTTGACCTCTTCCTCCTCTATTCTGAACTTTATATTCATCAAGATTTGTTCTCTTTAAATAACCTGCGTTAGAGATTGTAACCACAACTTTAGAATCTGGAATCATGTCCTCAATTCTCATATCGCCACCAGCATATTCTATTACAGATCTACGCTCATCGCCATATTTATCTCTAATTACGGTTAATTCATCTTTAATTATTTCATAACGTCTTGGTTCATTTGCTAAAATATCTTTTAAATCGGCAATTGTTAAGATAACTTCATCATATTCTGCACGTAATTTATCTTGCTCTAAACCAGTTAATTGACGCAAACGCATTTCTACAATTGCTTTCGCTTGAATTTCTGATAACTCAAAACGAGACATTAAACTTTCGCGAGCTTCATCTGCATTATTTGAAGCACGTATAATTTTAATTACCTCGTCAATATTATCCGAAGCAATAATTAATCCTTCTAAAATGTGTGCTCTTGCTTCTGCTTTCTTTAATTCGAATTCTGTTCTACGCACCACAACTTCATGTCTGTGTTCAACAAAATGATGAATTAATTGTTTTAAATTTAATTGCTCTGGTCTTCCTTTTACTAAAGCGATATTATTTACACTAAAAGAGGTTTGAAGCGCTGTGTATTTATATAATTTATTTAATACGATATTCGGAATTGCATCACGTTTTAAAATATACACAATACGCATTCCGTTTCTGTCGGATTCGTCACGAATATTGGCAATTCCTTCCAATTTCTTGTCGTTTACTAAATCAGCAGTTTTTTTAATCATGTCTGCTTTATTGACTTGGTACGGAATTTCTGTAACAATAATACATTCACGTCCTTTAACCTCTTCAATAATTGCTTTTGCACGCATTACAATACGTCCTCTACCCGTTTCAAAAGCTTCTTTTACGCCATCATAGCCGTAAATAATTCCACCTGTCGGAAAATCTGGCGCTTTAATGTGTTCCATCAATTCAGAAATTTCTATATCTCTGTTTTCAATGTATGCTAATGTTCCATTTACAACTTCTGTTAAGTTATGTGGCGCCATATTTGTTGCCATTCCAACCGCAATTCCAGATGCTCCGTTTACTAATAAATTCGGAATTCTAGTTGGTAAAACAGTAGGTTCTTGTAAAGTGTCATCAAAATTTAAACGATGATCTACAGTATCTTTTTCAATATCCGCCAACATGTCTTCGGATATTTTTTGCATTCTAACCTCTGTATAACGCATTGCTGCCGGCGAATCTCCATCGACAGAACCAAAGTTTCCTTGCCCGTCAACCATCATATAACGCATGCTCCATTCTTGCGCCATCCTAACCATAGAATCGTATACAGAAGTATCTCCATGTGGGTGGTACTTCCCTAAAACTTCTCCTACAATTCTTGCAGATTTTTTATATGACCCTGTCGCTTTTATACCCAATTCATGCATTCCAAACAAAACTCTTCTGTGCACTGGTTTTAAACCATCTCTTACATCTGGTAATGCTCTTGATACGATTACGGACATTGAATAATCTATATACGCAGCTTTCATCTGCTCTTCAATGTTAATCGGAATCAATTTTTCCCCGTCTGCCATATTTATTTTATTAATTTTATTCTTTTAATTCAACAAGGCAAGATAGCACAATTAGCGCTTCTACCAAAGGATTTTAAGTCTTGATTGCCTTTGACTTATCAACATTTTTGTATAATTTTTAACTTCCTTTTATCTTGTTGATTGTCAAGGTTTTTTAGACATATTTTTATCGACATTCTGTCATATTCTTTTACTTGGCACTTTTTTTGTAATTATTCTATAAAAAAAGAATTAAATTTACAGATACACACACACAATATGGACGATAATTTTTCACCAAAAGTAAGAGATGTCATCACTTTCAGTAAAGAAGAAGCACTACGTTTAGGGCACGATTTTATTGGAACAGAACATTTGTTGTTGGGCTTGATAAGAAAAGGAGAAGGAAAAGCAATTGATCTTTTAACAACTTTTAATCTTGATTTAATTTTGATTAGAAAAAAATTAGAGCAATTAAACCCTGTAGAACCTACTTTAGCATCAACAACAGAAAAAAAGAGTTTGCATTTAACAAGGCAAGCAGAAAAAGCATTAAAAACTACTTTTTTAGAAGCAAAACTATATCAGAGCGATTCAATAGATACAGCTCATTTACTACTTTGTATTTTAAGAAATGAGAATGATCCTACAACAAAATTGTTGCAGAAATATGACATTAATTATGATGATACAAAAGCATTATATAAGCAATTACATGTTGATGATGCAGATTTAGACTTACCTATAAACCCAATTGCAGAAACACCGTCTGATGACGAATATTCTCAAGAAAGCGCGGGAAGTTTTCAGCAAGCACCTAAAGGAAAAGCGACAAGCAAATCTAAAACTCCTGTTTTAGATAATTTTGGAAGAGATTTAACGGCGTTGGCAGAAGCGAACAAATTAGATCCTGTTGTTGGGCGGCAAAAAGAAATTGAACGTGTTTCACAGATTTTAAGTCGTAGAAAAAAGAACAATCCAATGCTAATTGGAGAACCTGGTGTTGGTAAATCTGCCATTGCAGAAGGTTTGGCATTACGCATTGTTCAGCGTAAAGTTTCTAGAATTTTGTTCGATAAAAGAATTGTTTCGCTAGATTTAGCAAGTTTAGTTGCTGGAACTAAATATCGCGGACAGTTTGAAGAGCGTATGAAAGCGTTAATGAATGAACTAGAAAAGAATGATGATATTATTCTTTTTATCGATGAAATCCACACCATTGTTGGTGCCGGTGGCGCAACGGGTTCTTTAGATGCTTCAAATATGTTGAAACCTGCTTTAGCGAGAGGTGAAATACAATGTATTGGTGCAACTACATTGGATGAATTTAGAACAAACATTGAAAAAGATGGTGCTTTAGAGCGTCGTTTTCAAAAGGTGATTGTGAATCCAACTTCTGTTGAAGAAACAATTCAGATTTTACATAATATCAAATCGAAATATGAAGAACATCATCACGTAAATTATACGGATGAGTCTATTGAAGCTTGTGTAAATCTAACAAATAGATACATGACAGACCGTTTTTTACCTGACAAAGCAATTGATGCTTTAGACGAAGCGGGTTCAAGAATTCACATCACAAATATTGTTGTTCCGAAACAAGTTTTGGAATTAGAGACGCAATTAGAAAGTATTAGAGATCGTAAAACGCTAGCCGTAAACGGACAAAAATATGAAGAAGCTGCCAAATTACGTGATGATGAAAAAAACATGGAAGCTGCGTTAGATTCTGCCCAAAAACAATGGGAAGATGATTCTAAATTAAACAGAGAAATAGTTACAGAAGATAATGTTGCGGAAGTAGTTTCTATGATGACAGGAATTCCTGTAAACAGAGTTGCAGAAGCAGAAAGTCACCGATTAAAAGATTTACCAAATTTAATTAAAGGTAAAGTTGTTGGTCAAAATGAAGCGGTTACCAAAGTGGTAAAGGCAATTCAGCGTAATAGAGTTGGTCTTAAAGATCCAAACAAACCAATTGGTTCATTTATCTTTTTAGGCCAAACTGGTGTTGGTAAAACACAGTTAGCAAAAGTTTTGGCAACACAATTATTCGATTCAGAAGATTCATTAATCCGAATTGATATGAGTGAATACATGGAAAAATTCGCCATTTCTCGTTTAATTGGAGCACCTCCAGGTTATGTTGGTTATGAAGAAGGCGGACAATTAACAGAAAAAGTTCGTAGAAAACCGTATGCTGTTGTCTTGTTAGATGAAATTGAAAAAGCGCATCCCGATGTTTTTAACATGTTGCTGCAAATTTTAGATGACGGATTTATCACAGATAGTTTGGGTAGAAAAATCGATTTTAGAAATACGATTATTATTATGACTTCTAACATTGGCGCACGTCAATTGAAAGATTTTGGAGGCGGAGTTGGATTCGGAACAGCAGCAAAAAATGCTTCTGTAGACGAAAATGCTAAAAGTGTTATTGAAGGCGCTTTAAAGAAGTCTTTTGCACCAGAATTTTTAAACAGAATTGATGATGTGATTATGTTTAACGCGTTAGAGCGAGAAGATATTCACTCTATTATTGATATCGAATTAGAAAAACTATTAAAAAGAATTAATGGTTTAGGCTATACTTTAGAGTTAAGCGAAAAAGCAAAAGATTATATTGCTGACAAAGGATTCGACAGAAAGTACGGAGCGAGACCTTTAAAAAGAGCGATTCAAAAATACATTGAAGATGCTTTAGCAGAAGAAATTGTGAATTCTACATTAAACGAAGGCGACACCATTACTATGGATTTAGATGAAGAGAAAAATGAGCTCACCATCAAAATTAAAAAAGGTAAAAAGAAAGAAGAATCTCGGACAGAGAGTAAAGAATAAAAATTGAAATTGAAATCCCAAACGAAAGTTTGGGATTTTTTTTTGTTTGGTTTTATGTAAGTAGTTTAATGCATATACGCGAAACATATTCTCATTTATGTCACATCGAAAGTGTATCATTTTCAAAAAAAAAAGAAGTCTATTTACAGTGTAAATAGACTTCTTTAAAAAATAATAAATTACTATTTCTTAGAAACCAAAACTTATTTTAGTGAAGATACGTGTACCATCGATACCAAACTGAGTTGTTTGCCAAGGGTATTTAAATCTTCCAACAAAATCAAGGTTACGATCATTAGGTTTACCGCCGTTAGACGCATAAGCATCTGCAAACGTATCCGGATATACATTAAAAATGTTATTTGCTCCTAAAGTAAAATTAATTTTTTCTGTTACCTTATAACTAAAGCTCAAATCTGTAAGTAATTTTCCGCCATAAGTTGCATCATTTGTAGGGTCTGAAGAATGTCTATACGTAACCTTTCCATAATTTAAGAAAGATAGATTAGTAGAAAAACGCTCTAAAGCATAAGTTGCACTAGCTACAATTTTTTGTCTAGGTCTCCAAGTTTCAATTCTAGAAACATCTTCTCTTGAAAACAAAGCATCTCCAAGATTATTTTGCTCTATAAAAGCAGGAAATTTTTTACCAGTTACTTCTGTTTTATTGAAGTTAGCTGCAATACTACCCGTTAACGTACCCGTACCTAATTTTATGTTATCGTACGTAAAAACAATATCAATACCTTGTGTTCGCGTATTAATTGCGTTTAGAAAAAATCCAGCAGAACCTACGTTTACACTATTTAACGTTTGATCTATAGGATTTGTAGGATCTCCTGTTGGCGTAACTTGACCAGAAAGCACAATACGATCATCCACATCAATTTGATAACCATCCACTGTAATTCCCATATTTCTATTTATTCGATAGGTTGCACCTAATCCAATATTAAACGAAGTTTCTGGATTTAGTTTCGAAATACCCAATGCACGTAATGCAGGATCAGAATTATTTAAAATTCCGTTTTGTTGAATTCCATTTGTAGTTAGTGTAGTTGTTAATGCGGTATAAAATAACTGATGTAATGATGGCGCTCTAAAACCACTACTTAAAGATCCTCTAATGTTTAGTTTATCGTCTGCAAGTTTTACTCTAGAGTTTAATTTCCAGCTTAATTGAGTTCCGAAATCACTATAATTTTCAAAACGAAGCGCTCCTCCAACTAAAAAACTTTTTGTAATATCTGCTGTAATATCAGTATATACACCTATGTTACTTCGGTAATCATCTGATTCGTTTTCTGGTTTAAAACCTCCAAAAGATTCTGAACCTGTTCTGTCTGTTGGATCATTGGGTGTTCCATCTGCATAAGAAGCAAGTTCTCCTGCTTCTGTTAGAAAACGCTCTGTTCTATGTTCTGCACCAAAGGCTACCGTTAACGAATTAATTCCTGCATTATCAAATGTTCTAACAATGTCTAAATTATTTACAACATGACTAAATTCATGAGCGCCATTATAGAAGTCAGACGGACTTGACGATCCGTAAGACTGATTAAAAGAATTTTTTATATAATAATCAATTCTATTTTTCCCTATCATAGAACTTAAATCAAAACTCCATTCATTATAAACTGTTTTTAGCCCTAAAGCAAAAGTATTGTCTGCAATTTGCGGCGCCATTTCTGCTTGAAAGAAATCTTTTCCAGGATAAATTTGCTCAAACCCAGAAACCCAATATGGAACACGAGCAAATTGAGGAGCAGATCCACTTCGACTCGTTAACGTTCCAAAAGAATAAATTTCTGTTTGTGTTTTTTCATCTATCGTAAAACCTGCATTGTATGCGAAATTAGTAATATTCATATCTGGAAGTCCAACTTCAAACCCTGCACTTGGATTTCTATCTAAAAAAGCCGTTAAGTCTGTTGTTGTAAAACTTCCTGAATTGGTAACTCCCCAATAATCTGCTTCATCTTGAACACTTGTAACCGTTCCCGCTCGCTGTGTTCTTTGCTGATCAAAGTGATTAAAAGTAAAGTTTGCATATCCTTTATCAAATATACTTACTCCAAAACCTGCTTCTAATTGGTATTGTTCTCCATCACCTTTTGTGGTTGTGCTATATGATGTATTGATAAAAGGATCTGATTTTTTCTTAAGCACAAGATTAATAACTCCAGCAATTGCATCAGAACCAAATTGTGCTGCTGCACCATCTCTTAAAACCTCCACTCTTTCTAACGCTGCAGATGGAACAGATTTCATATCTACCCCAACTTCTCCTCGTCCAGGAGTTAAATAACTATATACAAGTGCACTTGCATTTTTTCTTTTTCCGTTGATTAGAACCAATGTTCTTGATGGTAATAAACCTCTTAAATCCGCAGGACTAAAGTGAGCAGCTGCATCAGATATTGGTTGTTGAGTGGAATTATAAGATGGCACCTTAAACATTAATTGTTGGTCTAAAACACCTTTTCCTGTCGATTCTAAATCTTTAATTTGTATATTATCCACAGGCACTGCAGAGTTCATTGACGTTCTTGGTTTACCTCTACTTGCAACAAGTACAACTCCGTCAAGTTGTCCAGCACTTTCTTCCAAAACAATATTTATTTTAGCCTTACCTGTTACTGTTACTTGTTTGGTTCTATAACCTATAAATGAAATTTCTAAAATTGTACTTCCTGTTGGCAAATCAATTATAAAATTACCATCAAAATCTGTTTGCACACCTTTTTTTGTGCCTTTTATGACTACTGTAGCTCCCGGAAGAGGATTTCCATCTACATCTTTAACCGTTCCAGAAATTTCTTGAAAAACAACTTCTTTATTTATTTTTAATAGTTTAGAAGTTAGTACAACTTGCTGTTTATTAATAGTGTATTCTATGATTGGCAGTTCTTTTACAATTTTGTTTAAAACCTCATTTAAGCTTTCTTCTTTTGCTGAAATAGTTAACGTCATTTGATCTTTCACATCATTTACATTGTAAAAGAAATTGTAATCTGTTTGCTTCATTATCTCATTTAGAACAAGTTTTAATGAGGTGTTTTTCATGTTTAAATCTATCCTATTTTTAATAAAACAATCATTAGCAGACACTTGAAGTGATGCCAATAAAAAAAGAATAAGACTCAAACGCGCCCCCAAGGAACTTACATTTACAGTCCTTTTAAAATTAAAAGGAACATTTTTAATTGAATTTTTCATTTTTTTTGATTTTAGTTAAACTTATTCATAGCAAAAGTGAAATGAAGCACTTTTACTACTCTTTTCTATTATCTTTTTTTATAGTTATTATATCTTCATTTCTTGTGTAAGAAAAATGAGCACTTAAAGCCATAGTTTCTAAGATGATTTCTAAAGATTCTGTAGTAAATTCACCTTTAAAAACTTCTTTATTTAATTGTTTAGAAACGGTATTAAATTTTACATTACATCTTCGCTCAAGTATCTTTAATATTTCTTCAAATGTTAAGTTGTTAATTATTAATTTACCATCCATCCAAGAGGTATATAAATTGATATCCACAATTTTTTTAGAAACATCTTTTGTGCTTTTTAAGTAACGCAATTGATCATTAGGAATCAGAATTATAGGTTGTTTTAGATAATTTGGGCTATTTACCAAAACAGAACCTTCTACCAATGTGGTTGCAATTTCATCATCATTTTGATATGCAGAAACATTAAATTTTGTTCCTAAAACTTTTACGTCAATTTCTCCAGCTTCAACCACAAATGGATGATTTTTATCTTTAGAAACATCAAAAAAAGCTTCACCTCTTAAGAAAACTTTTCTTTCTTTGGCTGATGAAATAAATTGTTGAGGAAATTTAAAATAAGAACCCGAATTTAAAGAAACTACTGATCCATCCGAAAGCGATAATTGTATTCTTTTTCCATACGGAACAGTAATTTCGTTGTAAACTACTACATCAGAAAGTGAATCCATTTTTTGAAATTCAAGATGAGATTCATTTTGGTTCACCACTAGATTTCCGTTAACATCTTTTATTTTGACAGACGCTTTATCATTCAAAACCAAAGTATTGCCTCCTGCTAACTTTAAGACAATTTCCGTTTGGGAACCCGACAGGTTATTTGTTTTACTTGTTAAGACTTCTTCATTGTTGGTGTTGCTAAAAAAAATAAATTTCATTAGAAAACCCATGAATAAAAAACCGGCTATAGATGCTGCATATTTATAAAAATTAATGCGTTTTTTTCTTTTCTGTAATTGCTTTTTATCGTGAATACTATTTTTAAATCGGGTTAAAGCAGATTCAACATCAACATCGTAAAAAGTTTTATTTTTATATGTAATGATCTCTTTCTTTAAGATTTTTATATTATTTTCAGACTCATTTAACCAACCGATGAGTACTATTCGTTCATCTTTAGTTAAATTTTCTTCTATATATTTTTTTATTAATAATTTCATTTTTGATAATTAAAACATAGCTTATATACTAAAGATGCAATAATTTATAAAAACCCCTACTCATTTGTTAATTTTTTAATACTTTTGTTAAAAATCATCTCAATATTCCATGATTAATCAAACAGAACTTCTTGAAGCTATTCGAAAAGATGATTCAGCGGCATATAGAATACTTTTTGAAACGTATTACCAATGGCTCTTTAATTATATCTACAAGATTTGTGGAAACAAGATCCTTGCAGAAGATTTAGTGCAAGAAACAATGATTAAATTTTGGGAGAAACGCAAAACGATTCAAATCAAAACTTCCTTAAAAAGTTATTTATTTAAAATTTGTCATAACGAGTTTTTACAACATTTTCGACAAAAAAAAATACAATTTGATTTTCTAGATGAAGTAAAGTGGGACGCTTTAAAAAGTGTTTATGAAGAAAGTGCCGAAGAAGAGGAAAACATCAGTCAAGTTGCTCATAAAATTGTCATTCTTAATAAATTGATAGAAGAAATTCCGCCTAGATCCAGAGAAGTATTTATTTTAAATAAGTTAAAAAAAAGAAAGTATAAAGAAATTGCAACTGATTTAGATATCTCTATAAAAACAGTGGAAAGTCACATGTCTAAAGCATTAAAGTTTATTAAGAATAATGCAAATTTTGGAATATTTTAAAATAATAATTCTCATTTTATAATTTCACAAAACCTATACATTTTGACCTATAATTTCTTTTGGAAATTTTCATCGATATCAAAATCCAATTCAAACTCAGCATTTTTTATTGAGTTTATGAATATAAAAAACATCTCGATACATCATTCTTAAAAACGTGAAACTTGATGATAGAACGGGAATATCAATAGGGATAAAATGAATTGGAAGTTCGATGAATTTTTCTAAAAAAGAAATATAAAATGTACCTGTCTGATGTACGTAATTATAAAACATTTTAATTTTTCTTAATTTTTTAATTGAAAACCAATCGCCTCATCAATTTGTAGACCAGCAATATCCACAACTTTATTCGAATTAATTTCTTCAGAAATAATGGATAATTCTGTGCAAGCAATCAATACATGCGTATTAATAGAATACTTTTCAACTAATTTTTTAAAATTTACTAGATCTTCCGAAGTATTTTTTAGCTGATAAATTTTAGTTCTTAATTCATCAATCCAAAATAGATCTTTCTTTTCTGGCTGATGGATTTCAATATTTTTTTTTGCTAAAGCGGATTTCAAATAACCTGATTCCATTGTATATTTCGTTCCGAAATTCACTAAAGACTTGATTGATCTTGAAGTACAATATTTTGTAATTATAGCAGCAGGATGAATAATATCGATTTTTGTTTCTAATTGATCGAAAGTTTCATGTAGTGTAATGTTGGGAATTATCCATTTCTGAATTGGGAGTTTTTCTATTTCAAGTACAATTTCTTGTAACGTAGGAATTAATTTATCAAACTGATTTGGTAAATACGGATTTAACAAATTAAAATCAACTTGATACAACAAATACGGAAATGTACTAAAACCGCCTTTTAAATTGTGATATTTTTTATGCAATTGGTCAATGTAAAAATCCGTGCTGTATTTCCCTAAACCTAGAACACCAATTTTTTGTTGCATAATTTATTCTTTTATCAATATGTAATCTGCAAAATAATTTTTTGAATCTGTTAACTTATCTGCTATTTTAAAATTTGAATTTACCAAAATTTTACTCAAAATTTCATCATTATATTTTCGTGAAGTTTCTGTATGAATCTTCTCCCCTTTTTCAAAAGAAAAACTTTTCCCTAACTTTTTAATGGTTACTTTTTGTGCTGCTTTACTAACTAAAAAACTTCTTGCTATTCCTTCTGCTTCATTATATATTGCCAAATGATCAAAATTAACCAAATTGAAATCAGCTTCTAATTCTTTGTTAATTCGGCTTAATAAATTTAGATTGAAACGTTTTGTAACTCCGTTTTTATCGCTGTAAGCAGGCAACACAATTTCTTTGACTTTTATTAAATCGACACCCAACAAAACTTTATCATTTTTTTGTAATGAACTGCTTAATTGACTTGTAAAAATAGTAGCATTTTCATCAGACATATTTCCAATGTTAGAACCTAAAAGCAAAATCACTTTTGGAAAATTACTATTATTCAAACCGCCTAAAACACCAAAATAATCGCCTTGTTTTGTAGAAATAGTTAATTTTGGCAATTCCAATTTCATCTTCTTTTCAAGATGATTTAGAGAATCTTGAGAAATATCAATTGGTAAATAGCTAAAATCAAAATTCTGATTCAATAATTCTTTTAATAACTCTTTTGTTTTTGTTCCGTCTCCAGCACCAAGCTCAATCAATTCAAAAAACTGATTCGGTTTTAACTGTAAACTATCAATTATTTTCTGCGTCTGATTTTTGAAAATAGAAAGTTCTGCTTTTGTTAAATAATATTCTGGCATATTCATAATCTCTATGAATATTTTATCGCCAATTTCATCGTAAAAATACTTTGATGGTAGTGTTTTAGACGATTTACTTAAACCATCATTCACATCAGTTAAAAAATTATCTGTCATTTTATTTTGCTAATCGGATTCCAGAAAATTGCCATTGTGTTTCTGGCGCAAAGAAATTTCTGTAGGTTTTTCTGCTGTGATTTTTTGATGTTGCGGATGAGCTTCCTCTTAAAACCATTGTGTTTATCATAAATTTGCCATTGTATTCGCCAACAGCTCCTTCTTTTATTTTAAATTTCGGATACGGCAAATAAGCTGAATTTGTCCATTCCCAACGTTTTCCCCAATCAAATTTTTCTGATGCAATTTCCCATTCGAATTCTGTTGGCAAACGCATTTCTTTCCAAAACGCAAATGCAGAAGCTTCATAAAAAGAAATGTGTGCAAGAATTTCATCAACATTTATTTTTTGTAATCCTGATAATGTATATTGATGCCAAACGCCATCTATGTTTTCCCAATACAATGGTTTATCGATTTTGTTTTGATTCAACCAAGACCAACCATCATCTAACCAATATTTAGGAAATTTATATCCATCATTTTCAATAAATTCGATAAATTCTCCATTCGTAACTAAACTTTTTGAGATTTCAAACGGCTCTAAAAAAACACGATGTTTTCCCAATTCGTTATCAAAAGAAAAAGAATTTGAATCGTGACCAATTTCATAAATTCCTTCTTCAATTTTAAGCCAACCAATTTCATCATTTTTATGATTCACAAAATTAATTTCTTGGTATTTTGGAAATAACGGATTTTTAGAAAACGTATATTTTAAATCTGTCAACAATAATTCTTGATGTTGCTGCTCGTGATTAAATCCTAAAATAGTGAGTTCGTGAAGTTCTTGACTTGAGTTTTCTTCTAACAAAGCAATCATTGCCTCATCAACATATTTTCGGTATTCAAAAATGGTTTCTACAGTTGGTCTTGTAATTAATCCACGTTGATGACTTTCTATCCTTTTGCCTAACGAATTGTAATAACTATTAAAAAGAAACGAATAATCTGTATCAAAAACCTGATAATTAGGTTTGAATTTCTTTAAAATCATTTCTTCAAAAAACCAAGAGGTGTGAGCAGTGTGCCATTTCGGCGGACTCGCAAAAGCAGCAGATTGCGGTGTATAATCCTCTAAATTTAAAGGTTTACACAAATTCTCTGTCTGGTTTCTAACGGTACTATAGGAGTTCAAAATAGTTGTCATTGCAACAAATATAAAGATTAATTTTAAAAAAAAAAAACAAGACCGCTTCCCTTTTAGAATCAAGAATCAAGATTTGATTCTAACTACATGAAAAACAGGGCTAGATTACAATAACAACGAGATTTAATTTATCTAATTGCAAGTAACTCTAAATTCAAGTGGATATTAAATAACATCATTTACTACAATTTATAAATCTTATTTCTTCGTCTTTTTAAAACCAAACAAATTTTGACGGACAAAATCTTTTGGGAAATTTTCATCATCATCAAAACCCAATTCAAGTTCTGGGTTTTCATCAGGAATGTAATTTGTTCTAAAAACATAATCCCAAATACTTAAGGAGATTCCGTAATTCACTCCTTTTTTTCCATCAGGTAAAACTTTCGCATGATGATGCAAATGCATCACAGGATTATTAAACAAATATTTAAAAAATCCCCAAGTAATTTTAATATTTGCGTGATTAAAATGCCCAATTGTAATTGCGGCGAAATGAACAATAAATGCTTGCGAAGGTTCGAATCCGCCCAAAATCATCACTCCAAAAACTTTTAATGGTTTATAGAATACATTTTCCATCCAATGATAACGCAAATGCGCAGCAAAACCCATTTCTTTTACACTATGATGCACTTTATGAAATTGCCATAACGTATTAAAACGATGCAATAAAACGTGCGTAAACCATTGAAAGAAATCTAATAAAACAAAAAATACTAAAAGCTGTAAAATTTGAGACTGCCCAGAAAGATTTATCAACGCCAAACTTTCTACACTGATGTTAAATTCAGCAAAAAACAGTTCTAACACTTTGTATACTCCACTGATAACAATGGCGAAAATAAAAAAATTGAAGAACATATAAAATGCATCTAGCCAAAAGTCTTTTCTAAAAACTTTCTGGTTTTTGCGCCATGGAAACACGACTTCTAAACCCCAAACGAGCAAAGAAATTAGAATTAATCCCCAAAAATAATTGGTATACCAAGGTACTTGAAACAAAATGGAATTAATTGTCCAATTTAAAGTTCCTTGAAATACGTTTACAAAAGCTTCTAAATAAGCGTTCATTTGATTCGTTTTTTACTTTGTCGAAAAATTATTGCAAATTTACAAATCAATTTCTTTTTTTAACAAATAATGAGTTCCTATTTCAGGAATATCAAACGAATCTCCAATGATTTCAAATCCTAGATTTTCATAAAATGAAAGTGCAATTTCTCTGGCATTGCACCACAAAACAACAATTCCTTTTTCTTTTAAAACTTCAATCGATTTTAAAATCAGTTCTTTTCCGAATCCCAAACCTCTTACTTCTAATAAAGTTGCCATTCCTCTTAATTGGTATTGATTTTTACCGAAAAGTTCCTTGTTCGTTTTCATAAAAGAAGCAATTCCTATTAGCTTTTCCTCTCTAAAAACACCTAAATGAAACGTGTTTTCATCAAAATCTCCATCAAAAGTAACTGGTAAATCAACTCCATTTCTTAAAGTTTCTTTTCTAATGCTATAAGTTTCAGGAGCTTCTATTTCTTTAATAAACATCATAAAAATGGTAATTAATTTTTGCTAGAAAAGTGTTGTTAAAATCAAAAATGCTTTTATATTTGCAGCTTATTTACCATGCGAAAGTAGCTCAGTTGGTAGAGCGTCAGCCTTCCAAGCTGAATGTCGCCGGTTCGAACCCGGTCTTTCGCTCAAAGACTTTATTAGAAATAATAGAGTCTTTTTTTTTGCGAATTATTCTCTTAATTTATGTCCAAAAATCAACAGTAAAAGAATAGGAACCGCCAATATAACAACCATCAACAAATTGGTTACAAATAACTGCGGACTTAAAATAAGTGTCACTGCAAATCCACCAATTGCGCCACCTAAATGAGCAGAATGACCAATATTGCCCACTTTATTTTTCATTCCGTAAATAGAATATAACAAATATCCAAGTCCGAAAATATACCCAGGAATTGGTATTGGAATAAAAAACAAATACAACTCCATCTGCGGATAAATTAAAATGGATGAATAAATAATTCCAGAAACTGCGCCAGAAGCACCAATTGCACTGTAATAAGGTTGGTTTTTATGAAAATTTAAAGAATATAAACTCCCAATTAACAAACTTCCAAAATAGATTATTAAAAAATAAATACTTCCTAGAACCCCACCAACAATAGCTCCAAATAAATACAAAGCATACATATTAAAGATTAAATGCATCCAATCTGCGTGTAAGAACCCAGAAGTTAACATTCTTATTTTTTCTCCATTTAAAATTCTAGATACCTGAAATTTATACTTTTCAAAAAAAGCAAAATCGTTAAATCCCTTCATTGAAAATAAAACTGTTGCCACAATCACTACCAAAACCACTTGATTCATTCTATATTTTTTTATCGAACAAACATAACAAAAAGGATTTACTCTTCTTTATTTGTTTCAAAATTTTAATACGATATTTGCACAACAAAAATCGTATGCAATTTTTAATTTTCATTCTCGTTTACCCAATAATTTGGTTATTGTCTAAATTACCAATGCGGATTCTATATTTCTTTTCTGATATATTCTTTTTATTTTTCTTTTATTTAGTTGGTTACAGAAAAAAAGTAGTTTCTGATAATATTAAGCTAGCTTTTCCAGAAAAAAGCAGGAAAGAATTACAGACAATTACTAAAAAATTCTTTATGCATTTATGTGATCTAATATTTGAGAGTGTTAAAGCTTTTTCTATTTCTGAAAAAGAAATTTTTAAAAGATATTCTTATAAAAATCCAGAAGTCTTAAATGATATAGTAAATCAAGGCAGAAGTATTGCTATTGTTGGAGCGCATCAATCTAATTGGGAATGGTCTGTAAATATGGCACTTATTACAAATATTAATTGTTTTGGAGCTTATAATAAATTAGGGAATAAATATTTTGATAAAGTAATTAAAGATTCTCGCCAAAAATTTGGTTTTACTGGATATAAAACTTCAAATACTATTGCTGCGATGACAGAACATACAACAAATGGCAAACAAGGCTTATATGTTTTATTAAGTGATCAATCTCCACAAATATCAAAAACCTTTTATTGGTCTGAGTTTATGGGTGTAAAAGTACCCATTCATACAGGTGCTGAAATGCTGTCTAAAAAATTTAATTTAGCTATTATACATTATTCAGCTAGAAAAGTAAAAAGAGGCTATTATGAAGCTGAATTTACGCTAATCACTGATTCTCCAAACGATTTTAAAGATTATCAAATAACCGATAAGTATATAACACTAACAGAAACTGAAATTAGGAAAAATCCTGAATTTTATTTATGGTCTCACAAACGTTTTAAACATCGTCATAAAGTGCCAAAATAATTTAAATAAATATTCGTGTTCTTGTCAAATTCAAGAAATAAAAACAACCCAAAAAAAATAGAAATCAGGTCTTGTTTTAGATAATTCTAATCACTAATAAGCAAACCACTGTCTTACCAATTCTTGCTCAAAAGGCTGCGCTAAATTATGAACGTAATCATTTTTCATTAAATCGTAATGGTATTCTTTTGACCATTCTTCAACATTTTCTGAAACTTCTTTAATTGCATTACAAACAAAATTCACCTCGTCATTTGTAGTTGTTGGATGCATGGAAACACGAATCCATCCTGGTTTTTCGGTTGAGCAACCTTCTAAAATTCTTCCTTTAATTCTGTGTGATGTTTCTTGATCTACATTTAATAAAAAATGCCCATAAGTTCCTGCACAAGAACAACCTCCGCGAGATTGAATTCCGAATTTATCATTCAGCAATTTTACCACTAAATTAAAATGCGTATCCTCAATATAAAAAGAAAAAATACTCAATCTTTTTTTATGATCTGGTGCTAAAATTTTTAAATTACTGATTTGCTCCAACTTCGCAAAAACAATTTCATTGATTTCATCTTCACGTTGTCTAACTTTATCAGTTCCCATTTGTTCTTTCAATTGAACTGACAATGCTATTTTTATCGTTTGTAAAAAAGCTGGTGTTCCACCATCTTCTCTGGTTTCTACATCGTCAAAATAATCATGTTCTCCCCAAGGATTTGTGTAACTTACCGTGCCGCCTCCAGGATTATCTGGAACAACGTTTTTATACAATTTCTTATTAAAAATTAAAACGCCTGCACTTCCTGGACCACCTAAAAATTTATGAGGTGAGAAAAATATTGCATCTAAATATTCATCTTCGTTTTCTGGATGCATATCAATATCAACATAAGGTGCACAACAAGCAAAATCGACAAAACACAAGCCGTTGTAGTTGTGAATCAACGCCGCAACTTTATGGTATTCTGTTTTTATTCCCGTAACATTTGAACACGAAGTGATTGATGCAATTTTTAATTTTCTATGTTCGTATTTTTTTATCGTATTTTCAAAACTTTCTAAACAGACTAAACCTGCTTCATTACAAGGAACAACAACCACATCTGCAATTGTTTCTAACCAAGAAGTTTGGTTTGAATGATGCTCCATATGAGAAATAAAAACCACTGGTTTTAAATCTTCTGGAATTGTAGTGTAATCTTTTAAACTTTCTGTAACTTTTAATCCTAAAATTCGTTGGAATTTATTTACAACACCCGTCATTCCAGATCCCGAAGTAATTAAAACATCATTAGAATTTGCATTTACATGACGTTTTATAATTTTTCTCGCTTCATGATATGCCAAGGTCATTGCTGCGCCAGATGTAGATGTTTCTGTATGTGTATTTGCTACAAAAGGACCAAATTTATTAGTTAATTTATCTTCAATAGAATTATATAATCGTCCACTCGCCGTCCAATCTGTATAAATTAAATTTTGCTCACCATAGGGCGATTGAAATTTTTGATCAATTCCAATAATATTTTTCCGATACTGATTAAAATAGCTTTCTAAAGTCATTGTAATTATTTTAAAAAATTTTAAACTTTCCGCCAACTAAAATATTATTTTGGAAGAACAGGAAACTTTGTGATGCCGAATCTAAATCACTCAACGATGTTTTAATATC
>Ga0105053_10003752_pt1 | contig 22829 bp, 12 predicted proteins | sample BON01_FD_78093 | JGI IMG/M metagenome (GOLD analysis project Ga0105053, IMG submission 78093) | Freshwater microbial communities from Lake Bonney liftoff mats and glacier meltwater in Antarctica - BON-01 | ecosystem: Environmental > Aquatic > Freshwater > Ice > Glacier meltwater | place: Lake...
ACCCATTGCATTCTCATTCAATGGAGGGCCAGGAGCTGCAGCGTTATGGATGCATTTGGGTTATACAAGTCCGAAACGGCTGGAAATAAGTGATGAGGGATATCCCATACAACCCTATGGTATCGTCGATAATCCACATTCAATTATAGATGTAGCAGACATCGTATATGTTAATCCGGTTAATACGGGTTTTTCACGCCTATTGAATGACGGCAAGGGTGAAGATTTTTTTGGGGTGTATCAAGACATTACCTACCTGGCTGACTGGATTGACAATTTCATATCACGACATGGACGTTGGAGATCCCCAAAGTACCTGATTGGGGAGAGTTATTCGGCAACACGCGTAGCGGGCTTATCTGGTGAACTGCAAGACAACCATGGGATTTACCTTAACGGAGTAGTTATTGTTTCCGGAACTAAAATGGAACTGCCTATTGCAAGTTCGAAAGTACTACAGTTGCCTAACTACACTGCGGTAGCCTGGTACCATAAGCAGCTACCTGAAGATTTACAGCAAAAAAATCTTACGGAAGTTCTCTCTGAAGTTGAAAAGTACACCATTGATGAATATTTACCAGCAGTCGAAAGAGGTGGATTTATTGATGAAGGTCTGAAACAAGAGGTTGCAGAAAAATTAGCCCGGTACACAGGTCTCAAAAAGGAATTCATATTGGACCACAATCTGACAGTATCCACTAATGCTTTCAGAAAAGAGTTACTAAGGGATGAAGGATATTTCCTGGGTTTTTCGGATGCACGGTATAAGGGTATAGATCAAATGGATGCCGGCGATACCTTTACCGGAAGTACTTCACCGGAGTCAGCTGCCTGGGATAATGCCTTCACTCCTGCAATCAATACTTATTTTCGAAATGATTTAAATTTTAAAACAGACCTGCAATACCATGTTTCCGGTGATGTATTTCCCTGGCCATGGGATAGATTTACTGATGGGACCGGAGAGAAATTGCGTAATGCTATGATGCAGAACCCCCATCTTGAAGTATTATTTCAAGCAGGATATTACGATATGTTGGTAAATTATTTTAGACAAAAAAATGGTATGTGGAAGCTTGATCCAAGCGGTAAAATGAAAAACCGTTTACATTTTAAAGTGTATGAAAGTGGTCACATGATGTATGTGAGGGAGGAAGATTTGGTAAAGTCTACAAATGATCTCCGGGAGTTTATTCAACAATCAATCCCCCTGCAGGGTAAACCGGCAAAGTATTGATGTAGCCTATGCATAAGTCTAATGTAATGAAATCGTTTATAGATCAACGAATCCTCCTTCATTTCGTTTACAACTTCTGATGCTAGTTAGCAATAGCTGTTGTTTCATTTGTACGACAGTCGCCATTAATTTGCGCTTACCGCTATATGTATGAATCTGTAGCTTTGGCTGAATGTTGGCCTTATGCGGCTATGATCTCATACATAATGTTATGGAGCTTTTATCAGTTCAAGAATATCATCAGAGTCAGATTCTAAATAATGATTGATTTTTTGGATATTACCCAACAAAAGATCAGTGATATTTTTAGTTGCTAGGTTTCCAGTGTTAAGATAGACAATTTTCGGAGGCGTTCCATGCATAGCACTAAGATCGACAAAATCTGAATCGAATGTAACCACTGCGAATTCATTTTCCCTGGCAAACTGAAAAATTTCAAAATCTGAAGAATCTTCAAGGTCTACGAACCTTACGTGTTGGCAATTGGAAAATTGTTTGGGTAGGATTTTTAGGATCCGTGGTGATATATTCTGATCAAATAGAAGATTCACGTGACAGAAATCAATCTTCGTTCTTTATCCGCCGCATACGCCAGACAAGCATCGATCATTTCATCAGTTAGTTCCTCAAAATCAGATTTAATATCCTCTCGACTCATTCCGTTAGATAGCCAGTTCAACACATCGTAAACAGTAATTCGGGTTCCCTTAATACAAGGTTTCCCAAATCGTTTATCTGCTCTGATTTCTAAAATTTCTCTATAGTCCATATGCTAAAGATACGAAAATATGTCGATTTGGATATGCTCCATAACGTGCGAATAAAGTGATTAACTTTATTTGATTTCTATAAAATAAAAATTTTAATTTGATAGATTCTATCTATGGGATTCACCTCTCCTGGTACCTCCTTCCTCCGGAGAGATACAAAATATTAAGTATCCATTTATCCACACCAGCTCCTTCCATTCGTCCTGATCATCACTGGTCTCGGACGGCTCACAGCCATGTACAGTTTTATTTAGCCTTTACTACATTTGCTGTTTCCGTCCTGGCCAGGACCTCGCCCTGGAGCCGTCCGGGACGCCGCTATGTTTACCCACCAGGGAGACCCGTTTCTACACGCTCTTTCCCACACTTTTAACTTCATAATTTACACGAAATTTTTGTAACGCTGTAACTAAAGGATAAAAACTATATAAATTCCCCTGAAAATCACTTTTTGAGAAGGTTACAAACAGCTCTTTTTTTTTGTTTCCGCAGTAACGAGGTTACAAAAAAAATTTGTAACCTGAAATCAGCCATTTCTGGGTTACAAAATTCTGTATCTACGGCACAAAATTTTTTTGAAAATATAACCTTTTAAATCAATGATATAAATACACAAAGTTATAAACCTGAGTTCGATTTAAAATTGTCCTAAAAAAACGGCTATATCGTCACTGCGAACCCTTTTGGTGGGGTTTCTGAGGTGGGAAAGGGTGTGGCAGTCTCGTCTTGCTGGGGATTCCCACGGCTTTCTCCACTAAAAGTCCTCCCTAAGCCTCGGAATGACGATTTTTTCATAATAATGGGTCGAACTCAGGTTATAAGGATACAGAATCTCTGAGATCTAGACAGCCACGTCAATAGAGGGGGCGTTGTTTCTGCGTTCATACTTGCCGATGTTGTACCCGCATGTAGTTGCAAACTCACACCTAGACGAGAGACAGCTCGAAAGGCATATCGGATTATCGTTAGGTGTGCCATATGACTTGACATTAACATTATACCCGTCCCTTTTCTCTATTCTCTTACAGACCCATTTCAAAAGTTAATTTTTTAGTAGCGTATTTTGCAGATCATGCTAAAACATATAACTAGCAGAAAGAGAGGGCATAAGCGATTTATTCCTAAATCGATCATTATCAAATGTAAGTTTGCTAGCTGTGGTATATTCTGTAAACAAAAAGGTGATACCTGGCCTAATGGCAAAGTTTTCGTTTACTAAATAGTTGAGTCCAATCTCAGAATTTAAGCTTCCCAAATCGTAATCACCAGTGAGTAGTAAATTAAAACTTGTTGGATTTGCAGTCTGAATGGTATTGGCAAAATCAGGATTTTCTGTAAAAAAGTTCCCACTGGCTTTATTCCCCACCGTAAAGCCAATTGCATCGATGCTAAACTCAACCAAAAATTTTTGCCCAAGCCTAAGTCCCAGATAAATAGCAGCATTAAATGCAAATGTATTGGTCTTTCCCAAAACTAGGGTATCTAGTTTATCAGGATTTTGCGGCTTAAAAAAATTTCCTTCGCTCACTTTAGCAGGTGCAGTAATAAAATTCATCTTATTTGTTTGTGCCGCCGTAGCACGCAAACCAAAACCGACATAAAATTTTCTTTTCTCACCAAGGCCATACATTGATTTATAGGCCAATGCCTCAGAGGAAACTCCATTGAAGCTGCTCCCAAGGGTAAGGTCTAAAGCACTAATTTTTGAAGGCGATGAATTTTGAGCCCAAGCACCTGAAATCAAAATAAAGAAGTAAAATAGCAGGAAAGTTGCATTTTTCATAATTACTTAATTGTGGTTATGTGAAAATATTCTTTGTATACGGAAAAAATAACTCAGTAAGGAAATAATTCTGATTATCACACCCATTACAACATCATTAACGACTCAATCGCCAACTAAGTTTAAGACCAAATTGACATCGCCCCACCTGGGTGTAGTTTGTAACTATACATTATTATCCCTGGAATTTGCAATCCCAGTTTACAACAATTATTCTTATTTATGTGCGAAGCTTACCAAATAAGAGAGCAAGAAATCGAGCCTGCCCGAGGCAGACAGGCATGACGAAATCATCATACAAAAGGATGATTATCGTGGCGAGATCCCATCCCGACCTACGGTACGGGACAAGTTATGACCTATGAAAATCAAATTATAAACAGATGAAAACCATGCTTTGGAGCGCTATCAACCAGAAATGATCGAAAGTAGAATGAATTATATTCACGAGCATCCGGTGAGGGCAGGAATCGTAGAATAACAGGAAGATTATATGTGTTCGGGTGCCAGAAACTATGCTGGGTTAGATTTTTAATAGCCGTGGATTATTGGTAATTCCGTCCATCTTTCAATTGGAAATTGCAAATGATAGATGGATGTTTTGCAAACTCAACCAGTAGGGGAACTGCATCTTTATCGATTTGATGATCTCGGATTATGGAGTGGGATTTTATGCCTTCTGCGGTTCCTGAGCGGAGCCTAAGGCAGCAGAACCGACAGCAACCATCGACCACCAGGAATCCAGCATAAACCAACCGTTCCGATCTTCACAAAATGCTCACCAACTGATATAGAAACCTAACCCATCGAACATATTTGTCGATTAAACCTTATATTTACGAGAAATATGAATACCGATAATGGAATTAAAGTTTCAAACCAAAGAAGACAGTAATCGGGAACAGCGGGAGGCTTTCTTAAAGTTGGCACCGAAGGACCGGTTTTATTCCTTCCTGGACCTTTGCGAAAACCTGAAAAAGTTTCCAGTACAATCAAGCAGGGCGAGTGCTTCCGAAAATTTTGTAATTGAAATTAAAACCCATGACAAAAATCTGGAAGGAAAACATTGATGAATTTTTAAGGGAAGCCTCTCAGGAGGAGGTAAAGATGCTTTTGGTTGGGGGTGGTGCAGTAAACTTCCATGGCTATCAAAGGCATTCGGCAGATGTGGATTTTTGGATAGAGACTACAGACGAAAATTTTTCAAAATTGATTCAGGTATTTCGGAAAATGGGATATAAAATCGACCACTTCCCAGAAAAGGTAATAAATAAAGAGCAGAACATCTCCATTAAGTTTTCTCCGGCTGATTTAAATCTTGAATTAATCACAAATTTTCAACTGGGAAAAAGCTTTAATGAAGCATTTGCTGAAAGCGAAAAGGTGGTGATAAAAGAGCATGGAATTTACAAATGGAACGTGCTCAATTTAAATGACCTATTAGAAAGTAAAAAAAGGGCTTCTCGCCCAAAAGATTTGCTTGACATTCTGGAACTGAAATCAATCCATAGGATGAAATAATTTAGTTTTTCCCGAAATAGGCAACAGAAAACCTATTGCGGACTTGAACTGTTTTGAAATCAGGCACTTTGCTGCTGTATTTAACTTTACTATAGACGAAGTTTTTCACCTAATCTGAAAACATCCTGATTTTTGCATTTTCAATCCTGATCACGATTCAGGGTTCAAGAATATCAATCATCGATTCACCCATTGATTTCCCAATTAGGAAATAGGACGCTGCATTTCTGTTCCAGTGATAGGATTGGTTTGCCGGCGACTCTGCAGCTTCACGCCAGAAATCTCTTGTCTCCACAACCTTGACATTACCACTAAAATCCGGGTAATCGACTACCGCCAGTTGGGCTTCCATCAATGATAAGGCCCTTGGGTGGGTTTCATCCCATCCTGACATTCCTGTTGTAGCAATAACAAACGGAAGTTTCGGTACACCAAGGTCTCTGCGCACATCTTTAATAAACTGGATCATATTTTCCTTGTATGTATCATTAGCCATCTGGTTGACCCTGTCATTCCATCCCTGATGCCACCCAAATCCCGTAATTTCATATCCCTGGCCTTCATAGGAAGGAACATAATCACCTACACGGTCTAGGACTTCGTTTACCGTGGAAAGCATCTGAACATAATAATACCCAGTATCTCCGGCAGCAGTTGGCATCTTTTTATACCCTGATTCCCCAACAGCACCTGGAGGACAAAAATCAACGGCAAGGCTTTTACCACCCCAAGCGGTTTTAATAATTAGAACATCCCCATCATAGTAATCTCCTACAACATTCCCAAACTGAAATTCTGGTCCGATTGTATTATCATTACCACCGTAGCCAACCGTCAATCCACCGGTTTTCACTTTTTTATCCTGTTTGTTAAAATAAATAAACACATCATCCCTTACTTTCCATTCACCTTTTTCATTAATCAGGTGCTGGTATTCTCCCTTTTCATCATTTTCCACCAAGTAGTTTAGATTTCCCCGATCTCCCTTTTCAATCTCCCCATGGCCTACCATATTAGACTGCCCGGCAAAAATAAACACTTTCAAGGGCTTAGGACTTTCCGGTTTACATGCTGTAAAAAGTAAAATGGTAATAATAGACCCGCGTATGCCAATACTTAGAATGTTTGCTACAAATTTTTTCATTGTGTAATATTTAATAAACAGTATATTATGTTAGTCAATAGATAAATATAAACAGCGTGTTTATTTTTATTGTTGTGTTACCATCCTCCAACTTTCTTTCGGCAACAAAAGTAATTGATGAACCTACCTTTGGTACAATGGCTTGCCCGGTTGGATACGACTTATCCCCCAGATTTCTTTTGCCCAGTAGATCAATCATTGATTCCGCTATTGATTGGCCGATGTGGAAGTAAATTTCTGCATTTATGTTCCAGTGACAACTTGCCTTAATTATGTTTCAATGATTCCGGCGGTCCGAAGTAAGAAGCTTTTACTCCCCCTGTATTTATAATAATCTTATCAATAACCAATCCCGGATCAACCATCCAAATTTTTAATATATGCTGGCCTTGTCCGGAAATATTCAGTTTAGTTTTAACTTTCAGCAGGTTATTTATCACATCCCTATCTCCTTTATTCAGAACTATTACAGGCTTTTCATCATCCAGTGAAACGGCAAATCGCAAGCCAGATTCCGTATTAACAGGAAGCGAGGGAATACAATTTAACTCCAGTAAAACCTCACCTTCTGTAAAGGTGTATATTTCATATTCAATTGAGGGAGATTTCGATATGATTTCAGCCGCTGAATTGTAAGAGGGGATATTGGTTGGTAAAACCGCTACGGAATTTCCTGTTCTACCAAGACCCTCAATTAAATTCCAACTGCTATTTTCTCCATTGGTCTTTCCTGTAAAATGCTCCGCCTCAATTGAAATGTATCCATTACTTTCAACAAAGCCACTCACTTTATCTAAAGAAGGTTCACCGGGATTAAACAGGGAAAACCTGACCTCAATATTATCTTTAGCGTCGGTATTACTTAATGTACCCTCTTTATATGCTTCTTTATTAGTCTCAGAAAGATTCTCCCAGCTCCTCCACTCCTCATCACTTGATGATTTCCACTTAAAGGTTATCAAACCTTCGGTATCAACACCACCGGGAGCATGTTCCCAGTCTATCGTTACATATATCCTTTTTTCATCGAAGAGTCTTCCTGAAGATTCACTTAGTTTTATCCAATCATTAGAAACATTAGCCTCCCAATAAACTACCCCATTAACTGTGTTATAAATATCGATAAAACGTTTGTCTCTGTTATACACACTAAATGCCGGCAGTTGTTCCTTCTCGCTTCCTTCAGGGCTCAATTGCATTTTCGGCAAACCTTCGCCCGAATAGGTACTTAAAGGAGGCATATCCCATTGGTGCCATTGATTTCCCCAGGGTCCGGGCAATGATGCCATATGATCCCATTTACTACCAACGGTTAACTGTCCCCTGTTATAATGGTGAATCATACTATCTATTTCATTTTCTGCCTGCTGGGCCATTGCGGCATAATTTGCAGCACTTGCCCTTCTCTCTTTGCCATAAATGTTGCTTTTTTGTGCATACAGAACCTTTAAGTTATGAAGGGCTGCGCCTTTTGCATTGTATACCACCATTTGAAAAAAGGCATCTTTCACATGTAATGGAAGCAGCTCATAAACTTTATCCACCCGCTCAATCAGGCTATTATACGCATCAATACGCTGTTGTGCCTCATCATTATAATTTGAAAGGCTGAACCAATCCCATTTCAGCGAATTTGTCCTATCGAGCATCACCATATGCTCCGGCCGACGGGCATATCCAAGTTCAAAATGTTTTTCCATAATCCAGGCTATCTCAGCGGCATATTCAACTCCAAACTCCCTCGACGCCCAGCTCGTTAGGAACTTTTTCGGCTCATTTTTTTCAAAGCTACTGATATCCCAGGCCATTTGCATAAAATGCTCTATTCCCACCTCTGCAGGTTTAATATCACCTACATTAACTATCCAAAGGTTGCGCGCATTATAATCATAAGCCTTTTTCATTTCCATCCAGGTTAGCGCCAAAGGAGTTGTATGCAACCATGGATAGGCAGTTGTGGCACCATTTAACCATTGAAAATGATAATAAATACCTGAGCCACCGGAACGTTTTTGCTCCTTTTTGTCGGGTAACTGGCGAATATAGCCAAAATTATCATCGGGCCAGCAGATGATTACGTCTTCAGGAACTTGAAGACCTTTGTTATATAATTCCAGTATTTCGGTATAGGGAATCAATACCTGAGGCACCTTTGATACGTCCTTATTAACCCATTTACCAAGGATTTCCCGCTGATCAGTAAATATCTCCTGCAATACCTCCACGTTCACCTCCTTTCCTGCCTCATCATCTTTACCTCTTTTCCCAATAGTATAAATATTCTCATATTTACCATTACGTTTTACCCTGTTTTCCCAGTATTTGTATATATGCTCTTTGTTATTCACATAATTCCATTGTTCTTCAGGATATTCCTGATCCCATTCAGCACCGGCCATATTATTTCTCATCATGGGTTCAATATGGGATGAGCCCATTATAATGCCATATTTATTGGCTACAACCTTGTTTTCCTCATAATAATTGAATGGTCTTGTTTGCTGATGCATCGCCGGCCAAAGGGTATTGGCTTTAAGCCTTAATAACAGCTCAAAAATTTTCGCATATGTTGTGGGTCCCAGTCCTTTCCCTTCACCTGGCGCAAGTGTATTCATGGCCCAGGGACGTATCCCCCACATTTCATCGTTTATAAATATGCCCCTGTATTTAACCGATGGTTGTTTTTGAATAAACCTGCCAGATTCTATCACAATCTCCTTCCGCTTTGCTGGGGGAACATCAGCGAAATAATACCAGGGCGATACTCCTATTTGCTTTGACAACTCCATAAGTCCGAAGGCGGTGCCCCTTCTGTCGCTACCTGCTACAACCAAAGCTTTGTTTACTCCTTTCATTGGATTTTCGACGACCTGTATCAGACAAGCTTCCCATTTCCCTTCTATTTCGGAAATGTTTATTATTTTCTTTTTGATTAGCTTTTTAATCGTGCTGCTTTCCCCGATACTTCCAACAATTACACAAATTCCCGAAATGGAATTTGTACTAAATTTTACTGCCGGTTTTTGTCCGGTAACCCGCTCAACATCATCTGAAAATAAGCCGGTAGCAAGTAGTACCGTTTCGCTGTCTTTTGAATCCAGTAGAATATCTGCCGCAAAACCATTTTTTACCAATGCGAAATCATTTTTTTTATCTGAAGCAGGATCCATTTTCACTATTATCTGCTGCCCGCTGAGTTTCAGACATGATAATAAAAAAACTAAAGGAAGCAAAAAACTATTCATAACTAATTTTAAAGTTCGTTGAAATATGGATCTGCCTGCATTATTCGTTTTCATTATTTATAAGGGCCAAATTATTTAATTCCGACTATCAGCGTTCAGTTTTCGCCTGTTTCCTTTGCTTTCAGTTGGCCGATAAGGATTGGCTTATCTTGTGGATCAAAAACCCAAAACAGCCCCGTCCAAAATTGTGTGACATAAAATTGTTCTGGATGGAGTTTATTGTGCACCGGGAGGTAAATGCGTAAGCAAATATCTCACCATATGCAGCCTCATATGTAATGGAGTACCTATTCCCTCCCTCAGACCATGGTCGCGATTGGGATAGGCCATGTAATCAAATGGCTTACCCATTTCGATCAGGCGATCCACCAATCCCTCGGTAATCTCAATGTGGGTATTGGTTTCCCCTGTGCCATGGATTATCAGCAAATCCCCCTTTAGTCCTTCTGCGAAGTTGATCGGAGCCGATTTACGATATCCTTCAGGGTTCACCTCAGGAGTGTTCATATATATCTCCTGGAACCATGCATTGTAAAGTTGTGGTTGTGGCTTAGGTGCAACAGCTATTCCCACATCATATAGATCTGGTTTACGGAACATTGCATTAAGGGTATTTGACCCACCACCGCTCCACCCCCAGATACCAACCCGGCTAAGATCAACATAAGACCTGGTTCGCCCCAATTCCTGTAAACCTGCCGCCTGCTCTTCGGTGGACAGCGGCCCCAAACTTCCCGCTACTGCCCTGCGCCATGCAGCTCCTTTAGGAGATGGAGTACCGCGGTTGTCAATTGAAACCACAAGATATCCAAGATCGGCAATAACACGATGGTATTCAGTCATGGCATGTCCCCAGGAATCCATTACAGTTTGCCCGTGAGGTTCTCCATAAACATAAACAAATACAGGGTATTTTGCGGACGGATCAAAATCCACAGGTTTAATCATCCAAGCATCCATAACAACACCATTGCCGATATCAAGACTTAAGAACTCCTTTGGCTGGGGATCCAGAGACCTGATTTTTTCATGCAGCGCATTATTATCTTCAAGTACACGCTCAACTTTATGCTCCGAAAGATTGACAAGCTCAGTTATTGGAGGTGTATTGGCAGATGAGTAAGTGTGAAATGCCCACTTGCCATCAGGAGAAATGTTGTAGTTATGAGTCCCAGGCTGATCCATAGGGCTTATCCTTTCAGCTTTACCTTTTCCGTCAAACCGAACCCGATATAAATACTTTTGGGTGCCATTGTCAGGGGATGAATAATAGTATAACCATCCTTTACTTTCATCCAAACCTACCCGTCCGATGACATCATAATCTCCAGGAGTCAGCAATACCTCTTTCTTTCCATCCCTAGAGAGCAAATAGGCGTGTCTCCAACCATCTTTTTCAGTGAGAATAATAAAATTGCGCGTATCAGGGATCCAATCCACTCCCCCGTTGGTTCCATAGCTTGCTACAACCCATGCTGGATCAGATTCCTCGTAAATAGTGCTGATATTGCCCTTATTAATGTTGGCAATCAAAAACTGTCTTTCGTCCCTGAAACGGCTTCTTTTTTCCACCAGAACCTCTTCCGAATTCAATGCCCAGCTAACTTCACCGAGATAATATCCTTCTTTTGGTATTGGTATTGACATCCATCGAGTCTCTTTCCCTGCAGTGTCGACAACACCTATCCGCAATACAGAAATATCTCCTCCTACCCTGGCAAATCGCTCCTCTTTTACTTCCGGATAAGAAGGATCACCCGGAATAAGTGACGCTCTTTTTCTGACATCCCTCGCATCTGACTGAACAAATGCGATATTTTCACCATCGGGACTCCAAACAGCCCTTCTGTTAGAAATCGCTTCGGAAACAGCATCAAAAGTAAGCTGCGTTATTTTTTCATTTGTCAGGTTATACACATAGAGATCTCCCTGGTCAGAATAAAGAATTTGCTTTCCGTCAGGAGAAATACTGCTATTTGCTCCGGCCACAACCTTTTCTAGGGCACCTGTTTTTCGCTCCAGCATCCAATAATCAGGCTTGCTGTTTTCTTTGTCCTTACCGGACAGTTGCACCAGAATTTTGTCTCCATCTGAAGACACAACATAATTATCAATGATAAAATGACCTGTATCGCCAGGCCTATCAAATTTGACTGGAGATATCAGTACAGAGCGTTGGCCACCGGATGCATCATAACTCACAAGCTCCTGTATATCTTGTCCGGGTAAATTCTCAAGGAGAAGATACCCGGAACCATCGGGAAGCCATCTACCACCAAATGAATTTGTAGAAAAAATATTTTCTTCATAAATTTCCTTCAGCCTTTCTTTCGTGTTATCCGGAACAACAGCGTGGCCATTCAATTGCGATGAATTTGATTGAGAATAGGCAACATTCGATAAGAATAGCTCCTGAAACATGAACAATGTAATAATAAACGTCAACGGTTTAATTTTGCGTATCATGGTTTTTATTTTCATCTCAAAAGCGTATTAAATAAATTGAAATTTTCCGTTTTTTTACAACTATTAATTTTGTTATTTTCTCAAAACCAAAATTTTATACTAAATTAGACATAACCTAGTCATATACTAATCAGAATGGGTTATAATTATCGGTTCGGATTACGAATTAGCTCAATCGCCTGCTCTGCGGCATTTTTCAGTGTATTACGAGGCGACCTGACTTTTGCTGCTTCGCTGAGAAATCTCACTTGGGATTGATTGCCATTTTCACCTATCGCAATAAGTGCCTGCGCTCTTACCAAGTAGCTGTCATCCGTTTCAAAGATCCTCCTGAAATCACCTATCATGGAAGGGTCTTTGATTTTCCCCAGTGCTTTTATGGATGCTGCTCTGACTTTTGAGTTGCTATCGCTGATGGCATGTAAAAAAACATCTTTGTTACTACTTCCATGGAACTCGGAGATGTTCTGGACAGCAGCTTCCCTGACAACCCAGAAAGGATCGTTCATTGCTAGCTCGATCCATTTCTGAATCGTTTTCGGGGAACTGTGAAAGGCTTTCAGTTGGTCAATGGCCCATAATCTGCCGGTTACATCGTCGTTTTCCACCTGAAACAAAAGTTCCTCCTCGTTTTTTAGGTATGTCCATTCTTTGAGAAGATGGTTGCCTTCATCAAAGCGGACCATCAAAGGCGCTTTATCAAATTTGAATTCAAATTTATCTACATGCTCTTTCAACCATACTTTTTCAACAGACTTTCCATCTTTATGATAAAATCCAATATTAACGGGAATGCTGTAAATGGGCACATTCTCCCACTTATCCTGTGTTTGTTTTATTTCCAACCCAAGGGTCTTGGTTGATTCATCCCAGTTTTTGGTGACCTCAAATACGGCATGGCCCGGATGAAATAGAAACTGTTCAAAAAACCAGTCCAGATTCATGCCACTGACGTCTTTCGCACACCGCATAAAATCCTGGGTGCTTACAGCCTGAAATTCAAACCTATGCAGAAATTCACTGATAACTCTAAAGAAGGTATCGTCACCTAACACAAATCTGAGCATATGCAAGACATTGGCTCCTTTTGGATAAGCATGGCTGTCAAAGTTCTGTCCCGGGTGTTCATAGCGGTTAAAGACAATGGGCCGCATATACCTGGTATGTGCTTCACGCAGGTAGCCGTTCCTTTTCCGCATCAGGTCGTATGCTGCCTCATCTTCACCCCAGTCGTATCTCTTGTAGAGGTAATCAGAATAGGTCGCAAAACTTTCATTTATCCAAGAATGCTCCCAGCTTCTGAGAGTAACCAGGTCTCCCCACCACTGATGCGCAATCTCGTGGGCAAGGATCCCTTCAAAAGAAAAGTCGATTTCTTCTTGTCTAGTGGTTACCGCACCTTCACCCAGAAGGGATGCCGATGTGGCTTCGGCCCCACCCCCTTGATGCGCTGAGATTACTTGGTCGTACTTTTCCCAGGGATACGCATAGCCATATAGCTTGTTAAAAAAATCAATCATATAGGGCGTCTTGGCAAATGATCTTTTTGCATCCTCTTCGTGCCGTTTATATACCCAATAGTTGACCGGTAATGCGTCCAAGGAGTCTTCGAAAACGGTATAATCTGCTATGCTAAGGTTTATGAGATAGGTAGAGTGAGGTAAGCTTTGTTTCCAATGGTAGGTGTGTTTTCCCCTGAGGTTGTCCTCGGTAATACTAAGTAGCTCTCCATTAGATAGTACCTTATAGGCATTATCAACGGTGACGATCATTTCCTGGGTTACTTTGTCGTGGGGATAGTCGTAACAGGGAATCCATTGCCTGGCCTTGTTGGGCCAGCAATCGGAAGAAACCTGCATGGGATTGGTTTCTGTTTTATCGATAAATTTCAGCCCCCCTACCTGCTCTGTGAGATTATACCTGACGTTAAACGTGACAGTATCCGTGTTTGAATAGGTGCGGGCGAGGTTTATATGCAGTTTGCCTTCGCCCTGGGTATAGGAAAGCGGAAATCCCTTACTGTCGAGCACATCGGTGACAACCAGCGATACCGCATCAAGCGTTACCTTAGTCAGATCGCTTCGGAGCGGTGTCAGGGTAACGGTATTTTGCCCTATCAATTGCTTCCCAACCATATCGATATCCAATTTTATTCGATAATGGATGGCGTCAAAATCCCTGTCCGGTTCGTGGGTGATTGGCCTCTGATAAATATCAACCTGTTGGGCAAACAGCCCTAAATCAATAATTAAAAGAAATAGGATAAAAGTAACATGCTTCATGGTTGGGAAGAATAAATTAAGGAGGATAGTCAATTGTTCTTCATGAAAGCTTCAATTTCATCAATTGTTCGGGGCAAACCTGCTGATAAGATTTCACACCCATCTTCGGTAATCACCACGGTATCTTCGATCCGTATACCGGTTACGTCGTCCGCCTTTCCCATGATGTCGCAGGCAAATACAAACCCGGGCTGCAGCGGTTCACCACGGTCGAAATTTTGCATCCTGTCATGCACAGCCATGCCAATACTATGGTTGTAACCACCGTCCCTAATCCACAAATTGAATCTGCGGTCTGTGGTATCATAACCCAATTTTTCCAGCTCTCCTTTTACTACAGCACCGATCTCTGTCAATGAAATCCCGGGCCGGTAAAGTCTTTGGCATATCTCCCTTACAAAAAGACCCAATTCATAAATCTCCCGCTGTGTTTCGGAGAATTTGCCACTTGCCGGAAAGGTCGTTGAGACGTCTGATGCATAGTTGGATACATTGGCGCCACCATCCAGAATAATAAAATCTTTCTCCTCCAAAATGCGGTCATATTGCATGTAATGCCCATAGGCGTGGTTTTTATCCGACATAATAATGGTACCAAATGCCAGCCCCTTGGCCCCACCGGACATGCAAACCTGTTGGAAAAGGGCCGCCAGTTTTACTTCTGGAACACCCGGTCTAGTTTTTCGCATGACCTCTTTGTGAGCCTCAACAGAAAGCCTGGCAGCTTGACGAAGCACATCAATTTCTGCTTTTGACTTGATCTTTCGAAGTTCCCAAATAAAGGGGGTACAATTCAAAACCTGATGGTCAGGGAATCGCTGGTTTAAAACCGCTACGAATTGCATCTCACGGGTGAGCCTGCCATCCCATTCGTTCTCGGTAACCGTACGTCTGAATTTATTGTATTTCTCCATGGAGTTTTCGCCGATATATTCCTCCGGGCTGAATGGCGTATAAATCACCGTGCTGCCCGCTAGTCTATCCTCAAGCATTCCAGAAAAATCTCCGTAGGGAAGGTAACGCTCAATCCCTGTGATTCTTACTGGTTCTCTGACAAGGTCCAAAGAAATGTTTTCACCATCGGCATGGGGCTCATCGATGGTGAAAAAGAGGGTACTTTCCCTTTTTTCTCCGTCCACGATAAGAATCGCATCGGGAATCTCAACCCCAGCAAAATACAACATGTTATTATACTGGGTAAAAGGTGAATCTCCAAGGGGCTCAGATGCACCTCTGATTATGGCAATTCCATCAGGAATCCTATCCATGAGTTTCTCCCTTCGAGTTGCGTATTCATCCTTTTCAAAGGTTAACTGTGCTTTTAGCTCACTTACCAAGAGGCCCAGTATGAGTGTTAGAAATATAGCAGATTTCATCATGCCTAGATTTAGTTGTTTTTATTCAATCAAAAGAAAATTAAAGCAATTTAAACCTAATTTATTAGTTTTTTTGAATCGCAGCCTATTTGCAATAATTCCTTAAAATTAGCGTGTTTGTGCTGGTTAATCCTCAAGCATCTTAGCCAAAAAATATGATATGTTAGCAATGACAAGGCTCATTTCCGGAATTTTCACCCGCTTTCACCAAATCGTCTAGCTTAAAAAAAAACTGGTATTTCTCTATTTAGACCGTATTTTGAATTCTTTTTTTACTACTAGTTCAACCTCTTTAATAACAGTGCAAATCTTCTCTCCCAGAACGGTCTCAATTTTTGCGATACTTTTTAAAGTGAAATTGTGAGTGCCACGCATCCACTTGCTTACCTCTGATTCATTTTTTCCGAACATAATCGCTAAGTCTCTTTGAGTTTTTCCTTGCTTTTCGAGAACTGAATGTATTTTATTGACTATGTCAAAAGAGTGGTCAATAAATCTGGATACATCCTCTCTAACTTGAATTGAATTAAATATCTCGCTCATTTTAATCGGTTTTTAAGAAAAACTTTAGTTCTCTGGATAATTTATTTTTGGTTATGGTAATTGTACCATTGGCTTATCTGGATTTCAAAACAACTGCTTTCTGTTATGGTCTTCCCTCGGATGCTACAACAAAATAGCTAAAAAATGCTAACGCTTCCAACATTTCCAGGTCGTTTACCATTTATTTTGAGTGCTATCAGATAATCTCTTGACTGAGTTCATCACTCACCCACTTCCACAATTCCAATCATATTAAAATCTCCTGGAAAAATGTAGTTGCTTAAATAATTTCCCACTCTAACTCTGCAATAATTGAACCTAACATGTACTGGAAGTAGAATTTAAAAAGAAAAAGCAGATGAATTTTTCACCTGCTTTTTAACTAACTAAACACTAATTAAATATTCTTCACCCACTAATTAGCGGATGAATTAAATGAGAACCTATTATTCAACGTCCCACCATATACCTGCACCAAATTTTTCATCCACTATACCTGGCTGCCGCGCCAAAGCTTCAGATAAATTTGCAGTATTGTTAATATCCTCGGAATATGGATAGGGCATTCTCTTAATTACTCCTTTACCAGGAAACAAGGATTCTACAGGTTCAGTAGTAGCCACATATGTTGGATATCCTGTGCGTCTGATTTCTGCCCAGCCCTGATTCCCATCAGGATAAAGAGCAACCCACTTTTGGTCGCCTATCAATTCGCGCTGATCTGTTCCACCATTAAAATCAACATTTGGTTCTGATAAATAAGTACCGATATCAAGTCCATATTCATTAAAACTTGCCATAATCGCGGCTTCATAAGCCTCCTTTGGAGTCATTCCAACATTCCATCCGTTAAGAGCTGCTTCCGCAAAAATGAATAACACTTCAGAATATCTCATGATCCTTGTAGGAGAATCTAATGAACGAAATTCATTAAGGCCCATAATTGAGAGGTCCGGAGTATTCTGGCCCAGTGTACCCAGGGGAAGCCCTACATATTCACCACTATTAGCAGCAGGCTCACTATATACTGACAACCTAGCAAGATCATTCCGGTCTTTCATAAAATCAACCAGAAATGCTGAAGTTACATTTTCCTGTACAGCGGCATTTACAGGATTCATCCAGTAGGGACTCCTGTAAACGGCATCACCCGGAATCCAGTATTTAAAAGCAGCGTTATCAACTGAATTAATAATCGGGAAAGTACTGGGATTTCCGGCAATCTCTTCAATTCCTGCTTTGGCAGTTGCCGCATCAACCAGTGACATCCTCATATAGATGCGCAATAATAATGAGTTAGCAAATCTTTTCCACATCATCATGTCTCCGTTGAACCACACATCCGCTGATCCGATATTAGCATCAGGGTCAATCATTGCATTTGCAGCTTTCAATTGAACGATCAGGTCAGCATAAATACTTTCCTGAGTATCGTACTTTGGAAAGATGAGGGCATCTACATCACCTTTAAGTGCTTCCGTATAAGGTATATCTCCAAACCAATCGGTAATATTTTGAAATGCATAGGCAGTTAAGATTTTTGTAACTGCAACGGAGTTATGATCTTCGGCCTGCATAGCCAGTTTCATGGCTTCGTCCAGATTTTTAAGATGTCCGTTATAATAGCTGAAGCTAGTTTCACTTCCTGTTACATTATATCTGTCACCATGAACATATACATCACGTACGTTATAGCGTGACCAGCTTACCACTCCGCTAAGTATAGCGTTGTAAGTATTAGCTATACTTATTTCAGCATTTGTGATAAGTGACTTATAAGGCACCTTCGTAAGATCGTTAGGGCTGGTATTCATCTCTTCAAAATCATCTGTACAGGCCGTTGCAGCCAGTATGAGCAAAAAAGAGAGAAACAATTTTATAATATTTATTTTCATCGAATTATATTTTTAAGTTATCAATAAATCTGAATAGTACTTATTAAAAAGTAAGCCTTACCCTGAAACCCATGTTTCTGGCTGAAGGATTGGATCCAAATTCTGATCCCTGTGATGACTGAGACGCATCTCTATTAGAAACTTCAGGGTCAAAATTTTCAGTTTTGGAATAAAGGAGGGCCAGGTTCCGACCAAATAATGATAATTCCGCAGCTCGCATACCAATCTTACTTGCGAAGCTGGAGGGAAGCGAATAACCCAACATCACCTGACGTAATTTTACGTATGTTCCATCATAAAGCCATCTTTCACCTTTGGCAAAACCATTCCAGCGGAACCCATCAAGATCCTTATAAATATTATTGGGAGTGCCATTTTCAAATACTCCATCAAACAACCAACCGCCACCCTCGGAAATAGGGTCTCTGACAGGTACACCATTGGCATTTAACCCTATAGTACTCTTAAGAGCGCCTGTGGCCCAACCATCGGCATTTGTTCTTGACCACACATCACCACCAACTTTGGCATCAATAAGAACGCTTAAACTAATTCCTTTATAGTTGAATGAGTTATTAATACCTCCAATCCAATCAGGCATTACATTCCCAAGTTTTCTCATTTCACTTGTCAGGGGAACACCATTAGCGTATACAATAGGCTTACCACTTTCATGATAAACGAAACCTCTTCCCCACATATCACCGTAAGCTCCACCCACATCAGCTACAACAGTTATCTGATTACCTTCTGTCTTATAAAGGTTAAGCCTGTCCACGTCGTCGTTCAATGCAATAACCATACTTCTATTCTTGCTCCAATTTAATGTGACATCCCATGAAAAATTGTTTGCAACAATAGGAGAACCATTTAATATAAGCTCTATACCATTATTATCCACCTGGCCGGCATTTATGACCATGGAATTATATCCGGCTGTCTCCGAAATTGCAGCACTAAGGATCTGATTTTTGGCTGATGATTCATAAAGCGTTAAATCAAAATCTATACGGTTTTGAAAAAATTTAAAATTGAATCCCAGTTCCTTCGAAGTTATTAATTCATTTACCAAATTCAAGGGAGGAAGTGTGGGGTTTAAACTAAATGAAGGATTATTACCATATGGAGTTGCTGCGCTATAAGTAGCATTAAGCCTATAAGGGTCAGTATCATTACCTACCTGCGCCCATCCCAGCCGTACTTTACCAAAAGAGAAAAGATCCTGATTTATATCAAAGGTTTCACTAAACACCCAGCTGGCTGTTGCAGATGGATAGAAATAAGAATTATTATTTGAGGGTAAAGTCGAAGACCAGTCATTTCTTCCAGTTAAATCTAAGAACAGCTGGCCCTTATAATCTGCCGACACTGATCCATAAAGGCTCTGGATCTCTTTTTCTCTTTGGAAGTAGGAAGCTATAGCAGGTTCATTTGCATTGGAAAGAGAATAAACATCTGGAACAACAAGCCTGTTGACAGTTGATCCCTGAGTTCTGTATTTCTGATTCATGAGGTTACCCCCAAAGTTTCCAGATAAGGTGAAATCCGTAGAGATGGCCTTACTGGCAGAAAATAAGAAATCAGCATTTGTTTCCTGGCGATAATAATTGTTTACGATATATTTTCCTTCTCTATCGTTAATACCATGATATGCCCTGATCAATTCAACAGATTCATTTGAATAATCCGTTCCTGCCCTTGCTGTAAAATTTAACCAATCGTTGAATTGATATTTTAATGAAGCATTGCCGATCATCCTGTTTTTTGCTTGAGGGTTCAGGTTCTTATATTGCATCCAGTAAGGATTATTATGCCATCTGTTTATCCAGCTGATCGGAGTACCATCAGGATTTTCAACATTATTTTTCAGGTATTCCCAATCCACCTGCCTTGCAGTCCATAGTGTCTGCATTCCTATATTGTTAAATGTATAACCTGCACCATTAAGGTTACCTTTAGTATTAATGTAAGAACCCCTTGCTTCAAAGGATAATTTTTCTGTCAGTTTTGTCTGACCTGAGAAGTTTATAGTATTTTTAACCTGATTGGTATTAGGCACCATGCCTTTCTGGTCAGAATTAGTCAATGACAAGCGTATAGAACCCCATTCACCTCCATTACTTAAGGCCACATTAGTTATACTGGTAATGCCAGTTTCATAAAAATTTTTCACATTATCAGGATGAGATATCCATGGAGTTGGAATCCTTTCACCCGTGAAAGGGTCAATAGGGCTATTAAACTGAGGCACGCTGAGTATTTCACCTACAGTCTGTGGAAATCCCGCTTCAATTGCCCAGTAAAGCCTTCCGCCTGGCTGTATATCTTCCGCTTTAACAACATAATCTAAGCGAGGCCCGAAACTTTCATCTACGCCATCATTTTTTCCGCCATTCAGACCATCTTTATACCAAAATTGCTGACCGCCGCCTTGACCATACTCGTTTTGAAAATCAGGCAATAATAATGGATTACTGAAAGTTGTGGCATTTTCGATAACAACGTTAAATCCTTTCTTTGAACCTGATTTGGTGGTAATAAGTACAACCCCATTTGCACCCCTAGATCCGTAAAGTGCCGCTGCATTTCCTCCTTTCAAGATGGTTAATTCTGCAATGTCTGCAGGATTAATATCTGCAGCTCCATTACCCATATCAGTAAAATCATAATTTCCCTGCTTGCTTGAGACGATGGAATTATCGATTGGAACCCCATCGACTACAAACAAAGGCTGGTTATTACCTGTAAGTGATGAATTACCTCTTATTACAATCCGCGAGGAGGCACCAACGTTACCATTAGAATTGTTTATATATACCCCTGCAGATTTTCCTGCCAATGCATTAATTAAATTAGTTTCTGCCGTTTTATATATTTCATCCCCATCGATATCTTGCACAGCATAACCCAGCGATTTCTTGTCGCGCGAGATACCTAAAGCCGTAACGACAACTTCCTGAAGAACCTTACCATCTTGTTCCATCTTTACATTAATGACACTTGCTGAATTGATACTCACGATTTGAGTTTCATATCCAATAAATGAAAAAGAAAGTTTTTCGGAACCTTCCGGAACACTAAAGGTGTAGTTACCATCAATATCGGTAATTGTTCCATTGGTCGAATTATGGATCAAAACCGTTGCACCAGGCAAACCTATTCCTGTTTCATCAGTCACTTTACCGGATATTATAGCTTGTGCAAATCCGCTTGTGGCTGAAAGGAAGAAAAGTAAGAATGCCATTACTGAAATAGCATATAACTTGTTGTTAATTAAATGAGTTAACTTTCTTTCCATAATCTTATGTTTTAGTTGAATATAAAAATAAGGATATTATTTGCCCTAATTAGAGTATAAGTTAACGAAAGTATATACTATTATAACTTTTGTCTAAGGATTATCTTTTTTCGGTAAGCATATTTCAAATTGAGAGATAGTAGTACTGCTTTACGGAGTTAAAACTGCTTATTTAGGGGTTAATTATTTTTATATTGTTATAAATATAACGAATCTTAAAACCTCTCCAATTGAATTAGGCCCATGCTTGTTCAATCGGATAAAAGCAAATTTGATTTTCGTCTAAAATTCTGTAAACAGTCACTAAGCTCCAATATTTTGTTAATCTTTTCCAACCTGCCTTTGTGTGCCACCGCTATGACATTACCCCCACGGCATTGGAATATATCCTGGGACTGATAACTTGCGAAAAAAACACAGCAAACATGGAAAGAATGGAAGAGGAAGTAGAGCTGGCGGAGTACAGGGGGTACCAGCACTTCATTACCAATTCGAAGTGGGACCATTCTGCCGTTCTCAGGTAAGAAAGGCGGCTAAGGGCTGGATCACCCGTATGGTGCACACCTGCAGGATATGGACCTGGGATGGCAGCGAGGACATGGCCAGGGAAAGAACGCTGGTCATTACCAAGACGTTGGGCAAAAACCCAAAAGTCAGATACAGCTTCAGCAACGGGGGAGTCGAAGAATATACTGCGGAGGAATACGCCTATTTCCGGACACAGAAGTACTGGATGGAAAGGACCTTCGATGACAGCAAGAACGAACTTGGGCTTTCCGATTACCAGATAAGGACCGGGAGGGCTGGCACCACCACCATTCGCTGGTCTTCATGGCCACCCTATTCATGATAAAAGAAAGGATCGAAAACGGAATGGAATTCCCATTAATGAGTGTCAGGGACTTAAGGGAACCTCTAAAAACTCGTTTTCAATATTTTCCTTGTTTTCCCAAAATGATCGTTGGAAAAATTTAGTCAAGTTTTTTTTGATTCGTTTTATATATGTTTAATAATCATATACTTGTGGTTTTATTTGGTTTGAATTGCGCATAATTGTCCCATGGTTACCACCTTTTTCAGTTGTACACAGCGACAAATATTATACACTATATTCATCATGCCTATTTTTGCTTCGGCTCTTGCCATGCCTATTGTTCTGATGTAAGAACCATTCATGCTGTTTTCCACAAAACCGAATATATGTTCTACCCTTGCCCTCACTTTAGATTTTTCTCGGTTGTTGCTTTTTTGTTCTTCGGTGAGGGGTCT
>Ga0105053_10003757_pt1 | contig 22817 bp, 11 predicted proteins | sample BON01_FD_78093 | JGI IMG/M metagenome (GOLD analysis project Ga0105053, IMG submission 78093) | Freshwater microbial communities from Lake Bonney liftoff mats and glacier meltwater in Antarctica - BON-01 | ecosystem: Environmental > Aquatic > Freshwater > Ice > Glacier meltwater | place: Lake...
GAAAAGCAGAGAACTCAACAAGCCGCTGCACGACTTTTTGATGCGGAAACCGCCAGATGTGGATAGGGACCTGCTCATTGCGATTGATCAGGCCGATGGGGATGACAAGTTAGGGAAAATATCAGACGCTATCACGAAACTGAATAATTCCCTCATTACAATTCAGGGTCCCCCGGGCACAGGGAAGACCTACACAGCATCGCGGGTGATTTTGAACTTGCTGAGATTAGGCAAGAGTGTCGGTGTGTGTTCTAACGGCCATAAAGCCATCGACAACCTGCTCATTAGTATCCATGAATTATGTGAAGCGGAGGGCGAGAGCTTCGCCATTTCGAAGGTTCAACGCGATGATGAACTGTTTGAGCAATATCCGTTCCATCAGATTCGATCGACGGGTGATATAGGCGAGGGCATTCAAGCTGGCGGCTGTGTAGTTGGTGCCTCGGCGTGGGGCTTTTCACGCCCGGAGGCTTGTGTCGACTATCTGTTCATCGACGAGGCGGGGCAAGTGTCAATCGCTAATCTTGCAGCAATGAGCCCACAGGCTAAGAATATTGTGTGCCTCGGTGATCAAATGCAGCTCCCGCAGCCGGTTCAGGGCTCGCACCCGGAGGATAGTGGCTTATCAATCTTGGATTACTTTTTATTGGACCAGTCCACAGTTCCTGCAGATATGGGTATTTTCCTGAATAGAACGTACCGGATGCATAAAAACGTCAATCGCTTTATTAGTGACGCCATCTACGGTGGTCGTTTAGGCAATGATCCCGATTGTGATCTCCAGGAGATTCATCTGGAGCAAGATGCACACGAAGCGATTTCAGCCAGCAATGGCATTAGATACATAGAGGTTTCCCATAGTGGCAATAAGCAAGCGAGCCTGGAAGAGGTCGAGCGTATTGTCAGTCTAATCAAGTCGCTAGAAGGCAGTACATGGACTGACAAGAAAGGGATAGATCACCCCGTTAAGCCTAAAGATATACTCGTCGTCGCGCCCTTCAATTATCAGGTCAATGAACTCAAGAAGAGGGTTGGCGAATCAGCAAGGGTAGGGACGGTTGACCTATTTCAAGGTCAGGAAGCGCCGATTGTAATAGTTTCGATGACGGCGAGTATAGCTGCTGATTCCGCTAGGGGGCTGGAGTTTCTGTTGAGCAAAAATCGTATCAACGTAGCCATTTCAAGGGCACAGGCTCTAGCGGTTGTCGTTGCTAGTGACACTCTTCTACACGGTTCGCCTGGGAAGTTGAAAGATCTGCGTCTTTACAATTTGTTTCACAAACTAAAAGTGTTTTCTGGCTAGTTGTGATTGGGCTAGATCGATGTATTGACATCTAAAGCCGAAGACTAGAGAGGTAAGTTAGTATATGAGTGAAATAGAAGAAAGATTTGCGTTGATCGCCGATAATGGCGACCGGCTCCACCCCTATAAGAAGAGTCAGCGTTCCACGGGTCGGTATGGCTTCGCGTTAACTCCGCCTGGCGAGCAGGATAGGCATGGCCGAGGTACATACGTTGATGATATTGAAACGGTCGTGAAGAGACTAGTCCTTGATGGCTGGAGTGCTCGAGTTACTACAACGGACAAAGTGGGCAGACAAAGAAATGGGACCCTCGGAATTGGTAAGCGGAGTATAGTTGGCTATGAACTAGATGAGGAATTGGAGCCCCTAGTTCGAAGTGCGAACACTCGACCGAGAAAAATATTTCGAAAGTCGTCAGATACTCCGGTGAACGCAGGTCAAGAAGAGACTAATGGAAAGAGCAGTGAGACAAAAAGCACTATAGATGAATTGACACTCCAAGCGATAAAAACACGCAGAGGGCAGCCGGAGTTCAGGAAGTCATTACTTGCGGCATACCAAGGACAATGCTGTGTTACCGGTTGCGCTGTGGAGAGTGTACTCGAGGCAGCCTATATCACACCTCACGCACAGGAGAGTGATTATAAAGTAACGAATGGACTCCTGCTTCGGGCAGATATTCACACGCTGTATGACTTGAATCACGTGGGTATTGATAGTGCAGGGGTTGTGCATATTGGACCCGCGTTAAGGGGCAGCGAGTATCAGGTGTTCGAAGGTTCTGTCATCGCTAAATTGTTGCCTGAAGAACTCAAGGAAAACCTTGCAAGGCGATTTGTGGGATTCAGTGAAAATAGGCGTGACGAATCAATTTGATTGTTAATTCAACGATATGCATGAACATAGAGATCATGGGTATGGCTCAGGACGTTACCAAGTAGTGTGTGATTCAAAATAAAATGCAGAAAAACGGAAGAATAGCCAACTCCGAGATTCGGCGCTCGCAGCGCGTTCTCGCGATGGTCCATGAATTGCACAAGCAAGGTTATCAGCGCCTTGCCATCTTTTCTGGAATGGCACCGAGCGGGTTATATTGGCGTTGCCAAGTTCTTCCATACGATTCTATTTTCAGATCTCAAGACAAAGCTTTGGAGCTGTATGCTTCCGATGAAATCGAAGTTGCCGAATACAGCTCAGGGGAGTCAAACAACTATTTTGGCTGGACGGATGCAAAGTCAGATACAGCGCGGCAGCTTGCAGCCAAGTTCGTTGACAGATTCCCCAGGTTAACCAGAGCGGGTCTGGGAGAATGTTTCCCTTACTCCGGTTGGTTTAACCTCATGCTCGGGCGCAGTGAGCGTGGCGATTTGCCAGTCATGTATTCTGATGACGGCCTGGATGGAACCGATTGTCGGGGTTCCGCGACTGGGTCGCCAATTCCGTTCCCACCTCATAATACGTTGAAAATCCAACATGGTATCTTGCTTTCGAGGCGATCTATCTCGCGACAGTTTGTAGAAGAAAATGACTGGCACACTGCGTACCAAACGCTAGTAGACAAAATGGGCCAGGATTTAAGGAAAGGTACACCTGTTATCGCGCCAGAGTACCCGTTGCCGCATGACGTAAACAGCGACGATAGCTATCACGATTTGCTGTTCCAGATCGGGGCATACTGGGAAGGGGCTATCTACTACCTGGTTACCATACTGCGATACAAATCACCCGAACATTTTCTGTCTGATTACCTGTCTGAAAACATGTCAAAATCCAAAGAATGGAATTTGTTCAAAATCACGTGGGATGATCGTGGGCAGCTAAGCCTGTTGTTGGCTCATTTTTGTCGCATTGTTATCCAGGGGAACTATTCCCCTGACCGGGATCATATGGGAGAGGCCAGACAAGAGCAGGTCGTTAAGTGGTTAGCTGATTTCGAGGCATTGCACGAAAGACCGGTTTTGTATCCAAACCCGTACTACGGTGGTGGAAACCCTCTGCACCTAGCCACTCTTTCTGATGTCTCCGTTATGTCGGGTATAACCACACTGCTGACGTGAGAGCATCGTCGCCTAAAGGAACAGCGTAGTGAATAAAATGAGAAACCACTTCCCCGAAGTAATCTCGCGCATCAAAAGCAGCCATGATCAGGTCGAATTGATGAACGGGGTATTGCGCGACCAATGGAAGGCCTTGTTATTCGGTTTTGGCCTCGGGATACTCGTGCCTGTATTTTTGATTGTAGGGTTTCTGGAGTTACTCAGTTGGTGGATTGTTGGCCTCGGATTCCTTGTATTGACGGGGCTCCTCATCACGGCAATGCGGGTTCTTGAAAGTTCAGTCGTCGAGGCCAAAGCGCAGGACCGGAAATACTTCCTTGCCTGTATTCGTGCGGCCACCAATATGGAAGAACTCCACTATGCGGGCCTGTTTGGATACCCACCCGGGGGCACAGGGGAAGAGCGGGATCAAAGCTACGTCGAAATACAAAAAAAGCTCGCTTCAGCACTCGCAATGGAGGTAAGTGATGACTTTCATTAGGCCTACTGTTGTTTGGCACTTAGAGCAGCCCCAGCATTGGCATCAAACCTGATCCGGGTTATATAGTCGGCACTGAAATGGTCCACCCAGTCTGTATTCTCGCAAAAAAAATGTAGGTGGGGCAGATCGAAGACCACTTCGAAGATATATTTGCGGTAGATGGATGGATTATTGCTGAGGACAGAAAATATGAGCTTCCTGTCACAGTATTGCGTGGTCATTAGACGCCCCATCATTCATGCAATGGTTTAAGATACGCCAGAAGTCTGTATCTCACTAAGGAAAGGAATCCAGCCGTATGCATTGGCAGGAATGCGTTCTGCGTTTGCCACTATTTGGCAAGATTTTACGCGTTGAGGAATCAGGAAGATTTATGTTCCTAGATTACTCAGGCGGAAACGATGTTTTTGCACATATAAGCTCTGATTTAAGTAAGCGATATAGGCAGATTCCACAAGACCTTGTAGGCAGCGATTGTCTATTCGTTCTAGGGACGACGCCCCAAAAGGATAAGATTTGTGTCGTCTCGTGGATTCTCACGAAAAATGTAGACTGGCAAAATCAATCTCCCTGCAGCTCAGCGATGGATTGGATGTCAATTCGTCGTGATTACCTTTCTAATATTTCAGAAAAACGCCTTGCCAAAGTCCTTCAAGCGGATTGGTACCAGGAACTGTGGAGTGAAAGCGATAATGCTCCTCCTGCAAACCTGAATGATCCGATTCTGATAGAGCGCATTGAGCAAAAGACGAGTTGCAGCGATTCGGATAGACTGAAGTTATACAGAGCTTTCGTAGATACGCCTTACAGCATCCCGCTCGAATCTCGGCCCTCTGAAGAAGACCTCATTTTGGCAGAGCACACAGTCGAAGCTCTACTTGAGAGTACAGATATTGATCCTACAGAGTTTAGGAATGTCTCCGATCTGCACAAAGAAAAATATCTTGAGTGGTATATCCGGGAATCGATAGGTCGGGGCAGGCAAATCGACTCGAGTCAGTTAAACATTCTTAGCTGGAGATATTCATTCGAATCTAGCCTCGCAGAAAAGCTCATCAATGACCCGGGGCTGGCAGAGGGTTTTCCAGGTAGCTGGATTGCAGGTTTGATCTCTAGAGGAGACCTAGCTACCGAGTTTATTGAGCTAAGGAGCAAGAAATACCCGAACGATGAGAGTGTTTTACTTAACCTGCTGCCAGAAAAGCAGCACATAGGGTACCTTCTAGAGCGCTGTAGAGATCTGGAAGCCTTTGAGTTCGTCCAAAGTAGCAGTAAGGAGTCCAATCTTAGACAGTTTCTCCATTCTATTGTTCTTGCTGTCGATTTAGAGAGTGATGGTAAAAATATCCAACAAATCGGCATATCCAATGGTGCCGGTAAGAAAATTCTCTACGACTCAGGAAATAATGACGTTTCGTTGTCAGATGGCCTCACAAGTCTGGAGGAATTGATCGACGGTGCGACCATTATTGTTGGCCATAACCTACTGGCTTGGGATTGGCCGATATTGTCAAGGCATCTTCCTCGTCTCTCAGACAGGAAATTCCTGTGGGACACGCTCCTCGTTCAGTTCTTGCTACAGCCCTGCTCTTCCAGTTTCGCGCTCGGAGGCACTCATCAGGCTCATGACGACGCCAAAGACGCGTGGGACCTCTTTAGAAGACAGCTAGATGAGTTGGATAGGAACCTAGTTGGCCAGCTTTTGGGGGTTTCTACGGAAACTGGTGAGTATATGTATGCCAAGTTATGTGAGGGAGCGGAATCGCTTCAAAAAAACTATGTTTCTGCACCTCACTGGTTAGCTCATCTGACAAGCGAGAACGCGTCAACCCGAAACATAGTCTACGTGGAACCGCATGAACTCGACCGGGTTAGGTGGGTTCCTCAAGCAGTGGTAACGGTCTCGGGCGGGATCGATGTATTGGAATTTGATTTAGAAAGGTTAGAAACCGTAATTTTGGGCATGGCAACGATTGAGCCACTACAAGGGGTCGTTTGTTCTGTCATCCGTTCAGCTATAAAAGCTTCGATTCAGGTGACTCCAGACATGATACCGTTATGGGCATGTAGTGGTAATCCGGACATCGCAGCGCTATTGGACTCTGCGACTCGTGTAGCCACCGCGAATGATTCTGGAGTGCAACTACGTAGCTTGGAGAATGTAGGTAAAGACTGTTCTGAAAGCGATCTTTTTGTTATTGATAAGAACATAGAGGCCATTACAACAATCTGCGAAGAAGTAGCTTTTCAGAATCTTCCTAAAAGCATTAGAAAGTTACTAAATGAGGCTCCTCCTGGTCATGATGTAATGATTGATTTTCAGAACATATCTGAAAGTGGTGATCGTCACTGGGTTTCATTTGACTCCGCTGCATTTCGGCTGGATTACGCAGGAAAGCAGTGGAAGATCCAGCAAGTGAGGGCTGTCGAGGAACTTTCGGTGGTTCGCTTCGATAGCAAGCTATCGAATAACCAGAAAACCTACCAAACGAACCTCGCAGACTTCAGCTTTTATCCAGGTGAAGAAGATCAGAAGGGCTATTGGACGGAGGTGTTGTTCAAGTTCCTCATCCTAAAATCAGCACCAATAAGTAAAGCCAATGCCTACATACTGGTAGTTACTTCAACCCGAAGCGGAAAATTGATTGATCTCTTGAGAGAGTTGATGGCTTCCCGTGGCCTAATGGAGCAGAAGCAGGACTTTTGGTCTATCGAGCGTTGGCTAGAGGCCAGTACCTCTGAAGGCAAGAATCACTTCGTTTGTGGTGAAAGCGAACTATTGGTGTGGACTAGAGCAGCCGATAACAAAGGTATCACGCTTCTACCAGTAATTGAGGCGCTTCCTTTAGAACAGTGGTGGGCTATCACACCATCAGTGCATGCATTTGAAGAACCTGCGGAGATAGAGGAAGAGGAAGGTGTTGACGACGGCTCTGAGCAGCAAGAAGGCTTGGATATCGATGATCAGGAAATATCGAGTCCCGGCGCGAGCCTAGGCGCGATAGCATTCGTTAAGATTTCGGAAATGGTTGCTCATTCTCGACAGCTGCTCGAAAAAAACTATTCATCCTGGTTGGGCAGGTTAGGCCTCGGTGAGTTCCCTGAGATCGTACATCTTGATCCGAGGGTTGATCTAGTAAAAGTCGGTATAGCACCGAACAGCTCGGTAATCGAACCAGATTATAGTTTACATAGTGGGATATCGCGAGACGATATCGTTAAGGCATTAGACGCAATTTCGGGAGTTGAACGAAAGATAGCTTTAACGACTATTGAGCCGCTAGAAAAGTTCTTCCAGGACCATTGGGGGAGCAATTATGTGTTCAAGGAAAAAACACAAAGGCCGGTAATTGAACAGGTTCGTACTCGTGAAAAAGACGTTCTTGTGTCGCTTCCGACAGGCGAGGGAAAGTCTGTACTGTTCCAGGTTCCTGCATTGTATAGAGGGTTAAATACCAGGCGAATGAGCCTCGTTATTTCACCCTTGAAGGCTCTGATGCGAGATCAAGTCGAAAATCTACACGACAAGGGATTTGATCTATCTGTTGACTACTTGTCGGGTGATCGCTCTTCACATGAGATCGAGGAAGTTTACAGAGGAATAGTAGATCATCGTTTGTGCCTCGTGTATGCGGCTCCTGAGCGATTGAGAAACCAGCGGTTTGTAGATGCGCTTCAGCGACGTTATCAAGCTGATGGGGGGTTCGAGTATATAGTGTTCGACGAGGCCCACTGCATTAGTCAGTGGGGGTATGAGTTCCGGCCCGACTATTTCTACGCATTAGACAGGATAATTTCACATTACAGGAATTCTAGTTCGCAGGAAAAGACACCGATGATGTTTCTTTCTGCCACCGTAACTGAATCCACAAAACAAGATATACAGCGGCTAGTAGGAGCCGCGAATGAAGAGAGCGCCTACTTACCGTTTGAGGTGGTTCCGCAAGTCGCGATTAATCCTATTAGAGCTCATATTAGCCTCGAGCCGAACTTGGTGCCAGGAATCCTTCGTGGTCAAAGTCCCGACGACTGGCGTATCGAGGCACGTCTCGAAAAGATCATTGAATGCTGTGAGAAGGCTGAGCGTAATTCTGACAATATGGGTTCGACCAGTGCTGTAATCATCTTTGTTTCACGCCGTATCTTGGCCGAAGAAATATCATTCATGTTGTCTGTTAGGCTGAAACGGAGCGAGGTAGATTTCTTCCACGCCGGCCTAGACTCAGAGACTAGGCAGGAGGTCTACGAGAGATACAAGAGTGGCCAGATCAACGTGCTTGTCGCGACAAAAGCATTTGGAATGGGTATGGACATCCCCCATATTCATTGGGCTATTCACTTATCTCCGCCGCAATACCTGGAGGACTATCTCCAAGAAGTTGGGCGTATCGGAAGGGGGGAAGAGGATAGAGAGAAACTTAAGCTCCAAACGGGAGACGAACAGTTAAAAGCGATTGTTCTGCACTCTTCTGATGACTTTGAAACTAATCTCTCTAATGTCCAGGAAAGTAGAATTGATTTCCCTGAGATTGTAGCGCTTTATGACGAAATTAGAAAACTAGGCAAGCCAACTGAAGAAGGCCAGATTACCATTCTACCGGATGCGGGTTTTGACTGCAGAGTATCTGGTGCCAAGCGTCGAAGTCAGGCAACTAGAATTCGTAAGACACTGTTTTGGCTCGAAAAAATAGAGCGCTTGGAGATTGTAGGTGTATTCCACCAACTGCTACCTATGTCTCTGAAGCTCGATGCGCTGAACGATCTCGCAGAGAATTCGAAGAACAAGGAAATTCGTGGGCTGTCTGCTTGCCTACTAGAGCTTTGCACTGTCGATACAGCTTCAGCTTTGACATCTAATCCTGCCGGCACCACTGCAGAGTCATTCATTTTTAGCCAGCCTTCTTCTGGATTTCAGAGTGTGTCTAAGGCTCTGGCAACATTGTTTGGTTTCCTACTACCCTCTCCGAGGCAGGATCAATCTATTCCGAATAAGTCCACGTCTGCAAGTGAAGCCAAAAAAATGGTTCAAGTTGGGCGAGTAGAGGCAATTATCAATTTGGAGAATATTTGGAAGCTGGGACTGTTCGAGCATCCAGACGATTTGCTCGGAGCTCTGTGGGAGCTACAACAGCTGAAGGCCGCAGAGATAGTCAGATCCATTAGCTTTAGTAAGTCACGGTTTTCAAGATCGCCTCATGATTTTGCTAGTGCACTTTTTGATTGGATGGAATTGGTGCTTGAAAAAATATGCGGTGAGTTTCGTGACTCCTCACCAATTCCCTTAAATTTGGATGAATTGGAGATCGAATGTCCGCGTCTGGTCAAAGAAGGAAAGGAGATCAATGTAAAACCCACGCTTGAGAGGGCCATAAGGCGGACATTGATGCGAATCGGCGTTTCCGTTAGCGACCATCTGGACGGGGAGGGAGTCCGATACACACGGGTGATTGCGCCGCACGGAAGCGCCTCGAAGCTTCGAGGACGTGCCCGAAAAGTGATCGAGCTTGCTCGACTGCTTTGGCCAACGATTAGTGATGCATTATCAGACAATGATGCTGTTGTAGATTTTTCTGCACTAATTAACGCTTCTCTACAGGTCCACCATCGGTTTCGGCGTAAGGATCTAGAGAATGCACTGGCATTATTGGCTTCTGTTCGATTGTGTAGCGCCAGTGAGCCACCAATTTCACCCTCATTTATTATCGGCACCAATGCTAAAGACCCAAAGATAGATTCAGAAGAATTTCCTGAGATTCTCAATGAGATCGAGAGAGTTAATCAGTTCGCCCAGTTACGCGGTGATGCTATGGAGATTTTCTGTCACCTCACAGATGCAGACGCTCGTGGCAACTTTATTCAAGGGTACTTCAATGCATCTTCACCAGATGCCTTGCAGCAATTCTTGGAAGATCAAATACCTCTGGCTGACCCATCGGGCTCGCCTAGGATGGAAAGTAAGCTAGAACATATTCGAGCATCAGCGATAGATGGTCTTTTCGAGCGTTATAGTATCGACGATGCTGAAGAGCCCAATCAATGGCGCGCCATCGTAGCTCCTTTCAATCAGAACACGCTAGTTAATGCGGGGCCTGGTGCAGGAAAGACATCGGTGCTTCTCGCTAGGATCGTTCATCTAATCCATAAGCAAAGGCTGAAGCCTCAGGAAATACTAGTGTTGGCCTTCAACCGAGCTGTCGTATTTGAAATCCGCTCTCGGCTCAGAAAGCTCTTCACTGATATCGGATATGGTGCGTATGTACGTCGAGTACGTGTGCACACTTTTCATGGTTTCGCATTAACCTGCCTCTCGAATGATCTCGACCGCAGCAATGAAATGGGTGATGACTACATTAGCGAACTGCAGGCATGGCTCAGAAATACAGCCAATGCAGCGGAAGTCGCTCAAAGCTTCAAGGCGATTCTTGTCGATGAGTTCCAAGATATGAATGATGCTCGATTTGAAGTTCTGGAACTATTACAACGGGCTTCCGGCGCGGGCCTATTCGTTATTGGTGATGATGACCAGGACATTCTCAGGTGGGATAGAAAGGGCAATAATGTTGCGTCCACTTACTATTTTGACAATTTTCGGGAAAACTACCTAGATACTGGAACAGGGGTCATTGAGCTTAAGACCAACTTTAGATCCGATAGGAGTATCGTGGATCGTTCACAGGGCATGATCGCTTCATTCTTCAATGAATCCGAAGCGCTTCGACTCAAAGCTAATGACTCACTTACCGCCAGGATTGACGCAGGAGATGGCCGGATCATCTCAAAGCCAGTGGACTGTGAAAGAGCTCAGGTAAGAGACTGGGTAATATCAACCCTGCCATCTAAATTAAGCAAAGCTGTATCGGAAGGTAGGTCCTTAGCGGTTCTCTGCTACACGAATGCAGAGGTTGTTGAACTATATCTTGGGCTAACGGAGCAGTTTTCCGCGTTACGGCTTCAGTCCAACTCAGATTATGCCCTAAGTCGGCTGCGTAGCTATGGTTTCTGGATTGAAGTATGTGAGAACGTTTTGGCAGAGCTAGGCAATGCCTTAATGGATCGCAGTCTATGGGAAGAATGCTATCAACGATGGAGTTCAAGCAGCGTTCAAGAATCACAGCGAGGCGATTCTGGATTCGAACTAGTTGAGCGGCTCTGGAATCTTACACTTACAGAAAAATCCTATCCCCATATTCGAGATCACATCGGCATGCTGATGAGACTCCGTAGATCAGAACTTGACAGGATGCTAGGCATTGACGGAGTTGGCAACGAGCTAATAGTCTCCACGATACATAAGGTTAAAGGGCTAGAGTACGACGAGGTGGTGATAGTGCCGTCAAAAAGCAGTTTTTTTGCAGGCGCAGGTGACAGTCTCAAAGCTCACGCCGCCGATCAAGCGCGGCTATTCTATGTTGCAATGACGCGTGCCAAGCATGAGCTTACATTCGCCTTTGGAGAACGCGAACATGCGTGGTGGAATGGAGAAGCATTTGAGGGCGCCAACGGTCGGAATAAGGTACTCGAAGGTAGCCCAGGGGAGGTCTCCATTAGTTGGGCTGCTCAGTCTAGAAATGGAGGTCTCGATCTCCAGAGCTATATAGAGAGATACGTGGCCAAGGGGGACACTTTACTGGTGAACGGGTCCCAGCTTTGGCATACATATAATGGAACCGAGCGTAAAATTGGTCAGTTACAAAAGCAGTTCATCGGCGGGGAAAACTCTCGACTTCGAGTGGCAGAGATATATAGATATACACAGGTTAATGATAATCAGTACTTCGGCAGTCTAGTTGAGCAGGTGCGACAGCGGGGGTGGAGTTACGTAGTGCTAGTGGAAGGTGCACTATAGTATAGCTCTCTATTTGTTTCCGCAGGTCCATTAAGGCTTACACCTTCACATCATAGATAATTATGAAACAGTGTGGTCAATACGAATGGAAATAGTTGAACAACAAGGTGATACCAGAACGCTGCAAGTGGTTGGAGAGCGCTTCATAAAGAAACGAATCCTCTCTCGTCTACAAAAATCCTCGAAAGCGGGCCATGAGTTGGTTGGCGGCTTGGGGCACGATGCAGGTGTGCTAAGAAACCCTCTCGAACCCGAGGATACACTGCTCGTAAATACCGATAGATCTGGGGTGAGCAAGGCATATAAATTAGGTCTCGCTGGTGGAGAGTGTATTGGTGATTTCGCGGTTTCACATGCCATTAGCGATATCCTCGCGACTGGAGGTATCCCTTTTGCAGTGTCTGTGGCAATGCTATTGCCGGGAGAGACAACCGTTCGCTTAGTTGATGAGATAGTCGATGGGATTCAACGGGCATGTGCGGACTTTGGTGTGACCATTACTGGAGGCGACACTAAAAAGGCAGAAACTCTCTCGCTGGTCGTCACTGCGCTTGGTAGAGCGCCAGAGAACCGACTCCTATTTCGAAATACGCCCCAAGTTGGAGATCAATTGGTTGTGTCAGGAATGCTTGGCTCAATGTTGCTCGGCTCTGTTGTTCATAAACGAGGTCATCATGTATCGAAGCTAGTTCAGCAGATTATTGACCAAGCACTGATACACCAGCGACCACCTTATCGCTTGGGCTTGGCGATGAGTGAAGCGCGTATAGCCAATGCCTGTACAGATATTAGCGACGGCTTACCGGCTGCCTGTCGAAATATGATCGAAGGAACCCATCTCGGCGTTGAGTTGAATGAAGAACAAATACCCATTCACCCGGAGCTTATAGAACTTGCCGGGTCGTTGTCACTTACTCCCCTTCAGCTCTCAATGGCAGGTGGAGATTGGCGATTCCTGTATTGCGTCCCCAAGAATGAGTTACCCACTCTAGGTGTTATCTGTGAAACTAGTGACACAGCGCTTACCGTAATCGGTGAAATTGTCGATGCCAGCGGAATCTGGATTAAGACGCTAGGAGGAGAGCGAAGAAAAGTACGTCATATAGAACATGACAGCTTCACAACCCCCGTCGATGGGAAAAGCTACTTTGAGTTTTTGAGTGACCCTCAAGAATTATTTGAGTAGCCGGGGTTAGTTTTTAACAGGGAGTTTTATCCATGACCTCAGTTGCCGCCCAAACACTAGGTGAATGTTGGCAGAAATGTATTCAGAGCGTGCTTGAGTATGGGCAGCCCCACAACGATGAAGATATTGTCATTTGCGAAGTACTGGGACTTTCTTTAGAAATAGCTCATCCGTCATCGGAGGACAGTTTCATCGCGAGGGTGGGGGATAGTAGAGTTATCGACAGGATGCTGAAAAAATTCTCGAAGGGCATCGTCATGGAAGACCGCCCATTTACATACGGGCAGCTAATTTACGATATGAATGGCGTTGACCAGTTCGAGTGGATACTCAAGCGACTTAGAAACAAGCCAGAAACAAAATCAGCGACTGTTTCATTGATGCTCCCTGGATTGAATGACCCAAATCTTCCCTGTCTAAATGTCCTAGATGCAAAAATCCGGAATGACGAACTTCATTTACAGTTCTTCTTTCGTAGCCAGAATGTTTTTGGTCGCCAATATGCTAATCTTCTGGCAATTGCCGAGCTGCAGGAGGGGCTAGCTCGTCGAATTGGATGTGGGGTGGGCACTATGAAAGGATACATCGCATCCGCCCATATCTATGAGTATGACTTAGCCGACGCCAAAGAACTGGTCGAGACCCAGTCCGCTCAAGTTACCGACCATTACTACCGCAAGGGACCCGCTTCAGTTCGCATTTAAGAATGTCGAACCCGTCACTGGTTGCCATGGACGACCACCAGAGGCCTGCATACCTTCAGATAAGGATTACCTGTGAAGTCAGTTATCAGTTTACCTAATACGCCAAGCGAACTTCCGCTACATTTGACTTGCTCGAAATATTTCAACGACGCTGATGCTCCTTTGGCTTTGGCGCAGGAATGCCTCAGCCGAATCACGCTGCCTGATGTGATTATCGGTTCGTTTAACACTCCGATAATCTGGTGGGTGGCTGCCCAAATATTATTCCCAGAGGTGGAGAGGCTTCTTTATCAGGATAATGGGTATTGGTTAAAAATTATCGGGAATGATATTCAAAACCTTCAGGATGACGGTGGACAGGGCACAGTTGAAGCGGCTGACAGTCAACAGCAGAAGCGATCAGAGACAGTCGATCTTGAGCGGGACAACGCAAAGCCAAGTTCCGTGGTACTGGCGCCTCAAGTTAACGATACCGCGGGTCAAAAAGACAATGCTAGTCTGCCTTGGGAAACCTACACGCTGTTTGCTTGGAATAATCCAAATGCTGAGAATCTCTATCAGCAAAATGTAAGACGTGCTGAAGCCGAGATTGTTACGGATCCAAACCTAGTGAAGCGTGTTCACACCTCTGCAAGACAAGGGCGACTTGCAGCAACGCTAACTAAATCCCTTGATCAGAAACTTAGAAAAGGTGAGAGCATAGAGGAGGTGAAAATCTGGATAAAGGAAATATCTAACTCTAATCCTGGACTCCGTGTAGTTGAGAGCCTTGAACGAACTCTTAGAAAACGTGCTGATTTTAAAAAATCAAAAAAGGCACTCAGGTCACAGAACCATAATTTCAGAATTACTTTGCCATATACCGTGATCGAGCAAGGGCTACACCCGCAAAGCCTGAGATCACTTGGTCCCTCAGAACGATGGGAGATCTATGTTGATGAGACGGGTAAAGAATTTACCGAACAGGCAAAGGCTCTGAACGAAACTGACACGGAGCTCGGACGTATTATTGCTTTAGCAATGCCAGAAGGTCATGGATTGCTTAAGTTGAACAATTCATCCCACGCAACTGATCTATCTTACCCAGACATTCAGCAACTTTTGAACACACTGACACGAAGTAATGTTGGCGTTCTCGGCGCCACCCTCAAGGCAGATCTACTAAGCCATAGCTGGATCGCTGCCATCACCAAGCTGGTGCGCTGGACGCTAGCGATGCTGCCCATGAACGGCCGTACACAGGTGGTTTTCAAAATTGAAAACCGAGGCGATTATAATGACAGTGTTACACTCAAAGCTCTCGAAGAAACTTTGGTTGATGAACTCAGGCAGATCGCCCCAGAGCGTTTCAGAGAACTCCAGCTATCCCTGGAGCTGATCAGAAAAGACGCACCCTATAACGGCTATGTTGATGTGATCGCCAATTGCTGGGGTAGCCCTGATCAAACCAAGCACCGACTATTGGCCCGTACCAAATGGCGTGGCCACTGTCTGCTACAGAGCACCGACCTGGCTGAAATTGATCGGCTTTATCAGGAATCCGGAAGTGACATGGGTGCTGATACCTGGTTTAGTATCTGTGACCATCTGTCCAATGAACCTGGAAACTCCCTGTTTCATGACCTATTGGCTCAATCGGGAGTACGTGCCCAAAACGACTCTGCACTTTGGCGGAAGTATTTAGTTGAGGTGCAGCACCGGATTGCATCAAAGGCTTTTGATGCTGGCAGTCTAGGACGTGCGCTGACCTGGCTAAATCAGTTTCAGCCTCCTAACGAGCACTTGCCAGGCTTGCTTCAATTGCAGCTGAAATCGACACAGTTGGCTGCGGGCAACCATCAAGGCGATTGCGATATAGCCCTTGTAGCCGAAACAATGACTTTGGCTCGAGTATTGAAGGATGAGTCTGCTTCGGATGCCTGTGAAGCGGCCTTACGGATTGCAATAAGTGCTACCAACAGTTTCGATTTCACCAGCGTCGTCCCCTTTATTGAAGACTGGGTTTCTGAAGCCGTTGCCGTTCCTGGCCGGCTTAATCATGGAAAGCTGCTCTCTACCCTGGGACAACTATGCGCCTTTAGAGGTGAGCGCGATCACGCCATACGATATTTTGATCAAGCGCTAGAACACTTTGATCAACTTTCTGATCCTGGGCAGGTCACTAGCAACCGGCAGCAAACGATCAGTTACAGAACCATCGTACAGCTCGATCTAAATGCCCCGGAATCTGAGGATGCCGTATGGCAGCTTGTTAATAAATCAACGGGCAAAATCGGAACAGCTAGCATTGGGCAATTGGCTCGAAGCGGATCACCGTTGAGATTCGAACATTACCTATTTCTTCGCTGGCTGATCAGCCAACCTCAGGAGATCCAAGCGAGGCAGGATTATCTTAGCAGGAGTGACGAATGGGATGTGGGCGAAGGCCATCCCTGGATGCTGATTAATGCCTACCGAGCCTGGTTATTGTCCGATTCTAACCGTCAGGATGAAGCTGTCAGCTACTTACAAAAGTCAGTGGATGATTGTTCAGACAGTGAGGAGGGCACTATTTTGCATTGGATGGCCCACTGCTTGTACGCCTTGGGTGAAAGTCTGGGAATAGAGGTGGAACCACCAGCTCGAGCATGCCCGGCAGCCCCGTTCCCCTCGAATCAGCTGCATAAATTGCGAGAGTCCAGAATAGTCGAAAGCCGCATTCAGGCATTGAACACGCTATTGCCCTTCAATTTTCATTGATTGCGAAGGCTTAATTGTAACGCCGGTGAAATGCGGGTAGTGATGAGGTGTACGTTGGTACCAAATCTACATTTGGATATTGTCAGGTCTTTATTTGTTGACAATTGAGACAAAGCTGAATAACCTTGTTTTGCTCCTAGAGCAACTCCAATATTGAGTCGGATGAATTCCGACCCACCAAAAACCGATGCTTAGCTACGCTGGGTGTCGCACAAACCAAAAGTTATTTGTGGTGCCTGTTTGAGCGTATTTCGTTCGTGATGGCATTTTTTTGTTGTGATTGGAGATGCGTATGCGACATTCTGCCTTACCGTGTTCTATTGATACTGCTCTTGCTGAAGTGAGCGGTTTCGAGGCTTTGATCAAAAAAAACCCTTTATGTCACCACGTCTCAGTGGAGATTTCTCCGTCCAAACGCCAGATTTCAATTTCGACGGCTGGTAAAGAATTTTTGGGCAATCTCGATAGCAAGTTGATCCATCAACTTGGCAGCAGAATCTGGAGGAATCTCGACCGAGCGGCGACCTCTAAACTTTGGAACGAGCATATTGAATCCGATTTGGCCCATTTGCTCGAGGTTGCGCTATCCATGTCGGAATCAGTCCTGCGGTATGCCGATTTGGGTGGTGTTCGTCATATATATGGCCTCACGTCACCGCATTTCATTGAGATGGAGCAGCCAGTATTCAGAGATGTATTGGTGAAATCTCTTAGGGAGCTGGGGATTACACCCGGCGAAAAGGTTTCTCGAACTCCTTTTGGCGAGGTTGTTGAGGATTTCTTTATTCCAGAGCAAGGCGGGCAAGTAGGTCTGAGCTGCAAAGCGGTGTACGGTCTGAATAACGGCTATAGCTCGTACCGATTGAACTGGGGTCGAATCGTATTGGTGTGCACAAATGGACTCACTGCGTTTGAAAATATGGGCCGAGACCGTTGGATACACAATAACCGTGTGGATATAGGTGAGTTCGCCGCAACCTCTGTTGAAGGAGCATACAGCCATCTCTCTAGTGTTGAAAAGCAGATACTGGATGCGCGTGAAAGAGCTATCGATTATTCCATGCTTGATCAATTTATGACCCGCTTAGCGCTTGCGAATGCTTCGAAAGATCGAGTATCGGCTCGGCTCCGCCATGAGTTCAGTGACACCGGACCTAACGAGTGGTCAGTAAGCCAGGCGCTCACGTATTTGGGAGAACACGAAAAGGCGATACCTTTTCGTGTGAGGGATGATCTCACGCGTCTCGGTTCGACACTCCTTGAGCAGCCTTTAGCGCAGCTAGTAGCATCACCAGCTGTTACAACGCCGGCAGGCTTCTATGGCGTTCTGCGGTAGAATTATTGCATAAACCTGTAGGTGATGAGTGTCGGACACGGTGATGCTTCTGACAAATAAACTGAATGATATTTAAGTATCGACAATCGTAAGGTTCTTTCATGAATGGATTCGAATTTGTAAATGAAGCCCTGTCAATAAAAGGTAACGCACTAGATGCAATCGTCGCGCTCAGTGATAATTCTGAGGTCGACTGGCTCGAATTCAAAGCTGCCATTACAGCACAAAGCCCGAAAGAGGCTACCGGTAGTAACGAAGCAGATTACATTTTTAATTTGGTAAAAGCTTTGGTTGGCATGGCAAACGGTACTGGTGGCCTAGTCGTGCTTGGTGTCAACGACGCCGGAGATGCAGTTGGACTAGATAAAAGTGGCTTCGATGGTGATAAAGATAAGTTTACGCGACGCATTTCCGACAAGGTTTTGCTCAGAGATGGGTGGCGCACGGCAAGTTCTGGCCAGTGGCGATGGAAAGTCACCTCTGATCAAATAGCCTTCAATCCACAATGGGCAAAGTATCAAGGTCTTGATGTACTTGCATTCACCGTTTCTCCGCGTGAAGCATCGCTCGGCCCACTGGTGCTTACACATGCGACAAGTAAAGATAGAGAGGGAGAAGATATAGTTTTTGTCAGGACTGGTGGAGACAGAGGGCAAGTAGTTCGTTTGTCGAGCCAGGAGGCCGACAATTGGTGGGTCCAACGTGATCTAACGCTGTTCAGCCCTAAGTTCACCACATGGATTAAAGAACTACAAAAAACTGACCCTGCAGTATACCTATCCACTGTGAGCAGCTACTGCATTGATTTGTTGCGCGACACGGCTGAGCTCGATCGTCTTTATGTTCCGCTCGAGGCGGATGTTCGAATTCTTACCAACGACTCAACACCACGCAGATACCAAAGCGATGAAGAATATCTTCACTCGGATACATCTAGCAGGAAAAAGTCCAAGTGGAGAGGTGAATTTCAAGAAATTGTCACCAACGTTTACCCGGTATTTTTGATTGGTGCACCAGGTGCAGGAAAAAGTACGAGTCTCATGAAGCTGGTACGCGACATCAATACCTTGAACACTAGTGATCCTGAGAAATGGGCCTTGTATGTTCAACTAGCAGGTTTTACCGCAGCGGGACTACGAGAGCTTATTTGCCGAGAGATTTCACCGCTGAATTGGTACGATATCCTGATTGGGCTGGAATCAGGCCAGTTAACACTTATCTTGGATGGTCTGAACGAGTGTCCCTCCACGCACTACAATCAATGTGCGGGTGAAGTTAGCGATCTGTTTAAAGAATGCCCAAAGTCTAGGGTTGTCGTTTCCACACGTATATCGCACTTACCTGCCTTCGCTCAGAAAACGATTGAATTGCGATTCATGGGCACGTCGAGGCAGCAAAAATTCGTTGAGAACTACTTGGGTAACAAGCCGGAGGTTTTATCCGCATTCTGGGACTCGTTATCTCAGAAATCCACTGCTCAGATGATTGCAAGAAGTCCAATATTGCTCAGGATGGCCGTTTGGTTATGGGAAGATAGTGGTGAGCTTCCAGGCGGGCTCGCAGAGCTATACAGCGGTTTTTTTGATGCATGGATAAGGCGAGAAATTGCGAAGGATATATCTGCTGGAGTAACAACTATATGGACGGAAGATGAGACGCGTGATGCTTTGGCTCTACTTGCGTATTCGATGCGCTGCGATGGAATAGTTGCCTGTTCGAAAGCTTATGCTGAAGATCGACTTCAGATCGCGTTGGGTGACAGATCCAAGCCGTTTATAGAACGAATCGTACAGGGTTTGATAATCGAGACGATCCAAAATGGCCAAACTATCCGATTTTCGCATGAAACTATCCAGGAATTTCTGGTAGCGGTATTCCTGACAAGTCATGCAGAGCATCATCTACTCCAGTCAGGTAATCAGCTCGATGGCCGACGCTGGTCCATGCCAATTGTTTTTGCGTTTGAGTTGTTTGATCAGCCTCCTGAACATTTTGTGCAAACCGCATGGAAAATTGCACCGCTGCTGGTCTGTGCTGCGCTTCGAGATCAGGACAGATTGAGACTCCTGCCAGAACCGATTGGCCGCCACCAAGCCCCTCAGAATGATCTCTGGGTGAGAGGAATTATCAAGTGTATGCGGAGTGAAAGCGTAGCGGAGGCAACAGGCAAGTTAGCGCACCTTGGTCGCACTCCGTCCCCAGGACGCTACTTTCAAAAGCACCCATTACCCGAAGAGCTTATTGCTGCTCTGGAGGGCGTGGCGTTTTGGTATGCATTGAGTAGCTATGAGCAAGGCCGCGATAGGATTGAACGCTTGCAGCACTTGATCATTGACCGGCGCAACTTATGGCTTGAGCTACTCCCGCATGTAATTGTGGCACAGCCAGAATGGTTGGTTCATCTGACTAACGCCCAGAGACTACTTGTTGGTGAGCTAGAGGACTGTGAACGTGAACAAGCACTAGCTGAGGCGTCCGTGGTGGAACTTTGCTATATGGCGAGAAATCATATTATTGCTGACGAAGAGTTCCGGAGGCATTGGAAGCGTGCGCTTAATGTCGAGAATAGCGAACCTTTAGAACTTGAGATTCTGGCGTTACTCTCAGCAAAAAAAATCGAAGTATCCCAGCTCAATGGTAGGCAACGGGCTGTGTTAAAAGGTATCGGAAATAGTAAAGAACTGTCACCTCGTATTCTGGGAGTACTGGTACGAGATAATATTCTACAAGCAGATGAAGTACGCCAAGACAAAATGCAAATTGGGCGCCTTTTAGATAGCGTTTCGCCAGTAAGGGCAATACAACTCATGAAGAGGCGTGTACTTAAGCGTGAAGATTTTAGCGAACTACAACTGCGCTCACTATTGGAGCGAATCGAAAATGAGAAAGATATTGGACTTATCCTTGAATCTGGTTTGGTTTCAAGTCGTCAACTTATACCGAAATCCATTCGAGACCGTGTTCACGGCAATGGAAAACCGTCAAAAAGTAACGATGAAATAACTATTGTCCCTGTAGTTCGCGCTGATACTGAGACAACTTCGACTGAGTTGATATCCAACGTTTATCTGTCGCACGAGCAGATGCTGCTTAAAAGAATCAGCTGTGAAATTCAGGACCCTAACAACTTCCCGCCTGGAAATGGTTATCACAACGTTTTAACTGAACACATTGATGCGAGTATAGGTTGGCCGCTACCAGAGCGCGCGATGTTGATCGATATGGCAGAAGTATTCTTTCGTGAGCATGCGAGTAAAAAGCGTCAGAAGGAGTACCGCAATCTGATTAGTTTAGCCAGAGAAGCGAGCCAGATCGAGCAGTTGCAAAAGTCAGGCGTATAGGAGGAGGCACTGTGGATAAGTTCCGATTTGATCTGACAACTGGCTTGGTAGCTGCGATTTTAAATGGCCAGAGAAGTCGCCACGCAAGCCTATCAAACACTGAACTCTATTGCGGTGCTATAAGATGATTTTGACACATGAAAGGACATTTAGCTCAAATTGTACCCATGGGAAGCGTCGACTAGTGCTGATTTCTCTAGATTGGACACGACCTAAGGATCCGCCCTTGTCACTAGGACATGCATCGATAGTCACCCATATGAAGCGACTAAATCTTGATGTTGTGCCTGGCTCATGGTCGGTAACCAATCCTAATTTTCGGATTGACCAAGTTCTTCAATTTATTACGGAAAATACGCGAGATCAGACTGATATAGGCATTGGCGCTTTTGTATGGAACGAAAGCTATGTTCTACAGATTATAAGTAGGCTCAAACAAAGTCAGTTTCCGGGTCGGATTATTCTCGGTGGATCCCAGATAAGCTACACTAAGGAAAATCTGGAATCGTATTATCCCGAAGCGGATATTTTCGTTCGAGGCTACGCCGAACAGGCCCTGGCAGAGCTGTATCAGTCATCAGAACTGAACCCTACTATTACTGGGATTCATTATGCGGGAGAGCCTGATCTGGGAGTTTCTGCAGTATCTGATTTAGAGAAATTGGACTCGCCTTACCTGTCCGGCACATTGAAGCCACAAAATTTCGTGCGTTGGGAGACTCAGCGCGGATGCCCATTTCGTTGTGCATTTTGCCAGCATAGAGAGTCAGACACTTCCCAAGTTAAACGAGTATTCAATAAAGATCGTATAGTGCAAGAAATCGACTTCTTTTTGGCTAATAGTCAAGTTCGGGATATTTCTGTTCTGGATCCGGTTTTCAATACCGGACCAAATTACTTGGCGATATTGAAGCGCTTTGCCGAGGGTCGATACACGGGTAAGCTCTCGCTGCAATGTCGTTTGGAGATGGTGACAACTGAATTTCTGGAGCTGGTCGATAAAATAAATAGCACAGGGCGTGTAGTTCTGGAATTTGGATTACAAACTATTCATCGTAAGGAAGAGCGACATATTCAAAGACCCAATAATATGAATATAGTTCGCGAAGTTTTTGAGCAAACGCATTTAAGAGGTATTAACACAGAGGTATCGCTCATTTTTGGTTTGCCTGATCAAACTGTAGCTTCATTTCAGCAATCGATAGATTTCTGCAAATCAATGAAGGTACCTACTATTTATGCATATCCATTACGTCTCCACCGTGGCACACCATTGTATGAAAAAAAGGAACTGCTTCGACTAGTTGAGTCTGATCATAACTGTTTTCAAGATGACGGGGAGCTAATTGGACATGTGATAGCGAGTCCAAGCTTTAGCAAAGAAGATTGGTATAGGATGGCGGACATGGCTCTACAACTCGATGAGTACAATGCGCGGAGAGAGCTAAAGATGTCGCAGACCCTCAAAAATACTATGTGGAACAGTAGTGGCGCTACAGAAATCGGTACTGTTACCGATCCCATAATTACTTCTGTGTGACTACCGGAGTTTATGGCCGATTTACGGCGATGAATTTGGGAGCGCCATGGGACCACCATGGGACCACCCTCACGCCTTCTGATGCCCTCTCATGCCGGGCTCAATTTTTAACTCTCTGATTTACAAGGCATTAGAGGGCATGACGAGGCGTAAAAATGCATGACTCAGGGTTCGAATCCCTCGCTCTCCGCCATCTTCATTTTCACCAAGCATCATCTAGACAAGATAGCTGAGCAGCATAATTCAATCGGGCATTCACCATGAGTACGCCTGATTCTCAGAC
>Ga0105053_10003759_pt1 | contig 22815 bp, 19 predicted proteins | sample BON01_FD_78093 | JGI IMG/M metagenome (GOLD analysis project Ga0105053, IMG submission 78093) | Freshwater microbial communities from Lake Bonney liftoff mats and glacier meltwater in Antarctica - BON-01 | ecosystem: Environmental > Aquatic > Freshwater > Ice > Glacier meltwater | place: Lake...
CAAATGAGTCCGTTGCCTCTCCGTCCGATAATCTGTGTTAATTTCTGTAATCTGTGGAAAAAATTCCGGGAGGATCGATCCACTGAAAGGTCCACCGATTACACAGATTTTCGACCTCATTGGGCGGACTCGGCGATGGAGGGTTGCTTGTGAATGCGGAGCGGTATTCGGCGTATCCGAAGTATAAAGATTCGGAAGTTACATGGATGGGCGACGTGCCGAGCCATTGGAAATTGGTCAGGTTCAAGCATGTCCTGTCCGACAAAAAGAAGACCCTTCGCCCCGACCTTCCTGCCGGCTCCATCAGCTTCGGTAAGGTCGTCTACAAAGATGCCGAAATCCTCTCGAACGAAACTAAAGCATCCTATCAGGAGGTTCTAAGCGGCGAGTTCCTCGTGAACCCGCTTAATCTCAATTACGATTTGATCAGTTTGCGCACCGCTTTGTCGTCCATCGATGTCGTGGTGAGCACGGGATACATTGTTCTAAAAAGCAGTGGCGATTTAAACGCCAACTACACCCGCTGGCTGCTTCAACAGTTCGATGTAGCCCATATGAAAACGCTCGGTGCGGGCGTTCGACAAACGATCAACTACGCTGACATCGGGAACAGTTATTTCTCCCAGCCGACTTCACTCGAACAAACCCAAATCGCGGCGTTCCTGGACCACGAGACGGCGAAGATCGATCTATTGATTGGGCAGCAGCAAGAGCTGATCCGACTGCTGAAAGAAAAACGGCAGGCCGTGATCAGCCATGCCGTGACCAAAGGGCTCAATCCCCACGCCCCCCTCAAAGACTCCGGCATCGAATGGCTCGGCCAAGTCCCCGCGCATTGGAGTGTCAAGCCCCTCAAGTATCTGATGTCGCTCACGAGCGGCGGCACTCCCAGCAAAGACAATCTTGAATACTGGGAAGGGACGATACCTTGGGCGTCATCGAAGGACCTCAAATCCGACGAACTTTTCGACACCCAAGATCACATCACGCAAAAGGCTCTTGATATTGGAGGAGCCGCACTCGTGCCGACCGGCAGTATCCTGACTGTCGTTCGCGGCATGATTCTCCTCCACACGTTTCCCGTCGTGGTTACGAGAGTGCCCATGGCGATCAATCAGGATCTGAAAGCTATTCAGCCCACCGCCGGAATAACCGCCGATTTCTTGGCGTGGTTACTTCGTGGCGCTTCGGAAGTGGTATTAAGCACCACCGACGAAGCCGGTCACGGCACCAAAGTGCTCCGCATGGAATCCTGGCTTGCGATACAAGTTCCGATTCCGCCGCTAAAGGAGCAGGCGTCAATCGTCGCCGGAATCATAAAGCGGCTTGGACAACTCGATAATTTAACCAACGACGCTTACCGTGCCACCGACCTCCTCCAAGAACGCCGCACCGCCCTGATCTCCGCCGCCGTGACCGGCAAGATCGACGTCCGCGCCTGGCAGCCGGGGGGAAGTTTGAAGGGTGAAGTTAGAAGTTTGGAGGAAGAGCCGCCAGTTGTTTCCAAAATGGAAACACCTGAAGCCACCGCCGTCTGAACGCTCATTATTCGCCCCTTGCTTTTGACGGGAAAACAGGCCTTTATTCCCGTCAAAACAGATATGGCAAAACACGCTCAATCCATTGATCTGGATATCCGCAGCCGGATTAATGGCCACGGACGGGGTTGGGTGTTCACGCCCAAGCATTTTCATGATCTCGGCAGCGGTGCCGCCATCGACTCGACGCTGCGCCGGCTGAAGGCGGACGGAGTTATCCGGCAGCTCGCGCGCGGGCTCTACGACTTTCCCGCGCAAGATCCCGAACTCGGCCCCTTGACGCCCTCCGCCGATGCCATTGCCCGGGCCTTGGTCGTGCGCGACGCCATCCGGCTCCAGCCCTCGGGAGCCTATGCGGCCAACCGGTTGGGCCTGAGCGAGCAGGTGCCGTCACGCGTGGTCTTCCTCACTGATGGTCCCGCGCGTCGGGTCAAAATCGGCAAACGCGAGATCCTGCTGCAACACACCACGCCGCGCAACATGGCCACGGCCGACCGAAAGAGCGGCATCCTCATCCAGGCGCTGCGTTACCTCGGCCAGGATCAGATCGATGATCAAGTGCGTGCCAGCCTCCGCCGTCACGTCACCGACGCCGACCGCGCCGCTCTGCGCAAGGATCTCATCTACGCCCCGGCCTGGATCGCCGACGTCCTGCGCCCGCTGACCGAACCGATCCCGCAGGCGTGAACACTTTTCTCCAATTGCCCGCCGATCGCCGCCGCATTTTCTTCATGCAGGTGGACGAGGCCATGGGGCTACAGGCGGTGAGTGTGGAAAAAGATTTCTGGGTCTGCTGGACTTTGCGCACGTTGTTTACTCTCCCGGGTCTGGGCGAGCATCTCACCTTTAAGGGCGGCACCTCGCTTTCCAAGGCGTGGAATCTCATCACCCGTTTCTCCGAGGACATTGACCTCGTCGTGGACAAGGCGGCGCTCGGTTTTGACGCGGAGGCTTCGCCCGATCAGGCTCCGAGCAACAAACAACGCCGGGGCCGGCTCGAAGCGTTGATGCTAGCCAGCCGGGACTGGGTGCAAGGCAAGTTGCAACCCGCGCTCGCTGCCCGCATCGGGACGACCTTGGGTGAGTCCGGCTGGCGACTGGAAGTGGATCCCACCATGGCCGACGGCCAGTGCCTCCTCTTGCACTATCCCTCGGTTTTCGGTCCGGAGTCCGCCGGTTATGTGGTGCCGGTGGTCAAAATCGAGTTGGGCGCGCGATCCGACGACTGGCCCCACGTCGCCAGAATTATCCGGCCTTACGTGCTGGAACATTTCCCCATGATCGACTCCGATTCCGCCTGCACCGTCAGCGTGCTCGCCGCCGAGCGCACGTTTTGGGAAAAGGCCTGCCTGCTGCACGAGGAAACCTTTCGCCCGGCGGACAAGCCCCGCAAAATTCGCATGGCCCGCCACTATTATGACCTGTGGTGTCTACTGCGCGCCGGCGTCGGTGACCGGGCGCTGGCCGACATGGCGTTGTTTCAGCGCGTGGCGGAACACCGCGAGATTTTCTTCCGCCATTCTTGGGTGGACTACTCCACGCACAAACCGGGCACCTTCCGCCTCGCGCCTCCAGATGCGCACCTCGCCCAGTGGCGCAACGACTACCAAGAAATGGTCGGCCCGATGTTCTTCGGCGACGTGCCGGACTTCGATGAAATGATCGTCGCCGCCTCCGATTTCGCCGTCCGCTTCAACGCTGCGCCCATTCAGGAAACCGACTTAGTAACAAAATTTACGACCTGGTAACATTACCCATGTTACTAGCCCTTCAGACATAAATTTTCGCCTCCCTGACTCATCTCCCCAATCAACCGACCCATGAGCGATCCGACCACAGAATTGATCTTCCAAAACGAAGTCATCGCCCAGATGGTCGCCGGTGGGTGGAAACGAGGCAATCCGGAGAAGTATGACCGCGCCCTCGCGCTTTATCCCGAGGATGTGCTCGGCTTTGTCCAGGATACCCAGCCCGAACAGTGGCAGAAGTTCTGCGGGCTCTACCCGACCAACCCCGAGCAAAAGTTTCTCGAACGCGTCGCGGAACAATTGAACAAGGCTGATCCCAACGCGGCCGACCGGACGATGCGCACCTTCGGCACGCTCGGTGCGTTGCGCCATGAGCTGCGCGACCGCGGCACGCGTTTCTCGCTCTGCCAGTTCAAGCCCGAGCACGATCTCAACCCCGACACCCTCGCCCGCTACGGCAAGAACCGCCTGCGCGTGGTCCCCGAGGTCGTTTACAGCCCGTGGGCGACCGAGGCCGAACTCGCCGCCACCGGCGTGAAAGCCAAGGCGTGGCGCATCGACCTCGTGCTCTTCGTCAACGGGCTGCCGATCGCCACCCTGGAACTCAAGTCGGAGTTCAAGCAGGCGGCCGACCGCGCGATCAAACAATACAAGGCAACCCGCCTGCCAGTGGACCCGGCGACCAAGAAACCCGAGCCCCTGCTCACCTTCAAACGGGGCGCGTTGGTTCACTTCGCGGTCAGCCAATACGAGGTCGCCATGACCACGCGCCTTGCGGGCGAAGCGACGGTGTTTCTGCCGTTTAATCGCGGCACCAAGGATGGCGGTGCGGGCAACGATGTGCCCGAGGACATCAATCGCTACGCTACCGACTATCTGTGGAACGAGGTGCTGTTTCCCGCCAACCTGCTCAACATCCTCGCGCGTTTCGTTCACCTTGAGATCAAAGAGAAGGAAGATTGGGACGGTCGGAAATATAAGCAGGAAACGATGATCTTCCCTCGTTATCACCAGTGGGATGTTGTCAGCAAATTGGTCGAGACCGCGCGCGCGGAAGGCCCCGGGCAGAAATACCTCATCCAGCACAGCGCCGGTTCAGGTAAATCCAACTCGATCGCCTGGGTCGCCCACCAGCTCTCCGGGCTCTACACGGCGAAGGGCACGAAACAATTTCATTCCGTCATCGTCGTCACCGACCGCACCGTGCTCGACGACCAACTGCAGGAGACGATCTACCAATTCGAACATACCGACGGCGTGGTCGGCCGCATCAACCGCGAGGAAGGCGAGGGCTCCAAGTCGGAGAAACTGGCGGCAGCGTTGGAGGCCTCGCAGCCCATCATCATCGTCACCATCCAGACCTTTCCCTTCGTGCTGAAGGCCATCGAAGACAGCGTGAGCCTCAAGGAGCGCTGCTACGCCATCATCGCCGACGAAGCCCACTCCTCGCAAAGCGGCTCGACCGCGCGGCAATTGAAGGAAGTGCTCATGATCGAGAGCACCGGTGACGATGATGAGGAACTTGGCTCTGAGGACGCCATCACGGCGATGGTGTCCTCGCGCCGAGCCAACTCGAATCTGAGTTTTCTTGCCTTCACCGCCACGCCCAAGACGAAGACGCTGGAGCTCTTCGGACGCCTACCCCACCCCGGCGAGGCTCCGTCCAAGCAGAACAAGCCGGAGGCTTTTCACGTTTACAGCATGCGGCAGGCGATTGAAGAGGGCTTCATCCTCGACGTGTTGAAGAACTACACGAATTACAAGGTAGCCTATAATCTGGCACTCAAGATTCAGGAGGCCGACGAGGAGGTCGAAAGCCGCAAGGCACAGGTGAAGCTCAACCAGTGGGTGCGGCTGCATGACTACAATATTTCGCAAAAGGTGCAGGTCATTGTCGAACACTTCAAAACCAAGGTCATGGGGCTGCTCGGCGGCCACTCCAAGGCGATGGTCGTGACTAGCTCGCGCAAGGAGGCGGTGCGCTACAAGCTGTCGTTCGACAAATACATCGCCGAAAAGGGCTACGCCAAACTCTACGGCATGGTGGCGTTTTCCGGCGAGGTGGAGTTCAACGAGAAAGACCCTAATTCAGCTGGCTTGCTTGGTCAGAAATTCACCGAGATCAGCATGAACCCCGGCCTCAAAGGCCGCGATCTGCGCAAGGCCTTCGATACGGCGGACTATCAGGTGATGATCGTGGCCAACAAGTTTCAGACTGGTTTCGACCAGCCCAAGCTCTGCGCCATGTATGTGGATAAGAAGCTCGGCGGCGTCGAGTGCGTGCAGACCCTCTCCCGCCTCAACCGCGTCTATCCTGGCAAGGCGGCCACGGGCACCTTCATCCTCGATTTCTTTAACGAACCCGATGACATCCTCGCGGCCTTCCTCCCCTACTACCAAACGGCGAAGCTCGATGACGTCTCGGATCCCAACCTGATCTTCGACCTCAACGAAAAGCTGCGCGCCCTCGGCATCTTCCAATGGCCGGAGGTCGAGCAATTCTGCACCGCGTTTTTTCAGAAGAGCAAAAGCAACGCCGCGCTCGCCAACATCTGCAAACCCGCGGTGCAGCGCTGGCAGATCCGCTACCGGGCCGCGATGCTCGCCTACCAGCAGGCCCGTGACGTGTTGGAGCGCACTAAAAAGACAGGTGACCCTGTCCTCATGGCCAACGCGGAAAACAGCTACAAAGCCGCCAAGAAGGAGAAAGACGAACTGGAGATCTTCAAGAAGGACCTCGGCACCTTCGTGCGCTTCTACGAGTTCATGTCCCAGATCGTGGACTACGATGATCCAAACCTGGAAAAGCTCAGCCTCTACGCGCGCAACCTGAACCCGCTGCTCCGTGAGCAGCTCCTCGACGAAGACGACATCGACTTGAATCAAGTTGTTTTGAGTCACTACCGGCTATCTTTGATCCGCCAGCAGGATCTCGCTCTCGGAGAAGGGCCGCAAGACACCTACGGCCTAAAACCCGGCGAAGGCGTCGGCTCCGCCAGAGCCCGCGACCCGAAGGAAGAGTTTCTTTCTCAAATCATCGCCCGCCTGAATGAGATTTTCATCACCGATCAACTGACCGACGGCGATCAGGTCACCTATGTTTATGCCGTGCGGGACAAACTGCGCGAAAACGAGCGAGTGATGAATCAACTTGCGAATAACAGCGCCGAGCAGGCCATGCTGGGCGACTTTCCGAAAGCAATGGACGATGCCATCCTCGACAGCGGTGAGGCTTTCGAGAACCAAAAGATGCAGCTTCTCTCCGATCCAAAGAAAGCGGCAGCATTCGCCAAGCTGGTCTTCGACCTGTTGAAAAAAGTGGGGTGATCTAATTCACTCCCTTTCATCCGTTGTCAGCAGCCGCCGAGGGCGGCGTGCTTCCAAGCTGACTTCGATCGGAATGGGCGATGGCGTCAGCGGCGAACACAGGTTCATCGTCGTCCTATGTCATCATGGAGATATGCCCTTGTCGCGGCCGGAGCACGGGGCAAGGTCTCTGATTCCAGAGCTCACCCCTTTCATCACCCCCATGCTCCAGAACCACATCCCTCATCAAAGAACCGTCACCTCCGAAGATCTGACGCGCGCGCGCCAATCGATGGAACCGTTGCAGGAGGCCATCCAAACATGGCGCACCAAGCTCGAGGGTGATTGCACCGTGGTGGCTTGGATGAGCGATCTGCATCTTCACGCTCCCCGATCCTACGGAGGCGACATCGGTTTCTACGGCAATCAGGTCGATTGCAGTTTCAATTTCCGCTTGGCCCTCGCCGAATTGGCGACCCTCGCGCCCCTGCCCGATCTGTTGGTCTTTGGTGGCGATGTCGCTGATTTCGGATGCGGCTGCGAAGCCCCGACCGACGAGTATGCCGAATTTGGTCGAATCCTGCGGGAAGCGCTGCCTCCCGGCCTGCCAACGCTGGCGATTTCCGGCAATCACGATCATGGCGTTCCCACGACGGCAGCCTGGCACGAGACGTGGCATTCGCTCGCTCCGCATGCTTGGCCCCGATCACCCGATGCGGACGACTATTATTTCGCGAGCCAATACGGTGGCTGGCGGATCATCGGACTCGACACCCGAGAAGACGGACCGCTCTCCGATCGGCAACGCCAATGGCTCACTCAAGAGTTGGCGCGCGATGCCGTCACCCCGACGTTAGTGTTAATCCATCGGCCCTTCGTGAGAGTGGGCAACTGGGTCGACGACATTCGGCTCTTCGATCGGGCCACGTATGATGTGTTGGATGCCTCATCGGCGGTGAAGGCTATTTGGTCAGGCCACACTCACAAGGCGGGAGGTTGGCGCTACCGCGGCAAGAAGCACGTGGTGTTCCCTTCGCTCGCGTATGGCATCCCCGGTCCCTGCGGTTGGGGCGTCGGCATGTTTAGTCGCAACCAGCTCGAGGCGGTTTTCATCAAGACCATCTCCGCACCATGGTATGACGGAGTGGCGTTTAAATTCCGTCAGTCTAAACGCCAGGTCCAACGACTCCCGTTCTCCGACTATTCTACGTCCCCGCTCTTTCATCCGAACCTGCTCCCTCGCGATCCCCGTTAATCTCGGCGAGGCCCACGGAGACCTTGGTCGCGCACTTTACAAGCCTGCGCCGCCCTGCCTCACTCGCAGGATGCAGCTGCCAGACTTGCCACCCCGTCGGTCGAGTTCGTCCTCCCAGTTTCTCACCCTGATTGCCGTGCTTTTGGCGGTCACCTTTTTGGCCGCTTGCGGTCGCACTGGCCGCAACGTGGAGACTTCCTACGTAGACCGAGCCCTGCACGTCGGCAACGGCATCGAGCCATCGACGCTGGATCCGCACATCAACACAGGATCTTCGGAGAGCGCGATCTTGGGCGAGATTTATGAACCGCTCGTCGAGCGCGGCAGCGACGGGTTAACCCTCCGCCCGGCCGCCGCGGCCAGTTGGGAAATTTCCGACGACGGACTCACCTACACCTTCCACCTCAATCCGAATCGTCGTTGGTCCAACGGGAACCCCGTGACCGCCGATGATTTCTTGCAATCTTTTCGCCGCGTCGTCGATCCGCGTCTCGCGGCCGAATTTGCCCCCCGGGCTAGCTCGGTGGTTGGCGTGCCCGAGTATCTGCGCGGGGAGTTCACCGATCCAACCCAACTGGGATTCAGTGCGCCTGATCCCCTGACCTTCGTGATCCGATTGTCGGCCCCCAACGTCGTCTTCATTCAAAATCTCATCGCCTACCCGTGGGTGCCGGTGCACATGCCCACGCTCGATGCGACCGGCGGACGCTTGCGAGATAATCAGAATTGGGTGAAGCCCGGAGTGATGGTCACCAACGGAGCGTTGCAGCTCAGTGAATGGCGGCCCAACGCCCGCATCGTCCTGACCCCCAATCCGTATTATCCGGATCGCGAGAACGTCTGGTTACGGTCAGTCGCCTACTACCCAATCGAGGATCTCGATTCGGAGGAGCGGGCCTATCGCGCGGGGCAATTGCACGCGACCACGTCGTTACCCTCGGCCAAGGTCGCCACCTACCAAGCGGCGCAGGATCCGGCGCTGCAGATCACCCCGCGCCTCGGAGTGAATTTCGTCATCTTCAACACTCAACAGCCGCCCTTCAACGATCCCCGCGTGCGCCGAGCCTTCTCGGCCGCGATCGACCGGGCCGCTCTCACCAAAGCCGCGTATCAAGGTGGTTACACGCCCGCTCGAACGATCAGCCAAGCCGGCATGGGCGGCTACCAACCTGTCTCGCCCATCACCGGCGGACCGGCCGAAGCGCGCGCCCTCTTGGCCGCCGCGGGCTTTCCCAACGGAGAGGGTTTCCCGACGATCACCTACCTTTACAATACCCTCGATCGCAACCGCGCGGTGGCGGAAATTTTACAGCAGATGTGGCGGCAAGAACTCGGCGTCAAAGTCGAGCTCGTCAACCAGGAGTGGAAAGTGTTTCTCGACACCCGCCATCGCGGAGACTTTTCGATCGCACGCGCTGGTTGGTATCCCTTTGCCAACGAGCCCACCGATTATTTTGAACTCTTTATCACGGGCGTGTCCAACAACGAGACCGGCTGGAGCCATCCACGCTTCGACGCCCTCTATCGGCAATCGCTGCAGACTTTTGACGTCGCCGCCCGCCATCAACTCTATCGGGAACTGGATCAGATTCTGCGCGAGGAAAGCCCGGCAGCTCCGCTCGTGCACAACAGCACCGTGCGACTCGTTCATCCCTCAGTGAGAAACTGGCCGAACAACGTGATGGATAGTCGTTATCTGCGCGACGTGAACTTGGTCGGCAGCTCCCCGCAGTAGTCCGAGGGCCCGCTCGACTCCTGATTCGAATTGGTTATCGGTTGATCCCATGCCCCTGCCGACGAAAGAGGAAGCCCGTGCCTTGCTTGAACAGCATGTGCAAGACACCTACCAGCGCCACCACGCGTTGATGGTGGCAACCGCCTTGGAAGGCTACGCCAAGCATCGGGAAGCCGACGCTCATCTTTGGTTTATCACTGGTTTTCTCCACGATCTCGATTTTGAGAAACATCCCGAGACCCACCCTCGTGAATCGCTCGGCTGGTTCCGCACGTGGGATTACGGCGACGAGCTCATCCACGCCGTGGAAGCCCACGCTTACGGTTACCACGGATTTTCCACCCTGCCCCGCTCGCCGCTCGCGGCGGCACTGCTGGCCACGGACGAGCTCTGCGGTATTTTTTACGCCTACCGAAAACTCAATCCGGTGCCCTATGGGGAGATGAAGGTCAGCTCGATCAAGAAGAAGGTCAAAGAGCCGTCATTCGCCGCCAAAGTGGACCGTGCGACGATCTTCCTCGGATGCGAACACCTCGGAGTCACGATCGACGACCACGTGGCCAATCTCGTCCGATTTCTTGGCCCGCTCGACTAGTCAAGAAACGAGAACGGCAGTGTTCGTCTAACCCGCGCTCGCCACGCTATCGCTCCTCCCTCTTCGCGAACGATAATGGCCCCGAAAGACGAGCACGCGGCCGGCCGCACATCTTCATCTCCGGCGGCCGCTACGCCACGCCGACGAGCATCGATTGCAGCAGCGGCCCACGCGACACCGGAGAGCTGCGTAAATTAGCTCGGTCGGTTTAACTCGAACCTAATTCGAAGAGCTTCTCCGAGAATTCCGCGACCCCAATGCCAGGATCGGGTTGGTCTGCTTCGGGATAGCGCGGCTTGCCGTCGTGCACCGTGGGTCGGCCTTGATAGAAGACGAGCACTCGGCCCTGCCAGACCACGGGCTGACAGATCGCGCACACAAGGCCGCAGTCGAATTGCCCGCGCGGCCCCAAGGGTAAAATCGGTCGACGGTTGTTCTCTCGCGTCCACGCCCATCCATCGCGACTGCTCACCAGTTGGGTGTCCATCGTCTGGTCAATCGTGTGGTGAATATTGAGGAAGCCGCCGTAACCACCCTGCGGATTCTTGAATGCAGCCAGCCAATAAAACTGCACATCGGGAGCGTCTTTCTCATCCGGTTGCAGAATGCCAACCGGACCGATCCAGCGTCCGTCAAACCGCTCGCACTGCCACACGGAGATGCCCCGATGAAGCTGTTTTAAATTATCTCGTTCAGTCGGGAGGTGCGGATTGTGCCGGAGCGTCTGCTGGTGAATGAAGTGCGTGCCCACGCCAAACGGCGTCTTGATCCCCGGATACATATCGATCATTGAGGCCGCATCGTTCGCTCCGGTGATCACGGGGCGAGAGTGCAAGCGATTCCACTTCACGCCATCCGGACTCGTCGCCAGCCCGATGCCCGACTGAATCGTCGGGTCGACCGAATCCCAATAGATCAATTTCCAGCGTCGTTCAGCATCGGTCTCGTGCTCATCGTAGATGACCGAAGTGGGAAAAAACTCACCCCAATCGGTCGTATGACCAGAACCCCTCATCACGATATTCGTGCCGTCACCGAAATCACGTTTCTCCCAAACCACTCCATCCTTGGTGTGCGCCAGACAGAGCACGTTCTCCTTGGGTCGACCCGGGGGGCGCAGCATGTAATACAAGCGGAGTCCGTCCCCCGAGGGATCGGCCAAAGCCGACACCGGCACCACCCGGCCGCCAGCTTCCCAAGGTTGATCGAGCGGAAACACAGGCTGGGGGGAACGTTTCAGCAGCGCGGGGTGATCACTCATTTGCGTGGACACGTTAGGACCCGTCGACAACTCGGCGAGCCTCGACTGCCATTAATCACGTTCCCCGGTGAGGTGCATGGTTCCGCTCAGCACCCAAACTTCCGCCACTTCTCCAACCGTCGAAATAAGCCCGCACTTGGCGGAGCACCTTTTGCTTGTGTTGGGCGCGGCGGGCTTCGGCGTCCGCGGCGGCTCCGATATCTCTCGCTCCCACTCCGCAGGGTTGACGACGCCGGCGAATTCGCCCACCTCCCTTCCACCCATGGCCCGCAGCGTGATCTCCACCCAAACTCCCCGATGCGATCGGTGCTTGATGGTGCCCCGGTGGTGTATCTGTGCGGGCTTTCAAGCGGTGGCGTGTCCCTTTGCCGTCGATGTGCTTATGCACGAGCGGGAGCGATTTCGCCCCACGAGCACTGGTCGTTTGATCAAGCGGGTCGTGCCCGAGTCCCGCCAACATCTCTTTGAGCCCGGTAAGGACCTCCCGCGCGATGCCATCGTTCGCTCCGATCACACCACGTGGATTCTCCACCCGCGCGGCGAACCCGTTCCGACCGACATCGACCCGGGCAAGTTGCAAGTCCTCTTGCTCGACGGCAGCTGGCCAGAGGCCGCCCGCATGGCCCCAGCGGTGTCAACGTGGGGGCGATTAGTAAAACTGCCGGAGGCCGGACCGAGTCGCTATTGGTTACGCGATCAATCCTCCGCGGGCCACTACTCGACGATGGAGTCACTCCTACTGCTCCTTTCCGCGATGGGGTTCGCCCAAGAGGAAGCCCGCCTCCGGCTCCAATTCGAATTGCACGTTTATGCCGTGCTCCGCACTCGCGGTGGCACGGCCGTGGCGAAGAAATTTCTCGCGACCTCCCCGTTGACCTCCGCCTTCCCCGATCTCATCGAGCAGTTGCACCAACGCCGGCCGCTTACCTGATCGGTGCGGAGAGGCCGGGAGCGCAGGATGAGCCCCGGTCAGTGTGAGACCAACGCTTGCGCTGAGTCCGCGGCCGCGCACGCTGGTCCGCCACGTTCATGTCCCGCCTCAATTTTCAACTCGAACAAGAAGCCTCTGGCAGCAAGGCTCGTGCGGCTCGCTTTCAAACGTTGCACGGCGAAGTGCAGACCCCGATCTTCATGCCGGTCGGCACCCAAGCGACCGTGAAGAGCATGCCTCCCGAGACCCTCAAAGTCACCGGGGCCAATGTGCTGCTCGCCAACACCTATCACTTGTTGCTCCGTCCGGGTCCGGAAGTTTTCCAAAAATTTGGAGGGATCCACCGCTTCATGAACTGGGACCGGCCCGTGCTGACTGACTCGGGTGGATTCCAGATCTTTTCCCTTTTTCAGGAGCGTTCGATGAACGAGGAGGGAGCTCGGTTCAAGAGCTACGTAGACGGCACGGCCCATCTGCTTTCGCCCGAGTCGAGTATCGCGATGCAGCGCACCATCGGCAGCGACATCATGATGGTGCTCGACCAGTGTATTCCCTCGACCGCACCGCGCGACCAAGCCGAAGCTGCGATGCATCTCACCCACCGCTGGGCCGAGCGATCACTGGCGGCCCGCCAAGATTCCCCACAGGCACTTTTCGGCATCGTGCAAGGGGCCTGCCACGAGGACCTGCGCATCCAGAGCGCGCGATTCTTGCGCGACCTTCCCTTCGACGGTCTCGCCATCGGCGGTCTCGCCGTCGGCGAGACGCACGAGGAGCGTTATCGGTTCACCGATCTGGCAACGGAGCATCTGCCAAAGCCGCTTCCCCGCTACCTGATGGGCGTGGGCACACCAATCGACATTTTGGAGGCCGTGCACCGCGGCGTAGACATGTTTGATTGTATCATCCCCTCGCAGCTCGCCCAGCGCGGGGTCGTCTTCACGTCGCAAGGTCGGCTGCAGTTTCGACGGGGAGTTTACAAGTTCGACGAAGCGCCCATCGACCCCGCGTGTCCGTGCCACACCTGCCAAACCTACTCGCGGGGTTACCTTCACCACTTAGTGAAGTCCGACGAAAACCTCGGCTGGCAATTGCTGAGCATCCACAATTTCACGTTCTATCATCGGCTGATGGCGGCGATGCGGAAGAGCATCCTCGACGACACCTTTGCGACCTTCTACCGCGACACCAAGCCGACGCTGCTGCTTGAGGATGAGGCCAACCCAGCCCGCCCGACCAAGCCAAACCGCCAGAGCCCGCCCGCCCGCTTGGGCGACTATGAAATCCTGCGCGCGCCTCAGGGATTTAACAGCATCAAGCAGATCAGCTCGGGCGAGGTGATGCACTCCGTCAATTCACCCGACGAAGAAGCCCACCGACTCTACGTCGAACAGTCCGCCCTCGCCGAACGCCTGCGCAGACCCGACCCCGACGATGCCAGCGAATTGGTCATCTGGGATGTCGGGTTGGGGGCGGCCTCTAATGCGATGGCGGCGCTTCACTGCTACGAAACGTTGGCCTCACAAATACCCGCAGGAGAATTGCGCTCAGTCCGGTTGGTTAGTTTCGAGATCGACCTTGATCCGCTGCGGCTGGCTGCGCGCGACGCGAGTTATTTTCCGCATCTTCGCCATGCTGCCCCCCACCACTTGTTGCGCGACGGCCACTGGGCTGATGCCGCCGGAAGATTTCAGTGGGAGCTCCACGTCGGCAATTTCATGGAGAAGTTCGCCGCCACCGCGGCCCCGGATATCATCTACTACGATCCCTTCTCCCAAAAGACTGACTCCCCACTTTGGACGGCCGAGACTTTCGAGGCGATCAAGCACCACTTGGGAAACAAGCCGGCGGAGCTTTACACCTATTCCGCCGCCACTTCCGTCCGCGTCGCCATGCTTTCCGCCGGCTTTTTTGTCGCCGAGGGTGTTGGCACGGGGCCGAAATCAACCACCACCGTGGCGTTCTCCGCGGCTGAGTCCGCCGCGGCCCATCCCCGTAAGCCCCGGCTCCTGGGATCCGAGTGGCTGGGCCGCTGGAGCCGCAGCTCGTCGCAGTTTCCCTGCGGACTTTCCGAGAGCGAGCAGACTGCCTTCGCCGCTCGGATCAAGAACTATCCCCAATTTGCGACCGTGGGATAACGCCTCGCTTGAGTCCGAAGGGTGCCTTCTCCCTTGGGCCGATGGTCGCCGAACCTGGCCACTCCGCATCAGCGAGTTTTCGGGCTCGCCCTGAGCAAACCCGCTGCCGACACTTTCGCCCTCTTTATGTCCACCACACCCAATCTTCGCACCCAAGCAGAATTCTACATCAAGGGCCTGACGCAGGGCTTCGTTACCGCCGCCGAGGTCATCGCGTGGGCAGATGAAGTCATTGTCGCCGCCGAAAAGACTGAGGAGTGGATGATCGATATTTCTACCTGCGGCGAAGATGACCGGATGGATGTGCTCCATCATCTTCATGCCGTGAAGGGCGAAGTCGATGAAGCGGCGCTGGCGACCATGTTAGCCGCCCGTCAGTAATCGAACGCACCCGACAAAGGTGCGGCCTACTTCCGCTGTTTGGCCCGGTTACCCGTCGCCCCGTCGGTGGCCTTCTTGAATTTGCGCGGGCCGACCTCTCGATCCCGGAATCGCACGTCCGCTTTGCGGTCTTTGGTCGGCGGTCGATATTTCGCACCCAGAGGCACTATGCCGTTCACTTTCCGGTGACGTCCAACCACCATCTCCCCGACCGACGCCGCTTGCTCCTCTCACTTTTCCGTCCATGACGCCTCTCCTGATCAACCACACCACCCACTATCGCTACTCCAGCCCCGTCTCGCTGGGGAATCACCGCCTCCTCCTGAGGCCGCGCTCGGGTTATGATCTGCACATCGTCACCTCCGAGCTGACCCTCACACCCGAACCGCTCAAACTCACGTGGTCGCGTGACGTGTATGGCAACTCGGTCGCCGTCGTTCAATTCGGCGCGTTGACTACCACTGAATTAATCGTGAGCAGCGAGATTCACGTGGAGCACTTTGACGATTTGCCGCTCGATTTTATCGTCGAAGAGCATGCGTTGAACTACCCTTACCTGCTCTCCCCCAATGAGCGCATCGAGCTCGGGCCGTATCTCATCCCGAGTTATCTGAACGACCAAACGGCGGTCGCAAAGTGGGTGAAGGATTTTTGGACGCCTGGCCGGTCGATCGAAACCTACGGATTGCTCGATCAGATGAATCGCTCGATTGCCTCCACTTTCAAATATCAGGCGCGCGAAGAAGCTGGCGTGCAGCGCCCCGAAGAGACGCTGAGAATCCGCTCGGGCTCCTGCCGCGACTTCGCGGCTCTCTTGATCGACGCTTGCCGCTGTTTGGGCATTCCCGCCCGATTCGTCAGCGGCTACGCCAACACCGAGGCCATCCCCGCCGCGATGGGGGCCACGCATGCTTGGACGGAGATCTACCTCCCCGGCGCAGGTTGGAAGGGTTTTGACAGCACGGGCGGAGTAATCACCGGAACCAAACACATTGCGGTGGCCGTAGGCCGCGATCCCGAGTCGTTGCCGCCGATCAGTGGATCCTACCGCAGCGCCGACCCGCAGGTGACATCCACCCTGACGGTCAATGTGAGCGTCGTGCGAGACACTTGAGCGGGTGCCTGCTACATCGCGCCGCCGACCGTGATTTGGGGTTGCACCTCGCTTGGGGGTAACCCTTGCTGCTTCGTTCCGCCGTCGGCTACCGCTCACTCGGAGCGACCGCTAAGGCGCAATCAGTCCACTTTCCCACTATTTGACAGGCGTCGACTCCGCGTCGGCGCCTTTTTTGTCTCCTCTCACTTTAATGAAAAATCCATTCGTAAAAAAACGCGGCAACCTGAAAGACGATGCGCTTTCCGGAATCACCGTCGCGCTCGCCTTGGTGCCAGAAGCCATCGCGTTTTCGTTCGTCGCCGGAGTGCCCCCGCTCACTGGCATGTATGCGGCCTTTATCGTCTGCTTGATTACTTCGATCTTCGGCGGGCGGCCAGGCATGATCTCTGCCGCCGCCGGTTCGCTCGCGGTGGTCATGGTCGCCCTCGTCCGCGAAGGTGAGATCCGCGGAGGTCAGGGAGCCGGTCTCGAATACCTGCTCGCCGTCGTCGTGTTGATGGGCGTGATCCAAATCGTGATCGGTTGGCTGCGCCTCGCTCGTTTCATCCGCCTCGTGCCTCACCCCGTGATGATCGGTTTTGTGAACGGCTTGGCCGTGGTCATTTTTCTCGCGCAACTGGGGATGTTTCGTGAACGCCGGGGGGGCGAGATCGGTGCGTGGCTCCAAGGAAATGCCCTCTGGACGATGATCGGCTTGGTGGTTCTGACCATGGCGCTCATCCACTATTTGCCGAAACTCACCAAAGCGATCCCGTCTGCTCTCGCGGCAATTTTGATCGTCTCGGGCATCGTGCTGGCCGGGATCAACACCCAGACGGTCGGCGACCTCTCATCGGTCAAGGGAGGATTCCCGATGCCTCATCTCCCGCGCATTCCTCTGAACTGGGACACTCTCGCCTTCATCTTTCCTTACGCGAGTATCCTCGCGGCGGTCGGATTGATCGAATCGTTGATGACCGTGCAGATGGTCGATGAGATCACGGATACCCGCGGTCGCGGCAATCGCGAGTCGGTGGTGCTTGGCCTCGCCAATGTCGTTTCAGGTTTCTTCAAGGGCATGGGGGGATGCGCCTTGATCGGACAGACCTTGATCAACCTTCGCTCCGGCGGTCGCGGTCGCACTTCGGGGTTTGTCGCCGCTGTCGGCCTGATCCTGTTCATCTTGGTCGGAGCTCCCTTTATCGACCGGATCCCCATCGCCGCGCTCACCGGTGTCATGTTCATTGTCGTGATCAGCACCTTTGAGTGGACGACCTTTAGCACCATTCGGAAGGCACCGAAGAGCGACATTTTGATCATCGCGATCGTGACCGGCGTGACCGTGGTCTTCGATCTAGCGATCGCGGTGTTGATCGGCGTGATCGTCTCAGCCTTGGTCTTCGCTTGGAAGAGCGCCAAGCACGTCATCCTCACCAAGATTTCCGACAAGGACGACGAACGCATTTATGCCATGGAGGGGCTGCTCTACTTTGGTTCGGTGCGCGACTTTGCTGAACGGTTCGATCCCACGAATGATCCCGTTAACGTCGTGATTGATTTTCGCGATTCCCGGGTCTGCGACCTCTCTGGTCTCGAGGCAATCAACGCGCTCGCTGATCGCTATCGCAAGGTCGATAAGACCCTGCACCTTCGCCACCTCTCCTCCGACTGTCGCGCTATGCTTAAGCAAGCCGGCTCGTTGGTGGATGTCGAAGTAATGGCCGACGATCCCCACTACACCGTCGCCCGAGTTTAAGATTTTTCGGGCAGACGCCTACTGGAAGAATCACCTCGGAGCAGGGTTGTTGAGTTTTCACTGTTCTAACCTCGCATGTTTCACCCCTCTGAGTGTGAAATATGCCCGTTAGTGCATCTCCCCCTCTCGTGCTTCCTTCCCCTCGCGCAGCCTTCGTGGCTTTGGTTGAGAAAGTCCTCCAAGGGGAATCGGCTACTCTCCAACAGCCCAGCCTACGAAAAAATCTGGGGACGGTCCCGAGAGAGTCTCGACCTCGCAAAGGGCTCACAGAAACATCGATGGTCCGCGCCTGCGCGGTCTTGTCGTGCCCCTCTTCAGCGAGCGCCGACGCTCAGGCCGACAGCGAGCGACAGAAGCGAGCGAGGCGCTCCACTCCCTTTTCAATGGTCGTCTCATTGGTGGCATAGCTCAGGCGCAAATAGCCTTCCGCCCCGAATGCACTTCCCGGAACTGCCGCGACCTTCTCGGTTTCGAGCAATCGTTCGCAAAACTCCTGATCCTTTAGGCCGAAGCTCGAAATGTTGGGGAACAAGTAGAACGCGCCTTGTGCCAGAAGGCACTTCACCCCGGGGATTTCATTCAACGCCCCGTGAAGGAATTTCCGGCGACGATCAAACGCCGCCAGCATCTCGGCCACCGCTGCCGCGGTTTTTTCTTTCTCGGTCAACGCGGCCAACGCCCCGTATTGGGCAAACGTCGTCACGTTGGAGGACATTTGGCTCTGCATTTCGGTGATCGCCTTGGCGATTGGTGCCGGGGCGACGCTGGTGCCAATCCGCCAGCCCGTCATCGAGTAAGTCTTGGAGAAACCCGCGACAACGATGGTGCGATCCTTGGCTTCCGGCGAAAGGGTCGCCACACAAGTCGGCTGGGCATCGTCGTAGATGAGCCGCTCATACATCTCGTCCGACAGGATGTAAAGGTTGTGCTTCACCGCCACGGCGACGATCGCCGCCATTTCGGCCCGCGAATAGACGGCGCCGGTCGGATTCGACGGATTGCAGAGAATCACGAGCCGTGACTTCGGCGTAATCGCGGCTTCGAGCTGGGCGGGCGTGAGCTTGAATTCTGTGGCGTCGTCGCAGAGCACGAATTTGGGGGTCGCCCCAGCAAGTTTGACCATCTCCGGGTAGCTGACCCAATAAGGGGCCGGGATGATCACTTCATCCCCCGGGGAGCACACTGCCATCACTCCGAGGTAGCAGGAGAACTTACCTCCCGGAGACACCACCACTTGAGAAGGCGCCACGGTCAAACCATAGTCATCGGCGTATTGGGCTGCGATCGCCTCGCGCAACGGCATGATCCCCGGCGTGGGTGCGTATTTAGTTTTTCCGCTGCGTAGCGCCGCCTCGCAAGCTTCTTTGATGTGCGCGGGCGTGTCGAAATCGGGTTCACCGGCGGCGAATCCGCAAACATCTTCGCCCGCTGCTTGCAAGGCCTTCGACTTGGCGTCGACGGCGAGCGTCGGCGAGGGGGAAATGTTGCGGGCCCAGGAAGAAAGAGGAAGCGGCGTAGTCATGGAAGAACTCGCTGCGGACTAAAGGGCACCTCACCGGACCTTGGCAAGCACGCGGAGTGTCAAAACCCGCAAACTGCACCCGAGCCGCTTCCCTCCCGGCTAACTCGTCGGCTTCACGGCAGTCTGCTTTGCCCCGCGGGCCTTCGGTCTTTCCTTCTTCGCGGGCAGAGCCTCCACAGCCATCCGCAAGAGTTCACCGACACTGACGATTTTGAGTTTCGCGAACCGCTTGAGCGTGAGACGCTGGTCTGGATTCAGGCGCACCGAGATTTGACGGTGCGGCGTCACGACCGGCTGGCAGCCGGCAAAATCGAACTGATCTAAGGCCGTGCGAATCACCTCGCTGGCCGAGCCGACTCCATGAGTTTTCCGACAGGTTTCAATTTTGGCGAGCAGATCCAAAGGGAGATCAAACGTCACCGGGGTGGAGGATTTTTTCTTTCGTGTGGCCATGGCTCTCAAGCGTGACTAACGCGGGGCTAAGGCAGGATGATCCCTGCATCCGCCGCAATGTAAAAAATATTACACGCTATGGCATTGACTCAGAGTTTGATTGCCTGATTTTCGCGGAGACCCCCTCCCCCTTAATTCTATCTGTTTCCATGGCGCGTGTTGTAATCGAAAATTTGGTAAAAACCTACCCTGAGAAAACTGGACCCGGTTTCACCGCGGTCAAAGGCATCAATCTCGAGATCGAAGATCGCGAGTTCATGGTCCTCGTTGGTCCCTCCGGCTGCGGAAAATCAACCACCCTGCGCATGATCGCGGGCCTCGAAGACATCACCGGCGGTTCGATCAGCATCGACGCCAAGGTCGTGAACAACGTTTTACCGAAGGATCGCGACATCGCGATGGTCTTCCAGAATTACGCGCTCTACCCGCACATGTCGGTTTATGACAACATGGCATTCGGCCTGAAGCTGCGGAAATTCCCGAAGGCCGACATCGACAAGCGGGTGCGCGATGCCGCCCAGATGCTCGGGCTCGAAGAACTCCTCGATCGCCGCCCGAAGGCACTTTCCGGTGGTCAACGCCAACGCGTGGCCGTCGGCCGCGCCATCGTGCGCCGCCCCAAAGTATTTCTCTTCGACGAACCGCTTTCAAATCTCGACGCGAAGATGCGCGTCTCGACCCGGACCGACATTTCGAAACTCCATGCCCGTCTCGGAGCCACGATGATCTACGTGACGCACGATCAGGTTGAAGCGATGACGATGGGCGACCGCATTTGCGTGATGAAGGATGGCAATATCATGCAGGTCGACGAACCCCTCGACCTCTACAACAACCCGAAGAACATGTTTGTCGCCGGATTCATCGGCTCGCCGCCCATGAATTTCTTCAAGGGCAAACTCTCTCGGTCGGGCAATAAAGTCGTCTTCACCGAAACCAATTCGCAAGGCACGCCGATTGCGGTAGAATTGACCGATAAGCTGGCCACGATCGCCGCCAACTACATCGACAAGGACATCGTCCTCGGCATTCGCCCAGAAGATGCCCAAGACTCGCTCAACCTCTCGGCTCCTAATCCGGCGACCACGGTCGAGGTCACGGTCGAAGTCTCGGAACCGATGGGAGCAGAGACCTACCTTTATTTGGACACCGGCGCCCATTCGTTCATCGCCCGGGTTCGCGCCTCCGACCGATTCGATGTCGGGCAAAAAGTCCAAATCACGTTCCAAATGGACAAGGTCCATCTCTTCGATCCCGCGACCGAAAGCGTCTTAAAGTAAGCCACCCTTTCGCGAAAAGCGGCGTCCCACGGGATCGTCGCTTTTTTGTGTCCCCACTCAGGGGACACTCAGTCAATTGCCGAGCGACTCTGTTTTCGCGGGGGCGGCGATCTTATCCGGAAGAGCCGCCGCCGTGAAAATTCGCGGCGACAGATCGAGATTCACGGCCGCCCGGAGCACTTGGAACCGCGTCTTGTCGCGCGTGAGCTCGTTGCGAAGATCGATCGTTTTCACCATCCACTGGTCGCCCACCTTCTTCAGATCACGCACTGTGAACGTCTTGAAGTCGTCGCCCTTCGCATTGATGAGTGTCGACTGCACCATGGCATGAAACTGGGTGTCCAATTGGACGCGCACCCCACGCAACGTCGCGAAATCCTTCGCGAGCCCCGCCGGAGGAGTCAGCAGAAACGTATGCGCCGCCCGTCCTAAAATCTTGTTCGTGCCCTCGAAGACGAAGTCATCCCAGAAAAGGTAAGGCATCAGCAGATCGAAAGCCGTCAGCTCGGTCTCTGGCAGCAGTGGGGCCAACAACCCTTCGACGGTCGTTGTCTGTGCCTTCACTTGGCCATCCTGCCAGGTGGTGACTTGTGGGTTTGAGCCGTTCTGAATCAGGAGTCGACGGGGCGCGCCGGCGGCATCGTAAAGCACCACTCGTGAGATCGGCCCCCACTCATTGCGGCTGCCCCAAAGTTGTCCGCGGAAACTCTTTTCTTTGCCGCGTCGAGGACGCACCCGCAGCTCGAATTCGAGGTAGTAGGCACCCGCGATCCCCAAAGATCGAAACTCGCGCAGGATGGCAGCTCCTTCGCCTTGATCAGGCTGTCCGAGTTGAACGAATCCGCTCGGCGCCCGATTCGATTTTGAGGGCGGGGCCCCAAAGGCCGGAAGGCACAGCACCCCGGCCCACAAAAACGCCCGCCAGAAATAGGCGGGCGCAATTTTGCCGTTGTTGATCACGGAATGAAATTATCCCTTGGTCGGAGTCTCCGCAGTTTTCTCGGTAGTCGCGGTGGGAATAGTCACACTCGGAGAAGTTGCGGGCTCAGTGGCTGGAGCCGTCGGGGTGCTCAGATCAGAAATCGTCGGGAGCGCGCCGGCGGCATCAACACTGTGGTTCCGCTGATAGATATGACCCAGATAGAGGGTGAAGCTCAGCAGGAAGAAGGCGATCGTGAGGTTTTTCGTCAAGGTAGTGAGCACGTTGTTCGTGTCTGCGCCAAACGCTGCTTCGGTCATGCCGCCGCCAAGCGCCGCGCCGACGCCACCGTCTGTTTTGGCCTTCTGCATGAGCACGACCAAGATCAGAAAAATAGAGACGAGAATGAGGATGAAGGTAAGAATCCCGAGGAGAATACTCATAGTAAAGGTCGAGAGCATCAGACTGAGGTTCGATTTGTCAATGCAGGGATGCAAACAGGTCGGACGGCCGGAATTTCACCCCACGGCAACACACTCGAAGCGTAATTCCCTCACCTAAGATGAACTTTCGACGATTCACTCAAATCATCTCGCCAAGTGTCTGCTGGGCCGCGATAGCGGGTTTCGGCTTAGCGGCAACTGATCCCGCTCCCCTTCCCTCCATGCAAATCAACGTCGATGTGCCGCTGACCTGAATCCCATCTCACGAGTGGGATGTTTCCGATGTCTTCTTTCCCCGACTGCATCGGGGCTCTCAGAACGCCGGCTTTAAGGGTTAATCCCAACCGCTCTGGAGAATTGGACTTTGGGTAGGGCGCGACCGCTGGGCGCGCCGATCACTCATTCGCGGGCGGCCCGGCGGTCCGCCCCTACCCCCGGCTTGCCGGGGCGCCTGCTCG
>Ga0105053_10003766_pt1 | contig 22803 bp, 15 predicted proteins | sample BON01_FD_78093 | JGI IMG/M metagenome (GOLD analysis project Ga0105053, IMG submission 78093) | Freshwater microbial communities from Lake Bonney liftoff mats and glacier meltwater in Antarctica - BON-01 | ecosystem: Environmental > Aquatic > Freshwater > Ice > Glacier meltwater | place: Lake...
CAATGGGACTCTGAACTGAAGTCTTCAAAAAATTCAAATCTTGTCATGGCCTGTTTTTCAGGCAAGTTCAATGCTCGCTCCGCCATAATGCGGCGTAGTGGTATAATTGCGGTGACTCATGAACTATTTATAACAAGAAGTTTTATCTTTGAAAAATTCACTATGATAAATTATATTTTATGAAAAATTTTACACAAAATCCAAACAAAACCTTAATAAAATTTAAGTGCTTTCTCGGAACGATTCTGATGATTGCTTTAATGATGCCTGCATCTGTTATGGCTCAAACTTCACCACAGCCAGTGGATCTGGGAACTTCAGGTGATTACGTAATCCTAGCAAGTACAGGAATTTCGACTACAGGAACCACTTCAATTGTTGGAGATATTGGGGTTAGTCCTAATAGCGCTTCTTCCATAACAGGATTTGGTTTAACATTAGATGCCTCAGGTCAATATGCAACTTCATCCTTAATTACTGGGAAAGCTTTTGCGTCAGACTACGCGGTCCCAGCACCGACAAAGCTGACTACGGCTGTGAGCGATATGGGAACTGCCTACACCGACGCAGCGGGAAGAACACCGGATTATAATGAACTGCACACTGGAAACCTTACCGGGCAGACCTTAACTAGGGGTGTTTATAAATGGAGTACAGCGGTTCAAGTAGGTGCTGGAGGTGTTACTATCTCAGGCAGCTCAACTGATGTCTGGATCTTCGTGATTGCGCAGGACCTAACTTTAGCTAATGGAGCAGCTATAAATCTTAGTGGAGGCGCACAGGCATCCAATATCTTCTGGCAGGTGGCTGGCGCAGTTACCCTTGGAACAACCTCTGACTTCAGTGGAATCATATTATGTAAAACACAGATAGCTATGCAGACAGGAGCCGCTTTTAACGGCAGAGCGTTAGCACAAACCGCTGTTACATTAGATGCCACTAGTATAACTTATTCTCTTTGCACAGCGACAAAAAGTACGGACACAGAAGTGGCATGTAATAGCTATAAATGGATAGATGGAAACTCTTACACTTCGAATAATACTACAGCTACCCATACATTAACAAATGCCGCTGGTTGTGATTCAGTGGTAACGTTAAATTTGACAATCAATAATTCCACTTCAGGAACAGATGTAATTACAGCATGTGATTCATTCACCTGGATTGATGGAAATACCTATACTGACTCAAATTCCACAGCTACACATACATTAACAAATGCAGCTGGTTGTGACTCTGTGGTAACATTAAATTTGACAATCAATAATTCCACAACAGGAACAGATGTAATAACAGCATGTGGTTCATACAGATGGATTGATGGAAACACTTACACTTCGAATAATACGACAGCTACAGATACATTAACAAATGCAGCTGGTTGTGACTCAGTGGTAACATTAAATTTGACAATAAACACTGTTTCTGATTTGACAACAACTACGAGTGGTATTACTCTATCTGCTACTAATACAAGTGCTACCTATGCCTGGTTAAATTGTGATAATAATTATGCCGTGATTACTGGAGAGACTAATCAATCGTATACAGCTACTTCAAATGGCAACTATGCAGTCGAACTCACAGAAAATGGTTGTGTGGATACATCTGCATGTGCAGCAATTACATCGGTAGGTATTACCGAAAATCATTTTGGAAACGAACTAAGCGTATATCCAAATCCAACAGGTGGTAATTTTTCCATTGACCTCGGGGAGAATTACGAATCTGCCAGCGTGCGTGTCACAGACATAAACGGTAAACTGATCCAATCGAATTCGTATAATGGCCGTCAATTCCTAGACCTCAAACTTGAAGTACCTGCTGGGGTTTATTTGCTAGTCATTGAATCGGAACAAAAGCGGACAGTTATTCGCTTGGTTAAAGAATAAAACGATGGATTTCGGGCTATCCAAGCCGCCAAAAAGAACAAAAAAACGTCGAGGATTATCTCCTCGACGTTTTTTATTTGCCAATGGTATTGCCTATTATTCTTTAATGAAGCGGACCAGTGATTCTTGATCATTCCATTTCAATTTAATTAGGTAGGTTCCAGGTGCCATTCCCGACAATTCAAATTCGTACTTGGTTGATTGATTTGTTTTTATCGCGATACGTTGGCCTGTTAAAGTCCATAGCTCCACTGCATCCAATTCCATGGCGCTTTCAATTTGTAGAAAGTCGCTGGCAGGATTTGGATAGACCTTCACTTGCGCCATGATTATATCCATCATACCTACATTATCAGAATTGATGGTTTGTTTGGCGGAATCCATACAACCATTGTTATCTGCGGTAATAAGTCGCACATCAAAAGCACCATTGCTGGCATAGGTATGGGAAACGGTAGCGGTAGACTGTGTCGCCGAATTATCGCCGAAGTTCCATGTGCGTGACTGAATTCCTGTAGTGGTATCGGTAAAGTCCCAAGTACGGTTATTACCCGAAACGGTATAGCCCGGTTTTCTTGGGGTATTCACGGTGATGGTTTGTGGAGCCGATTCTTGCAAACAGGCTAAGCCTTGCGCCTTAACAAGAAGCATATCCCCATCTGCTAAGCCATCCACAACAAAAGAACCCGTGGAATTAAACTCCCTAAAAATGGAGTTCACAAACAAGGTATACTGATTATAGAAGCTCTGGTTCGAGATGAGCACGCTTTCGCCCAAACAAATTTCCGCAGCACTGATTCCGATTGGCACGATTACTTTCTCCTCAATCATGATTGAATCTTTGATAGTAAACGCTGGGCAAGTTGGACTATTCAAATCAAGCACATCAATTGTATAGACATTTGCAAATGGGTCGGCAATAAAGTCAAGATGTTTAGTGCTACTGGCTGCTCCTCCATTAAAGGCAACAGAATAGTTCGTTAATGAGATATTATTGATATCTAGACTAATTGAATCCCCCTCGCAAGCTAAGGTATCTGAAATCACGATATCATAGGTAAATTGAGAGCAGGGTAATGTGGTGCATGAATGTACCGCAGCCAAGCCCTCCGAACAAGGACCTGTACCGATTGCTTGAACCATTATCGTTTGCTTGGAATTAAAACTGAGTCCTGTTATTTGAACAAAGGTATCCGTTGTGGAAACGTTCGACCCTGAACCACTTATCGTATACGAATACGAATTCGCACCGGGTATTGGATTCCAATGAAAATTCAATTCATTCGTTGTGGTGTTTCCGCAAGAAATGATTGGTGCAGGAAGGCGATTCAGAAACACCTTATTGATCGTAGCAGTCGACAAAGCCTTGCAGGTTCCATTATCTGCCTTTACCTTAATCGAATAGGTACCCACTTGATTTAGTTCTAATTTATTGGAGCTACCTGATTGCACTACTATTGCTCCATTAAAGAAGTCGTAATTCACAAAACCTGTATCGGCAAAAACAAACATGGAATCACCAAGACAAAGAGTATCCTTGCTTGTTGATGACGTGAGTCCTGAATTGGGCTGTGCTTTGAAGGTCAAGCTCACTGCACTGCTTATCCGTGAACATCCGTTCGAATTTGAAACAGTCACTTCATAGGCGCCCCCTTTGTAAACGGTAAGACTTTGAAGAGTATCTGCAGGATTTCCTGTATTCCAATCATACTTAAACCCACTTCCGGCATTTGCTGTCATAGTTATAGAATCGCCATCACATACTTCAACTCCTGGTGAAATACTCGGAATACTCGCTGAAGGCTTAATCCCCACCGTTGTGAGATGACGCACTGGTTTCGATTCTCCTTTAGCATTGAAAACCCATAAGGTATCGCTAAATGTTCCAACGGATGGATAAGAGCGAACCACATTTTGGGTTGTAACCGTTTGAGGGAATCCTTGGTTGAATTTCCATCTATAACTGGTCGGACTATTCGTTCCAGACCCATATAAGGTCATTGTATCCCCTGCGCAGACTGTGCTCTTGCTGGTTTGAATGATGGCTGTTGGAAGCAAGGAAGACGTTGGAATTTTAAATTCTTTCGCATAAATCTGATCGCCGGAGCTTTGTCCATTTCCATTTGCTGCGTTAACCACCGCATAGAAAGTAATCGTATCTACATTGCTTGAAGGCGCTTTCCAAGTAAAGGTCCATGACTTGCTTCCAGAACCACTTGTGCCCGAGCTGGTATGGCGAATATAGCTCCGCGTGGCACCATTAACTGATTGCGTGGCTGTTGCGCTTCCGGTACCTGCTGTAAGAGAACCTACTGGTGCATCATTATCTGTGCGTAAGGCGGTTAGCTCAAATCCATACTTGTTTATTCCCGACTGCGAATAACTCAAAGTAATGGAATAAGAGCTATCTGGAATATACCCACCGCCGGTAAAAGATCCGGTAAGCGTTAGGTTGGTTAAATTAGCTGGTGTGGGATTCAAAGACCCACCATGACAGGAGGTACAATTGCTTTCGTTCGGCGCATTGGTCATGGCTGCGGGAGGATTATTCCCGTATAGGATGGCTGCAATACCCGAATAGGCAAGACCTCCTATAATTAGAATGGGGAAAATTTTCTTTTTTAGTAGTGTTGTTTTCATCTTGAATTTCTCTGGTGGAAAAAGATACAAATTCGACTTTAAATCTCATTATTCATTCGACCAATTGACCTACACCAGTATTGAATTTATCAATAGAAGCGTTCAACTCAGCTATCGACGAATTAAACCTATCTCCTATTGAATCAGCTTCCAATGATAAAAGTGATTAGCCTAGCAGAAAGCCCTTAATTTAGGCGCTTTATGGTGCCTTTTTTCTGATATTTGCGGCATGACGGCCTTATCCCTGCGCGACTTTCATTATGAATTACCGGAATCCTCTATTCCTGCCTACCCTTTGGAAGACCGTTCGCAAGCCAAGCTCCTTAAATATAAGCATGGAATAATAAGTCATCATCATTTTTATTCCATTCCGGAGCTTCTTCCCTCCAATGCTGTGCTGGTTTTTAATGATACCCGTGTTATTCCTGCACGTATCATTTTCCACCGCGAAACAGGCGCGCGCATTGAAGTACTCCTGCTTGAACCCGCCAGCCTCACTGATATGCAGCAATTAATGCAATCGTCTGACTCCTGCACCTGGAACTGCATGATTGGCGGATTGAAGAAATGGAAGGATGGTGAAGAACTTCGCTTACCCTTAGAAAGCTGTGTTTTAAGTGCCAAGCTATTAGACCGAACAGAAGGAACAGTGCTCCTTGAATGGGATACATCCATCAGTCTTTCTGAAGTACTCGAAGCAGCGGGAAAACTGCCCCTTCCACCCTATTTGCATCGCGAGACAGAAGAAACCGATAAAGAACGCTATCAAACAGTTTATGCCGAAAAAGAGGGAGCCGTAGCCGCACCAACTGCTGGGCTGCATTTCACTCAGGAAATTATTGATCAACTTACGCGTAAATCCATTCATCAAATTCGACTAACCCTTCATGTGGGTGCCGGAACCTTTAAGCCCGTGAAAGTGGATGATCCGCGCGACCATGCCATGCATAATGAGAAAATGCTAGTGTCGCGTCGGTGTATTCTTGAATTACTTGAGGCTGGAGGCCCCATTATTCCAGTTGGGACTACCAGCATGCGTACTTTGGAATCCTTGTATGTATGGGGCTGCAAACTAATAGCTAATCCGAATGCGCCCTTTTTCATTGAAAAGCTAGAGGCTTATTCCCTCCCAAAACATCCAGCAAAGGATGCCCTGAAAGCAATCATTCAATATATGGATGAAAGGAATCTCGACGAGGTATTCGGACAAACAGAAATCTTGATTTATCCGAGGTATCAATTTTCCCTTTGTCAGGGTTTGATTACCAATTTCCATTTACCAGAAACAACGCTCATCATGCTCGTAGCAGCTTTTATTGGCGAGTCTTGGCGGAAGGTGTATCAGGAAGCTTTGGAGAATGAATACCGTTTTCTGAGTTTTGGGGATAGTAGTTTGCTTCTGCCTTAGTGCGTCATAGCTTCTGCCTGCATTTCTTCCGAGAGGTCTTTGCCGAGGTAGCGGTCAATAAAACCATGGGCTACGTAAAGCAGCGGCGTTAATACAATGGCCATCACTCCTTTATAGATATAATTAACCAAGCAAACCGACAAAACCAGGTTCAAACTCCATTGATCGGGAGTTCCAAGTTTACCGATATAAAATGCGATAAAGAGTACAATAAAGCTATCTACCAATTGAGATACTAAGGTGGAACCCGTAGCACGCAGCCAAATATTCTTTTCGCCGGTACGTTTTTTTAAGGCATGAAAAACCATCACATCAATAAGCTGTCCCACTAAAAAGGCCACCAACGAACCAATGATGATCCAAAGCCCTTGTCCGAATATGGCATTATAGGCGATGTCCATATCTAAGATACCACCTTCCACCTTCTTGATTTTCCAAAAGTCTGCCGGTGAACTTTTCATAGCCAGCGTCACCATCAGAAAAGCATAAGCAATGAACCCTGCTGTGAGATAGGAGAAAAAACGAACCCCTTTTTTTCCAAAATATTCATTGATGAGGTCGGTCATGATGAATACAATTGGCCAAAGCAGCACTCCAGCTGTCATATTAAAACTTAGCGTGGTTCCAAAGAGATTCCAGTTCACGGGTTCAAAGCCTAAGCTTCTTTCAGCCGAAAAAATCTTGACGCCAATAAACTCTGCAAGGAGGGCATTGCAGAGAAAAAATGCGCCCATAACTAAAAAAAGGTTTTGTTTCTTTTGACTTGCTGTACTCATGGATGTTCGTAGGTATCGCCCAATTCTGGGATTTCTATATCCATAAAACCTTCTTCATGCAGTTTTAGTTTGAATGCCTGCTGTGTATCGTATTCGCCATGCACCAAAAACAGCCTACTCACCTTGCTCGGATCTTGGCATTTAAAATACTGAATCATCTCTTGATAGTCGGCATGCGCACTAAAGGCATCCATCACTTCCACTCGGGCCTTCACCTGTTTTTCATCACCAAAAATTTTCACCGTTTCATCGCCACGACGTAAAGCTCCAGCTAAACTGCTCGGTGAAGCATAGCCCACAATTAAGATGCAATTCTTCTCGTGTTCAATAGCATTGGCTATATGATGTTTCACTCTTCCTGCTTCGGCCATACCAGAGGCGGAAATAATAATGCAGGGCTTTTCACTCTTATTTAGCGCCTTAGATTCATTGACATCAGTGATATAATGAAGCCCCGGAAAGTCAAAAGCATCCCCATCTTTTTTAATATACTCAAGAATATCTGGGTTAAAATCGGCTTCATGGTCTTGCATGACCTTCGTGGCCTTCACCGATAAAGGGCTATCCACAAATACCTCGATACGCGGCAAATCCCCTGCTGAAGAAAGTTGATCCAGCATATAGATTAGCTCTTGGGTGCGGTCGACACTAAATGCGGGTATAATGACTTTGCCGCGGTGAATCACACAGGTTTCTTTCACGGCGCGCAACAGTTGAGCCTTTGCCTTATTGACATCGTCATGCAAACGGTCGCCGTAGGTTGACTCACTAATAATAAAATTTGCTTGAGGAAACGCCTCTGGACTTCGCAGAATAATATCGCCCGGACGACCAATATCTCCAGTAAAGAATAGGGTTTCGAGGCCTGTCGATTCAGCGATTTCCATATATACTCCAGCACTACCGATAATATGTCCGCTATCGTAGAAACTGAAGCTAAACTCCTCGTTGAGGAATTTAACGCTGCGATAATCAACTGCCTTGAATTTAGTCAAGGTAAGCTCCGCATCTTCGATTGTATACAGTGGTTCTAATTCTTCTTGGCCTCTTTTCTTCCGTCTTTTATTGATATAGCGCAGGTCATTTTCCTGAATATAGGCGGAGTCCATCAACATGATTTCACATAGGTCGACCGTTGCTGGAGTGGCCCAGATTGTTCCTTTAAAACCTTCAGCCACCAATCGAGGCAATAAGCCTGAATGATCTATATGCCCATGCGATAAAATCACATGATCAATTTGTGCGGGTTCAAAACCAAAATGGCGGTTCAACTCATCTGAGTCTGCACCGCCACCTTGATAAAGGCCGCAGTCTAAAAGAACCTGCAGCCCACTTTCTGTTTCAATTAAATGTTTGCTTCCCGTAACAACACGGGCAGCTCCATAAAAGCTTATTCGCATTTGTGTTTATTCCAAGGTAAAGGATGAAGTGAATACCAAAGCACCTTCAATATAAACTTCCACACCATAAGAACCTGGTTCTAGCGGCTTGGATTCGTCTTCCCAAGTAAGACACATTTCCTCAGAACTTCCATCATACTCGATTTGTTGATTCGCTGTGGCAGTCATTTCTTGTCCGTTATCGGTATTTATAAAGGTTCCATTACTCACTCCAGCTAGCACTTTTCCATTGGCCGCAACCAAGCGTAAGCTGATAATTTTAGTTCCTCTATTTGCCACGGCATTTTCGAGTACGGTAAAGCAAGTTTGAATATTCTCTGTACGGTTTGCCAAAGAAGTAGCTACCAATTTACCACCAATAGCACGTTTTTTCATGGATGTAACAATGACCCGGTCAACGCGCAATTGTTCCGCGACTTTCAAACGAGCCGATAATCGATTATTCGTAGAAACATTGGTATGCAGCTCTACTGCGAGGGAATCGTTTTCTGATTGTAATCGTTGATTTTCAAGAATCAAGCGGTCAATTTCTTCCAGGTATTTATCCTTCAAGGCCTTAAGCTCATCTAACTGACGGCGTAATTCAGCAGACATATTAGATGATTTTTTCCCTTGACTCATCAAGGCTTTTATTTTTTGCTCTTGATCGGCAATTTTACCTTGCGCATCATCCAATAAGCTATCTAATTGCTCAGAACGTCCACGGTATTGCTCCAATTCAGCTTTTGTCAAGGATAGTTGTCTGTCTACCTCCGCATTATCAATAGCCATGCTATCGATGGTGTTTTCAAAATTTCCAGCCTCTTTATCTCTATCATACCATTGATATAAATTGAGAATCAGAGACAAAAGAAGAAGGGCAATCAGGACAACCTTGCCTCTATTACCACTATTTTTCTCTGCATTTGATGTTGACTGAGGAGTATTTTCTTCCGTTTGCATTTTTTATATGAATTACGCTCCTCAATAGTAGCAAATTACGGTCACATTTTTTCAAGTTTTTTATCTAATTGATGATGTGAGTACTAAGAATTCGACGGATTAAATATGCCGATCATTTCAATAATCGACCCACTCGTATTGAGTTGATTTAAAAAGGTTGACCATGAGTTGCTCGAACGAGCAAGCGGCGAATTCCAGCAAAAGGGCGCAAAATGCGGAAAAAAAGCAGGGTCTTTTTTTCGGCTCCGAACAAGGACTGTAAGGTCCTCCCCACTTTAAGCCGTAGTCCAAACTCCTTTCTCCAACTTTCTTGGTACTGTGATTCGGACTCCCTGCGAGAAAGGTCGCCACGTAAAAATGGGGAGAAGGAATCATAAAACAGCTTAGCACCATGCAAAGCCATACTCATTCCATTCCCGCTTAAAGGAGGAATTAATCCAGCGGCATCTCCCACGAATACAGCATGTTGGATAATTTGTTTCTTGGGCTTAAAGGAGAAACGTGAAATCACCAAAGGCTTGTCATACAGGAATTCAGCTTCCCGAAAGATCTTGGCTAGATGCGGATTTTTGGACAAAATATTCTTTTCTAAATTGACAATGCTGCCCTGTTTCCTTAGGTCTTCCGCATGCGCAAGGTAACAAAGACAAACGCGACCATCTTCAATTGCTGACATGCCACAATAGCCATTTTTAAAATTATGCAAAACGATTTCCGCTTGATTTACCGGATACCGGATATGGTACTTTACCGCCACATAGGGTTCCTTTTTTAGCATAAAAGGACGCTCCAACCACTTATCGAGTTTACTGCGCTTTCCGTACGCTGCAAGAAGCAAACTCCCTTTAAAAGTAGTTTGTTCGAGTTCTAAAGAAAACCCTACTTCTTCTTCAAAGTTCCAGCCCTTCACCTCAGCCCCTTCATTGACCATAACTCCCAATTCCTTGGCCCGATTTACTAAGGCATGATCCAAGGAAAAGCGACTGATACCAAAGCCACCCAATTCGAGCTTTTCTTCCAGTGTATTACCTGCTGGATCACTTAGCTTGAGCTGATTGATGCGTGGGAGGTTTCTATCTTTCAGCGCTACTCCTAAGCTTTCTATAAAGGCCAATGACTCATTCGAAATATATTCTCCACAAACCTTATGAAAGGGATAAACCTCTTTTTCAAAGAGCGCAACCTGCCAGCCTTCCTTGGCAAATTGAATCGCCGCTCCCAATCCTGAGAGTCCGCCTCCAATAACCAAAAGATCAAACTGTTTGGCTTCCATGCTGTTTGACGATTAACATCCATCGAAAGGCCCAATGCCAAGTAATTGAAGCGGATATATTTACTTTTTTAAGATAAGCCTTCCAATCTCCCTTCTTGAATCCGCGACGTACAGATGCAGGCGCATCATTTTTAACCAAATAGGAATGAGAAAATAGTTGGGTTAAGAGGGTAATTGACTTTTCTGCCAGCGAATGGCGATGTAGGTCGTTGATGAAAAAAGAAGGAGCGTATTGGGCATTCCAATCTAGGTATTCAAGTATTTCATCTTCATTCAAATGGTGACAAAACAAGCTAGAGAAGGCAATATCTATAGGCTGGTGGTGGCGATAAGCGCGGTAATCGGAACAGATAAAGGAAATTTCGTGGAAATCGCTACTTGCAGCACGAGCAAATTCCACACAATCTGGCTTTAGGTCAACGCCAATAAAGCGAGCTTGAATACCTTTTTTTCGGCAAAATCGCGCCAAGTCCCGAAGATTATCTCCTCCACCAGAGGCTAACTCTAGGACCAAAAGTGTTTCCGGTAGTTTGCTTGGCAAAGTCTTAGTAAAGGCCTGTCTGTTTAATTTATGACCGCCCAATAATTGATTGATTCGCTCTAATTCCCTCAGGTTTTGAAATAGGTCGCTTTGAGGAATATTCTCTGCATCCAATAATTCCAACTCTGTGGAGCGAACCATCATGCCGTCAGATAAATCCCTTCCATGGTGAGTCCTGGTCCGAATGCGAGGCCGAGTATTTGTTCGGGCTTTTTATTCATCCATTCTTCCTTCAATACAAAGAGAATACTCGGCGACGACATATTTCCATAACGCCTCAATACCTCAAAGCTAGATTCCATTTGCTCCTCAGATAGTCCAAGCTCCTCAGCTACGGCCTCAAGAATTTTTTTTCCCCCCGGGTGAATTGCATAATTGGCGATGCTGCTTAAAGGAATATGGAGTTCTTCACAGCGCCGAGCGAGTGTTTCTTTCAAGCCTTCCCTCAGCTTAGTTGGCACTTGCCTAGTCAGTTGCATCAAAAAACCGTTTTCATCTAAGTCCCACGACATATCTCCTTTTGCGGAATGATTTACCGAGGTAAAGAATGATTTAATTTCTAATCCAGAATCCCCACCATCCAGCAATACCGCCGCAGCGCCATCTGCAAAGAGACTCGCACTACTGAGATTTTCAAGGGTATACTTCCGATGAAAATGCAGGGTACAAAGCTCCACACAAACAAGCACTACCACCGCTTTAGGATCTGCACGAATGATCCAATCAGCTAAACGCAATCCATGTATTGCTGCATAACAGCCCATAAAGTTCACCGTTGCCTTCTGTAGGTCGGAAGAAAGCTTTAATTCTTCCTGAATGATAGTTTCCAAGCCTGGGGCAGCTAAGCCCGTGCATGAGACGGTAATGAGATGCGTCATTTTTTCATAGCTATCCAATTTCCGGATGGCTTCCATGGCTAAACCCGGAGCATAGTGAAAATATTTCTCCATGCGCTGCTGCATCTTCGGCTCATGGCCATTAAAAAAGAGCGGTGTGCTTGGATTATGTTGGAAGTCGGATAAAACAGAATGCCTGCTTTCAATCCGTGTATCAGCATATACCTGATTTACGGCAAAGGACTTCTGATAAGTCGCTTGCATATAAGCGGCAATTTCTTCCTGACTGTTTTTTACAATGGGAAGCGCGGTTTCTATAGCATGTATTCTCGTCATTGGCTAAGTAAAAAACTCATATAGCAAAGATTCAAGCACAAAGAAGCGAGCAAATTCATGCGCATGGCATGATCAAAATTTGCTGCACGTTGGTCCCTCCACACTTGAACAAACCAATAGACAAAATAGATTGTTACTGGCACAAAAAAGAGTTGTAAAACCCAAAAGGACCTGACATACCCTTCCAAATTAAAATGATTAAATGCAGCGATATTAGCCGCTGCAAATAGAATCCCAGTAAAGATAAACGTTCCGCGATAACCTAGCAGCATACTCAGTGTTTTAATTCCATCCCTTTTATCGGATTCATGCTGATAAATCTGGGTCAAGGGATAAATAGCGCCTAATAGCAAGGAGGTCATGAGTTTAGCCCAAGGCTGGTAATCAAAGGCTGCAACAGGACTATTTTCGTAATGAAGCCCTGTTTGTACGGTCCAATAAACGAATGCCCCCTGGAAGAATGCTACCCAGAGGAAACCAAAAATCGGGAAACGTTTGATGCGTGTTTTTCTATTGGAATAGAGACGAGAAGCGAGGATATACGTTAGTACCTGTGTAGCGAATAGGCTGGATATTAATAAGGAAAGGACCACGGCTAGCGCATCCATAGCATTGACCACCTTAAATAATTCCTTGGTAGCTTGTGGCGGAGACTTTAGTCCGCCGATACTGCCCGTATCCCTGTCGTGGTAGCTATTATATCCATTGCTAGCGGGATATACCAGCATGTGAAGAATAGCAAATACTCCAATAATCTCCAATAGGTCGGCATTTGGTGCCTGACTCCATGCAAAGAGAAAAACAGGAAGTAGAAAGACAGAAAAGGGAATCCTTAACAGGATGAGGGTTTCCTTCTTTATCACATGTTTTCGTTTATACAGCCAAGGAAAGAAAAAATCGCCAATAAGTGCTTATTGGACGAATCAAATCGACCAAATACTGCGCTTATTTTAACTTATTTTTCTCCGCTTCCGCATCGGCTATTAGTTTGGCCTTTTGATTTTCGGCATCGCGGATCAATGCTTTTCCTTTTTTATCCGCTTCAGCATTTAACAAATCTACTTTCAAGCGTGCTTCTTGTTTGAGTTTATCACCTGCCTTTTCTGCAGCTAGCTTTTTCAAGGGATTTACGCCCGCTTGTTTGAGCAGTTCGGCTGCTTGTTTATCCGCTTCAGCAAGCAAGGTATTTCCTTGTTTCTCTGCTTCAGCATTAATTGCCTCTGCTTGTTTTCGTGCCTCTGCAATCAATTGATCTCCTTTCGCTGAAGCTTGGTTTATCAGTTGCTGTGCTTTTTCGTCCACCTTTTGTTTCACTTCTTCCTTTTTCTCCTCCACTTTCTTTTTCACTTCATCTTTGATCTGATTGGTGATATCCTCCTTAATTGCACCAAAGCTCGTGGTGATCTTGGGCGACTTAATAGTTCCACCTAAGAGCGCATTGATGCTAAGCTTATCACCACCACCTACATTGATTCCAAGTTTATTTGCCTCTCCCATCAATCCTTTTATGGCGCTATTCCCAGCGTCTCCTAAAAGACTTTTAGGAACAGTAATCTTCATCTTATAATTAATGAGCTGATCGAAGGTGGTATAACCGTCTTTTTCGATAGCTAACACTATGTCGTTCAATTTTATATTCAGTGGATCCTTCAAACTCACTTTTCCATCCTGAATAGCATACGATATATTGGTTTCGCCTAGAATAATTGTCTTTAAGGAATTTAGTTGAAGCTTATCTGCCAGCGCATTGGTTGGAGCAAAGCCAGTCAAAACGGCGTCTGTAGTCTTTAAGAATCCATCGCTACTTATGGATGAGAGCACTGGCGACATGTCTTTATTCAGCAGTGTGCTTAAGTCGGTGCTGAGATTCATGCGTCCGGATAGATATTCTGCAATCGGCGCAATGCTCTTCACGGTATTCATATATAGAAATGTTTCTTTGATACTCACGTCGTGGAGTGACAGTTTCATGGCTGTTTTTGGTTGTTCTGGATTATTGGAGTCGTAGGTTCCATCCATTTTTAATGTCCCACCGAACACGCCCATTTCTACGCCATTGAGGTAAAGTACCTGCTCTTTTATTTGCGCGCTACCCTTCACTTGATTCAAGGTCAGGTTATCATACAATACCTTATCCATCGCTAAATTCAAGTCGAAAAGAATATTCTTTGGAACCAAAAAGGCTTCTAGGTCCATGGTATCATTCGCACTAGGTGCTTCGACCTGCTCTCCCCCTTCTTCACTCAAGAAGGTATTGCAATCCAATAAGCCTGCATTTACATCAAGGTTTCCTTTCAATACTGATCCTTCTTTGAATAGGTAGGCCAGATAGTTCGACACTTCTCCCTTGGCCTGAATATCACTATGACCGTATTTGGCAATAAACGATTGTAGGCTGATACTTTTAGGAGAAAACTCCATTCCTAAATTACTAACTTCATACGGGAGTCCTTGCGCTTCACTATACTTTAGATTCTGCACATTGAGGAATCCTCCAGCATTCATGGCCTCATAATCGTCTCCTTCAAAACTGCTTACATGTCCTTTTGCAAAAAAATCTGCTTGAACCCTCCCACTCAGTTGAGTACCTTCATCTAAAGGCATGAGTTTCTGCACATTTTCTAATAATACCAATCCTTTTGCCGAAAGTTCCACATATGGATTCGACATTGGTTTGGTGAGTAACATTTTTGCATCAAATGGATCCTTTCCAAGGAGGAAATGCAGCTTTTGCAGGTTGACCACGGTATGATCTAGGTTGCCATCGGCATTATTAACACGAAATAGCACTTGGATATCAGAGAGCTTTTCAGGGAGGTCAGGGTATGAAAAGGTTCCATTTTCAATCTGTAAATCAATTTCAAATGCCGGGTAGATTTCAAGTGCTGTATTTAGAACACCCTTCATATTCATTTGAAGGGCTGTTTTACCTGTGGCTTGAACAGTTTCGAATTCTTTGCTATAGATGGCTGGAACCAAGGAAACAATTTCTTTCAAGCTCGTTTTTTTGCTCACTATCTTAAGATCCATGGTCATATTATCTTCAGGCATGGCTAAGAATCCATCCAGTCCAATTTCCAAGGCATTTAGGCGTAAAGTATTCTCCTTGAAATCAAAACGCATAGCAGGCATATTGATACCGACATCGCATTTCAGCCCAGTATTTACTTCACTGAGGTAGGGAATACCTTCTGTGATATAGGTCAATGACTGGATCTCGGTAAGGGTTTCCAGAATAAAGTCATCTTGACTAAAATCTCCCTTTCCAGAATGGTTCATTCCTACCAATTCCGCCCGCATATCCGATTCTTGATCATCATATAAGATATAAGCATTCTTGATTTCATAGCGTTTAAGGCTAATTTTAAATGCTGTTGCTTCTTCACTCGCGGTATCAATCGATTCTGGCTCACTCTCCTTCATGATATCCCAGTTCGCTTTGCCATCGCTATGCACCAAGGCATGAATACGGGGCTCATCCAATTCTATGGAGCGAATACGAATTTCATCCCCTTTTAACACGCTCATGATATCTAAGGTGGCTTGGAAGGATTTCATGGCAATTAAGGTATCGCCTTCGAAATCGCCCTGATTCACCACCTGAAGTCGCTCTATACTGAGGCTCAGGTTCGGAAAGCTTCGGATTAAGCTTAGTCCAATATTTTCGTCAAACTCTACAGTCGCAGTCAATTCTTCATTCACCGCCTTCTTAATGGCATTAACAATGGTTCCTTTAAAGAAAAACGGAACGGCTAGAATGAGACCTAGAAAAATACCTAGGAGTATCAGAAAGATGAACAAGAGTTTTTTCATGATAGGAGATTTGATGTAAAAATAATGGATTAGTGCTTGGCATGGAGCAGACATCTTGCCAAAAGCAAAAAAAAAGTCCGAATGACGAATCATTCGGACTTTAAATTACCGTTAATTAGCGGCTATTGGGTAATAATGAGCGCTTTTCTCCATTCGCGCTCTCCATCGCTCACAAGAATATAATAGGCTCCAGGAGCTACATTCAAACTGAAGGCCTCAGTAGTTTTGCCCGATATTCCGCTGATGCTGCGGTAATCAATCACTTTTCCACTTGCATCCATCACACGAACTTGCACTGTTTTGCTTTGCTCTAGTTCCATTTGCAAGCTGAACTCGCCTTTGCTTGGGTTCGGATAGATTGTCCAATTCCGTGTTTCATCCCAAGGCTTTTGTCCTACCATCCATGCTTCCACAGGATCGGAAGTATTTGCACAGCCAAAGCCATTGGTAATCTTGACGCTATAGGTGCCACTTTTCAACATGGTAAAATTTCTATTGATTGCAGAAGGAATAACTATCCCGTCTAATGTCCACTCATAAAACGCGGCTATTTGAGAACTCTGCAAAGCATTCCCAGTTTGTTGAATCGTTGGCTTAATAGGCAAATTGCTCACCGTTATCACATCAGTGGCCAAATTGCTGCATCCATTCACATCAGTAAAAGAATAAGTAATCGTATGTGAACCAAAACCAGCCAATACTGGATCAAATTGATTATTAATCACGGATTTGCCCGAATAAGTCCCTCCTATTGGAAGTCCTCCATCTAAGTTATATGGATCTTTATTGATGCAGGTATTGGGTTCTGTTAAGAAAAGGCTAACTGAAGGCCCGGTTTTTAGTTGCATGATTACCTCATTTGAGAATACTGGCGTTGAAAAGGCGCATGAGTCATTGCTCGAAATGGAGCAACTCACTGTATCGTTCGTCTTAAGGCTTGAGGTACCGAATGTAGTGCTGTTTGTACCTACAGCAATTCCATTTACCATCCATTGGTAACTTGGACTTGATCCTCCGTTGGTGGGTGTTGCGGTAAAGCTAATACTCACTCCTGTGCAGCTTGGATTCGCACTAGGAACAATACTTATACTAGCCTGCGAGGCAGCGGTAACGGAAATATAGCTTGGCTTGGTTTTCACATCACTGCCCAATGAATTGCTGGCTGTTAAGCTCACTTGATAGGTTCCCGGAGCGGTAAAGAGCACGACTGGATTTTGGGAGGTATCTCCAGTACTATCCATATACAGGATGGTATTCGGACTAAAACTCCATTGCCAGGCTGTTGGATCAAATGCCGACATATCAGTGAAGCTAATTTTTTGCGGCTCGCAGCTTGTTTGTTGCGATACGGTAAAATCTGCGGCAGGTTTTTGAGCAGCAAATGCATCCGAAGAGAATAAACCACGTCCGTGCGTCGCAGCGATTACCATCATATCCGATGGTCGAACTTGGAGCATGTCAACGCGCGTATTTGCTAAACCAGAACTACTGCTCACCCAAGTAGGGCTATTCACAGAAATATCTGCACAAGACCAAACACCCAAGTGGGTTGCAAGGATTACCTCGTTGCGGTTATTTGGATTGAACAGAGCCCAGCGAACCGGAAAATTAGGGAGGTCTCCTTCTTTGTTGGCCCAGGAACTTCCTCCATCACTTGTATACCATACAGATATAACACCGTAATTGAAGAAGGTAACTAAAAGTTCATCGTCGTTTGCGCCAATTTCTATACATGAAATGGTTCCAACAGGCATCAAAACTCCTGTAATATCGCTCACTGAATACGAAGCATCGGCATCGGTAATCTTATAAATTTCCCCGACATCGCTGCCTACGAAGATGGTGCTTGAATATGGAGAACAGCGAATATGACTAGCCTCATCGCTCATTCCTGTAATATTCATTGTTGAAGCAGAAGAAGGTGATCCAGTGACATTTTTAATGCGATATAAGGTTCCGGTTTCTTTGCCAGTATAGAGCACATTGTCGCTATCATGATAATCAGCGGGATTGATAAACTTCCCTGTATTGTCATCTTCTATCAAACTTGTTCCGAAAGAAAATCCTGAGTTAGTGGACTTATAGAAATTATTATAGACATAGGAGCAAATGGCCACACCTGAATTATCTTGATCGATAAAGCAATATCCCCCGTCTCCGCCGTACACCTCGATTGTAGCGTTTATCCCAGCTGATGAATAACGATTTGTACCATTATCCTGAGAACCTGCCAAAAAGTAATTGGATCCAGAAGCCGGTCCGATGGCACAAGAGTAAAATTGAGTGACATTATAATCCTTAATGCGTGAACCAATCACATTATTGTTCCCAGCGGTAGAAATGGAGCTCGAATAAAATACACCACCATCATTTCCAAAAATGACAGTAGAAGAACTACCTGGCTTAAATAGTATGGCATGCTGATCTGCATGAACCTCGGAACAAGTAAGATTAAAAAGGTTATTATTATTTGACCACTTTGATATTTGAGTCCAATTAGAAGCTCCATCGGTTGAGCGGAATAAATCTATCCCTCCAGCAATTACAATATCTGCATCATTTGGGTCTACAGCAATTACTAAATCATACCAAGCCTGACCGCGGGTGAAGTCAGAATTAGGTATGCCATTATCGGCATCGCTAGGCTCATTCTTGCCGGCCCAGTTGGCACCATAATCACCCGTCCTAATAATGGCATGGCATTTATTACCGCTCTCAATTATGGCATAAACTACATTCGAGTCAGAAGGAGCACAAGCAATTGCCACACGACCATAACCATTTGTAACGGTCACTGCTTCTGCAACGGTCCAGGTTGTGCCATCATCTGAATAGAGAACACGCCCGCCTCCTTTATCGGATGACGAATAGGAGCTTGCTTTTGTGCCTGCCCAGATGCGGCCATTTGCCCCAATTTCTAAATCGGAAGCAATAAACTTAATTGAGGTGCTCGGAACATTCGGTGATTCATTGGAAAAGGTAGCTCCGCCATTTGTAGAGCGCCGTATTCCAGCAGTCGATAGTCCGTGGAAATCACCTGCATGATATTTTCCGTCAACCGCTGCATAAATCACTCCTTGAGCTCCGCCTTCATCCCGAACAATGATATCCAAAACCCAATAAAAGCTTGAGGTATTGGTCAAATGAGACCAAGAAGTTCCTCCATTGGAAGACTTCCAAATTCCAGCACCACGAGCGCCAGAACCACCACTAGAGGTATACCCTTCACCCGTTCCTACATAAATAATTTGCGGATCAACGGGATCAAAGGAAATACAGGTAATAGAAATATTGCTCCAAAAATCATCAACCTTAGTCCAACTGCTTGTCGAAGAAGTGATATCGTTATTATACCATAGGCCGCCGTTAATACCACCCGCCCAAACTTTTAAGCCAGTTTGACTATTCGGGTCCCAAGCTAAACCGCGTGTTCTTCCACCCACATTGTTTGGCCCGCGTTCTTCCCAAGGAGCTGGGGCAGCACCTGGAGCCAATCCCATACCTTGGCCTCCACCTGATGCTTGAATAATATCAACCAAGACTTCAGGGGTCGGTCTTCCTAAAGCAGGATCCATGGTCCGCAAATAATCTTGTTCCCAAGCTCTATCGGGAGCATCCGGACCTTCCTCTCCGTCATCCGCTTCCACTATACGTGAACGTTGAGAATAAGGATGATTTTTAAGGGTTTGTCGGTAGGCTTCTTGCCGAGCTTCTTTATCTGTTAGAGAATCTCGTGAAATCCCCCAAAAAGCTGCCCCAGAGAGCGCTAAGATGAGTAGCGAGTAGTAGACTTTTTTCATAAATTATTTACTAATACTTTCGAATTTATCAATCGGAAAAGCATAGGCTTTATCCGTATAATGTACGTAAAGGGTTGCAGGGTAATAGTGTTCGAGATATAAAATTGGGTCAGCAGCTTCCAGCGTTGGTAATTGAGGCGCATTTTCGCTCATCGGTGGCTTAGGCACAAAATAGTTTGCTTCTACTACGAGCAGGGAATCGGCCCGTAAATAGGCTTGAATAGACTTTCCGTGAACTACGAGTGAATCGATTCTTAATGCAGATCGATTGACCACTTGGTTTGGATGAAGATGGACTAAAAATAGCATACCATCGCCCGACCCTAAAGCCGCATGATAACGCTGTGCTGTGGCTTCTATCTCTATTGTCAAATCATTTGAAGCCCTATTCTGCTTAGTTGATTTGCATGCGAAAAGCGAAAGAGTGCTCAGTAGCACTATAGCGGTATAGTATTTTGCCATTCGGTTGGTTTGTATTTATGAGGAACTAATCCCCATTCGCAATTACCACTTATTTTTTCAAAGGTTCAAGCAGGTAATAGTAGAAAGTGGGTATTTAATGACTACAATTCTCAAATAAAAATGTTTCAGGACTTTTGATAGATACTTACTAATTCCTTAAGTTTCTGTACTGTAATGGGCTTAAAAACAAACTCGCTCACGATTGGATAATTCTTTACCTTTTTTAGGTCAATTGGATCAATGGATGAACTCACTATAAATACCAACGGTTGCGTTTCAAGGGGTAAGTCATTAAAAGCATCTAAAAATTGCCATCCATCCATTACCGGCATATTCAGGTCAACCATGATGAGATCCGGTAATTTTTCCTTATTCGCGCGCATTTTCTCAATTCCATTAATGGCCTCCTTTCCATTAACAAAATGGTCAAACTTATTTCCAAGCTGAACGAATTTCATAAATCGTTGGACCCCAAACACAAATATTGGATCATCGTCAATAATACAAACCCGCTCAATTTTCATCATCTAAAAAGAATAGTTTAAACGTTGTTCCCATATTGACAGTGCTTTCAAGCTCTACCTTTCCTTGCATTGCATCGAGTTGATTTTTTGAAAGAAAGAGTCCTACGCCTCTCGCACCCGGATTGCCATGGAAGGTCTTATACATCCCAAATATTTTGTTTCCGTGAAGACTCAGGTCAATACCCAAGCCATTATCCGCTATTGAAAGTACGGTAAAATTCTGAGCTTTCTCCACCGAAAGTCGAATGATTGGTTTTCTATCTGGACTCCTATATTTGATAGCATTACTTAAAAAATTGAGAATGATGCTATCAACATAGGCAGCTATCCCTAGAATTTTCGTATCCACTGGAATGGTATTGATAATTTCAACTTCAAATTCTATCAGTTCGCCCTTTAGGTTCATACAGGCTTTATCGACAAATCGAGCTAAATCAAGCGTACTCAAATTAGGAGTCAGCCCTGAATTAATAGCAACCACTTCATTCAGATGCATGATGGTTTCTTGGAGGCTCTCAGTGGAATGTTTGAGTAAGGGGAAAAAATCATTCTCCGTTGCCTGCGGTGCTTCTAGTTCAATAAGGTCTAAAAGCATGGAGAAATTCCCAACATGTGACCGGAGATTATGCGAAACAATATGAGCGAAATTAAGGAGTCTATCATTTTGTTCACGCGTTATATCAAGCAAATTCTGTATTTCCAGCTGTGCATTTTTTACCTCGGAAATATTATTGATTTGGGAGACAAAGTGGACAGGGTTCCCGTTTTCGTCACGAACGATAGACACGGCTAAAATAGCCCAAATTGTATCTCCATTTTTATGGATATACCGCTTTTCCATTTCATAGCTGTCTCTCTTACCTGACAGGAGTTCTTTTACCAGCGACCAATCTCGGTCTATATCATCAATATGTGTAATTTGGATGAAGCTCATGTGCTTTAGCTCTTGCTTGGAATAACCAAGCATGGAGCACAGACTATTATTGACATTTAACCAAGCACCATCAAGTCCAATCAAGGCAATTCCATTTGGCGCATATTCGAAGGTATTTCCGAACTGTTTTTCTTGCATCGCTAATTGCTGATGCATACGAGTTTTCTCATCTATGTCCTGAAACAGTCCATATACCCGTTTACACTCTCCATGGTGCATTTCAGGAATCCCTATCGCACGGACCCACTTTTCCTTGCCTGTAGGCGTAACTATTTGAAGTTCTTCATCATAAGGTTTACCTAGCTCAATAGCTGCATTCGTAGCCTGAATAATGATATCCCTACTCGTGCCTTCCTTAAAGAACTCAATCGCATTTTTGATTGCATAATCCTCGCTACCCTCGACCTCATGAATTTGGCGGGTCATGGAACTCCAATGGGTATAGAGCGTTTCTAAATTCACTTCCCACGTACCAATCTTGGCCACTGAATTCGACTTGTCCAATAAATCGGCATAGCGTTCTAGAAGTGCTTCTTTATTCTTAACTTCAGTGATATCAATATGAGAGCCCATCATCCAAGCTGCCTCCCCTTTTTCATTCCAACTTACTACTTTGCCTTTATCCAAGATCCACACCCAATGTCCATCTCGGTGTTTTAGCCTTGCTTCGCATTCATAATTGGGCGATTTACCCTGTAAATGCAGTTCTAGAGCCTGGTCGGAAACGATTAAGTCATCCTTATGAACAAACTGAGACCAAGTATTAATATCTGTTTCTCCGAGTTCTTCGAGAGTATAACCTATCATACCAGCCCAGCGTTCATTAAAAATGGTTTCGCCCGTTTCAATATTCCATTCCCAAGTACCAATATTGGTTCCTTCAAGAATGAGTTCATGGCGCTTATGGATGTCTAAATTAGCTCCAGTTGTTGGCATAAATTTATTTACGGTAAGTGCTTAACCTAAATTCGTCAACAATATATTAATTTTTCATGACTCACCGCAATTTTACCACTATGCCGCAATTCGACGGCCCGGTGTCTAAATCGTTTGAAACTCAAGCCCCGTTTTCAATTTTAACTCAGGAGGGAGCAGTTATTTACTGACTATTATTCTTAGAAGTGAAAATTCCGTTTCAGCTCGGTCGTTCTCCGTTCCTTTTTGGCTTGTTCAAATACGAAGTATTCAGCGAATACCTTTGAAAAGCAGACGCTAGACATGAG
>Ga0105053_10003771_pt1 | contig 22781 bp, 20 predicted proteins | sample BON01_FD_78093 | JGI IMG/M metagenome (GOLD analysis project Ga0105053, IMG submission 78093) | Freshwater microbial communities from Lake Bonney liftoff mats and glacier meltwater in Antarctica - BON-01 | ecosystem: Environmental > Aquatic > Freshwater > Ice > Glacier meltwater | place: Lake...
AAGAACCCATATAGCCTGCGTAGCTTGGCCTGGGCTTCTTGGATAATTGCCAAACTGGGAGGGTGGGATGGATATAGGTCTTCAAGACCACCCGGCCCAATCACACGCGGAAACGGCCTCCAGCAGTTCAACGCAATCGCTTACGGTGATGCCCTAAAAGATGTGTGAATCCCTTAGCGATATAGATGGGGAGATTACCTAATCACCTAAGGGGCAATATCCGCGCAATTCTACCTAAACCGTCAACACGTCCAATTTTACTTAGCTGCGGGTGTGGTTGCGCGCTTTATCACGGGCGCAGTGGATCATCGCTGACCAAGCGCAGGCCCAAATGCGCGGGTGGGGAGCCGACCGCGCAGCCACCTCGGGCCGGGTCGCGGACGAGGTAGGAGATTACACTTTCATGGATGCCTTGAACGTAAAACGCAGGGCAGCGGTTAAGCGTTTCAGGGTCGCTTGAGCCGCGATAACAATCGCGGGTCCATTCCCACACATTGCCATCAAGGTCTCGCACCCCGGCAGCGGTTGTTGCATATGACCCGGTTGGCAATAACCGGCGGCTGATTTGGCTTTCGGTAATATAGGCAGAAGCCCATGAAAGCTGCGGGTCAGTAAAAATCGGGTCAGGGATTTCGGGCATAACTTCTTGCGCCATGTCACGCCATTCCTGCGTGCTTGGGAGTCGAAATTCATGCTGTGTCTGCTTGTTCAGCCACGCTATATACTGCTGCACGTCAGGAAAGCTGACGCCGGTGGCCGGATAGCTGGCCGCCGCGTCGCCATTGGGGGTTGGCAGCAATAAATCGCAATCCCCAGCGGCATGGCATAGGTTCCACTGCGCAACTGTGACTTCATCAACCTGCACATAAAAATTTGCCTGATCGGTGCGCGCAACAGAAACCATATTGGGTAGTAAAGACAGATCTGGGCCGGCGAGCAATTGCCAACCGGCCCAGATAGCGCCCCCAACCAGCCCAATGCCCAAACCAATAGAAAGGGTTTTGCGGATGGTCGAGATGCGCTTCATGGTTATCACTCCTGTCAGAGCTTAGGTTTCAGATACATGCGGTGCCACGACTTGTTCCATCAGGTCATTGTTCCAATCACCCATAACAATGAAATGCGCAGTGGCGCCCAGCAATGCAGCCTCAATCAAGTTGTGGTTTACATAGGCGTAAACGCCAGGCTGTTCGAATGTATACATGGCCGCGCCGGCGCTGCCGCCGCGAATGAACCATGTTTCAAGCCCTGTCTGTGGTGCATCGCTAAATGACCCGGCTTCCCAGACATAGTTGCCATGGCCACCAATCAGGTGGGGCCGTGTATCACGGTTGGCCTGATTATGGATCATCAACACCGTTTTGCCGACTTCGGAATGCAGCGCCTTTTCACCGGTTAAGGCCCCGACAGCGCCGTTAAATACCGAATGTGTTGGCGTAAGGGTGCGCATTGCATCAAGCGATTCTGAATAGTCATCACCCGCATTCGCGTAGGTTTTGAAGCTACCATCAGAGTTTTTCGGCAAATAGTAATCCTGCTCACCGATATAGGCGATGTCGTCATAAGTCAGCGCATTGCCATCACCGTCTTTCAACCCTTCACGCGGTAGCACCATAACGGCGCCATTCATGCCGTGGCAAACATGGTAGGGGATCATCGCGCCACCCGGTGCGCAGTGGTAGGTAAACACGCCCGGTTTTGTGGCTTTCCAACGCAGAACTGTTTCTTCGCCGGGGTAAATATGGGTGAGCGCGCCACCGCCTAGTGCCCCTGTTGAGGCGTGAAAGTCGATATTGTGCTCTAGCTGGTTGGATGCGCGGCTGCGCAGCGTCAGTTCAACATAGTCACCGACATGCACAATAATCAGCGGGCCGGGCACCGAGCCATTGTAGGTCATCGCCCAGATGCTGGCGCCGGTGTCTTCATCCACCACCATCAGCCGTTCATCCACAACCAATTCAACCTCAATTATGCGGGGCGGTTGCGTGGCAACTTGTTCGTGCGCGGGTGCGAAAGGTGGACGCACCAAAGTCTGTTTTACGCGCTCCAGCCCCGACAAATCTACCGGCGCTGCAGCAGCCATTTCGCGCTGCTGCACGGGAATGAGGTCGGCGCCATTCATCCGAATATTGGGCATCGGCGATGGGCGCGGGGTTTGGTTTGCTGCGCCCAGCGACCCCGTAAGCACGGCAGCCCCAGCAATAGCAGAGCCTTTCAACATATTTCGGCGGCTCGTCGGGATCTGGGCGTTAGTGTTGAGTTTTATCATTTTATTCTCCTACGCTTTTCAGATTTGAAAATGGCAATCGCAGCCATTTTGGTGACGATTACAGGTTTGAAAGCTGGTCGTTAAACCGCTCTTTTGCTTTTGGCGGAATACGGCCTTCCAAAAATTCGGCAGGCGCTTCGGTTACGTCACCGACCACGATGGTCATGACCATGCCCATGGCATAATGTGGGGTGCATCGAACGCCATATACGCCTTCAACATCCAACGTCACTTCAAACTCTTGATTGATGCTGCCGGAAAATTCTTCGGCACCTTCAGGAAACATATCGGGGATAGATTCAGCGTTATGGCCGCGGTCGGTAGCAATGAACTGCACGGTGTCACCAGCAGCAATTTGCAAAAACGCGGGTTCAAATACCATTGTGCCCGCTTCGCCGCGGTTCAGCATCTGAACCTGGAAGTTTTCAGCCAATGCGGCGCCACTAAGTGCAATTGTCAGCGCGAGGCTCGAAGTCATAAGTCGTAACATCTTTTTGTTCCTTTCAGGATGTTAAGGTGTTGCCACTGTTGTAAGCCCCCAGTCCCGCAGTGACTTTGCGCTAGCGCAAACATTTGAGTTTTATGTGAAGCAGAACATTTGATGGATCAACGCCAAATGCTGGGCTACAAGTGGCAATGGACAGCAACACCAATCTGAAACCGACACAACGCTTGGATGAAAGCCTTCTAAGCCATATCCCGGCGTTTTCACGGCTTCAAAAAGCGCAACTGCGTGAGGTTTTGGACCAAGCCACCTGCAAGCGCTATGACGCTGGTGTAGCAGTTTTTGACGAGGGCGCACAGGCTGATCGCTTTTATATGCTGCTTGACGGTGTGATTGAGGTCATGCGCATCGGCCCCCTTGGCGAACGGGTGATCAGCCTGCACATTCCGCCAGGACAGTTGTTTGGTATCGCTAAAGCACTTGGTCATGTGACCTATCCAGCATCTGCCATCACGACTGTTGAATCTATCGGGCTTTCTTGGCCAACCATATTGTGGGACGAATACGTTGCGAAATATGAAGGCTTCGCTACCGAATCCTACAAAACAGTTGGCGCGCGCGTGAATGAGATGAACGCGCATATTATGGAGCTGGCAACGCTGCATGTTGAACAGCGTATTGCCAATGCCTTGTTGCGGTTAACCAACCAAGCTGGTCACAAAGTGGCAACGGGCATCGAAATCAACTTTCCACTGACCCGGCAAGATTTATCGGACATGACAGGCACCACGCTGCACACCGTTAGCCGATTGCTAAGCGCATGGCAGAGAGTGGGGCTGGTGACAAGCAAACGCAAACGCATCACTATATGTCGGCCCCACCAATTGGTGGAACTTAGCCAAGCAAAACCTAGCTATTAATCGCCTGTTCAAGCTCCGCGTGAAATAGGGCCTCGTCTAGTCCGTATTCCCGACAGGCATCTGCAATGCTGTGGAACGGCACAATAAGGCATCCGACACATAGCATTTCATGTCGCAGAAACACGGGTGCTGTTTCTGGCCATTCGGCCAGCACTTCGCGTAGCGATAAATCCGGGTCTGCGACCGTTCGGCGTTTCATAGATCAACCCAAAGTTTCATATCGTCATGCTAGCGCAATACGGCGCGCAAACTTTGCGATGCAACAAACTTTGCCAAACGGGCAGGGATCGTCGGCTAAGCCCCGGTTTTCGGGTTTATGATGCTTTGATAAGGTCCGCATAACTGGGCAAAAGCTGTGCCAACATGCGCAAAGTTGCTTCCACGCCACGGGCGCGGGTGGTCGATTCTGGAAACAAATGCAGTTTTTGCCAGTAACCATCTGTAAGGTTTTCGATCCAGTCGGATATCTGATCACTTTCCAAAGGGGCATTATCAGCCAAAAGCCTGTTGAAAATGTCGCGCATAATGTTGCGCCGGTTGGAATCAAACTGGCTCGAAATCTCACCAAATTGCGGGGTGACTTTAAGTTCACCCCAAAAAGCATACCAAACCGCCAAGTTATTTGAATCTGAAATGGTCGGATCAAAGTCAGATTTGATCATCGCAATGACCTGACTCAGCGCGTCATCATCCGCATTGGCGAGAGCCTGCGTCCAATTCGCCTCATAGCGCGCATATTGGTCGCGCAGTGTTTCAGCCAAAAGCCCCGCCTTTGATTTGTAATAAAACACGGCCACACCTTGCGAAAGCCCCGCTTCAGCCGCCACCGTTGCCAGTGTGGTTTTCGAAAGACCATTGGCCACAATAGACCGACGCGTCGCCTCAAGCAGTTGCGAGCGCCGAATATCAGCATTCTCTTTGCGTTCTTTGCGCGGGCGTTGCGCGGATGTTTCAGCGGTTGGCATTGCTGTCTTTCTGTTATGTCTTGGCCGTTGTCCCATATTGGCACAAAACTGTCAGCCGTAAAATATTTGTTTAAGCGCTCAATAAAACTTTACGCGATATTGTAACCACGCTAGGCTTGTTTTGAAACGAAGGGACTGATTTTGGGCAAATACGGCACATATGACGCAATCATCGCCGGGGCCGGCCATAACGGGCTGACAACGGCGTGTTATCTGGCCAAGGCCGGACTGAAAACGCTTGTCGTTGAAAAGAATGACTGGATTGGCGGCGCGGCGGTCAGCCGTTCGCTGATTGACGGTTGGACCTATTCAAACTGTTCCTACGTCTGCTCACTGCTGCGCCGCGAGATTGTGCGCGACCTAGAGCTGCCGCGCTTTGGTTTGCAGGTTATTCCCTATGAGGGCGGCGCGACCTTTACGCCCGATGGCGATTATTTCGCTTATATGTCTGACCATGATGCCTTGCGACGCGAGATTACCCGCCACAGCCCACGCGATGCTGATGCTTATGACAGGTTTAGCCAAGCCGTCATCCGGCAATGTCGCTTCATTCGGCCATTTTTGCTGCGCAACGCACCCGACCCAACGTCGTTAAAACCCCGTGATCTGTCAGAGTTGTTGTTCCTTGTTAAAAAGGCCCGCAACCTTGGCGCCAAAGAGCTGGGTGAAACCTTGCGGTTTTGGACCATGTCGATTGGTGATTTTCTGGATGAATATTTTGAGAGCGACCTGATTAAGGCGCATCTTGCGGGTTCGGGCATCATCGGCACTGGGCTTGGGGTGTATTCCCCCGGCACGGCCTATGTTTTGCTGCACCATTATATGGGTGATGTGGACGGCGCGATTGGGGCTTGGGGCTTTGCGCGTGGTGGCATGGGGGCCATTTCAGCAGCCCTTGGTGCGGCGTTTGAAGAGGCCGGTGGCACGATTGTCAAAGGGTCCGGCGTTGATCAATTCATCGTTAAAAATGGCAAGGTCACCGGGGTGGCCTTGGAAAGTGGCGATGAATATCATGCACCCATCGTCGCCTCAAACATGGATGTTAAGCGCACATTCCTAAAACATACCGACCGCGCGGCGTTACCTGCCGAGTTCACCAAAGCAGTTGAGCGATTCAAAATTCGCGGGTCATCGGCGAAATTAAACATCGCACTTGATAAGTTGCCATCCTTCCCCGCAGCGCCACCGGGCGCAACATTCCTGCGCGGCGATATGCATTGCTCTACCTCGCTCAACGAACTTGAGCGCGCTTATGATGATTGGAAAGACGGCCACTGGTCGTCCAACCCCTATTTCGACATGCTGATCCCAAGCCAAATTGACCCGACTATGGCCCCGCCGGGCAAGCATATGATGACCGTATTCGTGCAATACGCGCCCTATGACCTTGAGGTTGATGGTGTGCGCAGCGGCCAGAATTGGACAGACTCGGCCCGCGCGGCCTTGGCCGATTGCGTGCTAAATAAGCTTGAGGTCGCCTGCCCGGATATTCGCGAGCGTATCGTCCATGCCGAAATTCGCACGCCGCTTGATATTGAAAACGAGGTCGGCTTGACTGAGGGCAATATTTTTCAGGGTGAATTAACCTTCGACCAGCTGCTGTTTAACCGCCCCGTGCCGGGCTATGCGCAATATGATACGCCGATCAAAGGCATGTATATCGTCGGCTCGTCGGCGCATCCGGGTGGCGGCGTCATGGCGGCCCCCGGCGCGAATGCCGCCCGGGAAATTTTGCGCAACATTGGCAAGGGTAAATCAATGCCCAGCTTTGCGTCGTAAGGGGGTAGGGCATGTCAGATAATCGCTATAATGCTATTGTAATTGGGGCGGGTCATAACGGCTTGGCCGCTGCCGCAACATTGGCGGCTAAGGGCAAATCGGTTTGTGTGCTTGAGCGCGCCAACCAGATTGGCGGCATGTCAAAATCGGCCAGCCTTGGTGGGGCGACGGTGCCAGAAATTGCGCATTTGCTGTATAATCTTAGCCCAACGGTAGCCAAAGAATTGCAGCTTTCACTTGATACGCGCGCATTGCCAACCATTGCACTGGCCGCAGATGGGAACCATGTTCATATCCAAGGCAACAAAGCGAGCTATGCAGATAAACGCGCGCATCCAGATGCACAGGCATTTGCTGACCTTCAGGCAAGATTGAAGAAATTCGCGGCCTTGCTGGGTAAGTTAGCCGATAGTCCACCGCCCTCACTTTCGGGCGGCTTATTAGCAGCGGGCAACCTTAAAGAAATTGGTAAACTGGCCAAATTGGGCTGGGGGCTCAAGCGCCTCGGCAAAAAGGATATGCGGGAATTTTTGCGTATCATCTTGTCTAACGCTTATGATCTGATCCTTGATGAAATGGCCGATGGCCCGCTCGCTGGCGCGGTGGCGGCGGACGCAGTGCGTGGCGCTTATGCAGGCCCGCGTTCGCCCGGCACGGTTTTTTCGCTGATGTATCGGCTTGGTAATGGCGGTGATGTGCGTCTGCCGATGGGTGGGATGGGTGCGGTAATTGGCGCGTTTGAAACCGTAGCGCGCAAACGTGGGGTAGATATCCGCACCGCTGTGCAGATTGAGCGTTTGGTTGTGGCTGCCGATCACGTGCAAGGCGTGCTGCTAACCGATGGCACAACAATCCATGCTGAAACTGTTTTATCAAGCATCGGAGGCATGCAAACCATGCGATATGCGGGCGTGCAGCATTTCGATGTTGAAGCCGCCCGGCGCATGCGCAACCTGCGCAATAAAGGCACCAGTGCCAAGGTTAACTTGGTGCTCAGCGGCTTGCCAGCATTCACTGGCCTGACGGCTGAACAGATGGCGGGCCGATTGCTGATTGCGCCCTCCGCGCTTGCGGTGGAACGGGCCTTTAACCCGGCAAAATACGGTGAAATATCGCCAGAACCGCTGATTGAGGCCGTTATTCCGAGCCTGACCGATAAGGCTGCCGCACCAGACGGCACGCATGTCCTGTCAGCCGTTGTTAGCTATGTGCCTTATGCGCTGGCGGGCGGATGGACGGATGCGGCGCGCGCCAAACTACAAGAAACCGTTCTTGAAACACTGGAACGCTATGCGCCCGGCATTCGCGGGCTGGTTAGCCATGCGCAGGTGCTTTCGCCTGCTGATATTGAAGAGATGACTGGCGCACCTGGCGGGCATTGGCACCATGCGGAAATGGGTGTTGACCAAATTTTAACCGTGCGGCCCGCCAATTTAGTGTCGCGTTATGGCTTTGGGCTTGGGGGCCTTTACCTATGCGGGGCCTCTGCCCATCCGGGGGGTGATGTAATGGGGGCTGCTGGGCGAAATGCGGCATTGCAAGTGATTGCAGATGGGATACCGGGCTAATGGCAAAACCAAAACATGTTCCGATGGGATTATTGGAGACGCCGTTTTTCAGCCGTCTAAATGCCCTAAGCCGCGTCAAATCATGGACAGGCTGGGCGGGTTATATCTCGCCGCTTGTGCTGGATACGCTGGAGTTTGAGTATTTTGCGATCCGCAATCAGGCCACTTTGTTCGACATTTCGCCGATGCACAAATACCGCATTTCCGGCCCCGATGCGCCGGCCGTCGTAAACCGGCTTGTTACACGCGATGTGTCCAAAATACGTGATGGCCGCGTAGGTTATGTTATGTGGTGTGACGAAGAAGGCATGCTCATTGATGACGGCACGCTGTTTCGGTTTAGCACCGATGATTTTCGACTGTGCTGCCAAGAACCGATGCTTACGTGGCTGCTTGATTCCGCTTGGGGTTTTGATGTTCAGATAGTGGATGAAAGCGACAGCATCGCCGCGCTATCCTTGCAAGGCCCAACATCATGGTCGTTGTTAAACGATGCAGGTTTGGGGGGTGCAGCCCAGCTAAAGCCGTTTGATTGGCGCGAAGTAGAGCCCGATATTTGGGTATCGCGCACCGGGTTTACCGGCGATTTAGGCTATGAAATTTGGGTGCCAAAAGCCAAAGCTACCGCGTTATGGGACAGGCTCTGGGCGGCGGGCGCACATTGGGGCCTGCGCGCAATTGGTTATGAGGCGCTGAACCTGTGCCGCGTTGAAGCGGGGTTCATTGCTGCGGGCGTTGATTTTCAGCCCGTCCATGCGGCGATGCGCCTGCACCGTGGCCGCACCCCAATTGAGTTGGGGTTTGACAAGATGGTGCATTTTGACAAGGGCCATTTCAACGGGCGACGCGCCTTGTTGGCCCAGCGCAAATTGGGCCAGCGCTATGCTTTAGCGAAAATAGATATTGCCGGTTTCAAACCTGCCGATGGCGCGCTGCTTTACCATCGCAAAAAGAAAGAAGTTGGCTTTGTCACTTCGGGTGTATGGTCGCCGACCACCAAACGCAACATTGCCTTGGCCGAATTTAAAACCCCCTACGGCCTTGATATCGTTGATGACCTCTGGGCCGAAATATATGTGAACCAAGAAGGTAAATGGGACAAACGCCTTGTACCCGTGACCCTGCAAGACAAGCCGTTTTTCATTAATGACCGCGCGCGCGTAACCCCGCCGCGCCCCTTCTGATCCTGATCGGAGCCAGCCATGACCAAAGTAAGCCCAAGCCTGCACAGCCGCGCCAACACCCCATCAAACGAAACCTTGCTAGAATGGGACCGTGAACACCAAATTCACCCATGGGCGGATATGGATGATTGGCGAGGTTATGACAATTTGATGGTCGACACGGCCAAGGGCATCTATGTTTGGGATGCTGAAGGCAAACGCTACATTGATGGGCCGGGCGGCATGTGGTGCAATCAAATTGGCTATGGTCGCCACGAAATGGCCGAGGCGATTGCCAATCAGGTGATCAAACTTTCCTATACCTCACCGTTTACAAATTCGACAAAACCATCGGCTGTGCTTGCCAAAAAACTTGCAGATATGGCGCCGGGTGATTTGAACAATGTGTTTTTTACCACCGGAGGTTCGACCGCGGTTGATACCGCGCTGCGCACAATGCAATACCTAAACAATCGGCGTGGTATGCCCGATAAAAAGATGATCATCGCGCGGGAAAAAGGCTATCATGGCTCAACCTATTTGGCGCATTCTGTCACCGGTAAAGAGCGTGACAAAAGCCATTTTGATTTTGAAACCCGGTTGGTGCATTTCCTACCCGACGTGAACCCCTATCGCCGCCCCAAAGGCATGAGCGTTGCAGATTGGTGCGACGCCAAGGTGGATGATTTGGAAGCCGCCATTGCAAAACTCGGTGCCGATAAAATTGGCGCGTTCATTGCTGAACCGATTCTGAGTTCCGGTGGTGTGATTGTGCCACCTGAGGGCTATCACAAACGCACATTGGACATTTGCCGCGCCAATGACATAATTTATATTTCGGATGAAGTAGTAACCGGGTTTGGCCGTTTGGGGCATTGGTTTGCATCCGAGTCGGTGTTTGGCATCGTTCCAGATATGATCACCTCAGCCAAGGGCCTCACCTCGGGCTATTTGCCCTTAGGGGCCTGCATAATATCTGATCGTATAATGGAACAACTTAGCGGCACGGGTGAAGCATCGACCTTCACCAACGGCTATACTTATTCGTCACATCCAGTCTGTTGTGCCGCGGCGCTGAAAAATATTGAGATTTTTGAGCGTGAGAACATTCTTGAACATGTGCGCAAAGTAACACCGCATTTTCAAGCCCGCCTCAAGGCGCTTTTACGGTTTGATATCGTGGGTGATGCGCGTGGTATGGGGTTAATTGGCTGCATTGAATGTAAGGCCGAAAACCTAGAGGCCGAGCGCACATTGGGTGCGCGTATTGATGCGGCTTGTGAAAAACGCGGGTTGATGGTGCGCCCGCTGATTAATATGGCCGTGTTCTCTCCACCATTGATTATAACCTTGGAACAAATTGACGAGATGTTCGATATTCTAGAAGCCGCCTTGCAAGAGGTGAGCGACGAAATGGCAGGCTAGCCAATGCACGGATGTTCACGCCGACCATAGCGCGCTGCTAGATCAACCTGTTCGCCCAATTCCATGGCCGCGCGATAGCCCGCATGGACAGCGGCTGCAATAATTGACGGCGCTTCGGCGTCGCCAATGCGTGTTATGGACTGGATGTTTTGCAAATCGGACTGCGCCGATAATGCGTCATATAAGCCCGAAACCGGAACCCGCCGGGTAAGTGGTATTAGCGCATCGCATGGCAAGGTGGTTTCACGCCCACTATGAATACATGTCAAAACGACGCCACCATTTCGCACGGTTTGCACGGAATGATCCGTGATTAGATGCACGCCCGCCTTTATTAACTGGGTTATCGTTTGGCCCTGTTCTTGCGTATAGCTGCCAAAGCTACAGGGACGGCCTTGGGGGGTGACAAGGGTAACGGCATTGCCCCGGCTGGCCAGTTCAAGCGCCATAACAGGGCCGAGATAATAGTGATCATCGTCATAAATAACAATATGGCCCTTGGGCATTGCCGCCCCACCCAGCACAGTTTCGGGGCTGATCAGCTGCGCTGCGTCTGCGGTTTCAAAACCCAACTCACTATGCCGGCCAATCCCATCAACCACCCATTTCGCGCCCGTGGCGAGCAGCACATGATCTACGCCCAGGGCCAAAACATCGGTGGCTGTCATCTGGCTTTCGCGAAACACTTCAACATTACGCAGCTTATCAATTTGGCCCAAGCGCCAATCTCGGACGCGGGCCCATTCGGCAAGGCCGGGCAATTGCGCCTCAAGGGTGACGCGGCCACCAAGTTCGCGGCGCGCCTCGGCAAGCATAACCTGATGACCGCGCTTACCCAATGCACGCGCCGCCTCGAGCCCGGCGGGGCCAGCACCTACAACCAAAACTTTGGATTTATGCGCTGCTGGCGGCACATGTTCAGGGTGCCAGCCAAGCCGCCATTCTTCACCCATTGTCGGGTTCTGTGTGCAGCGAATGGGCACATGCAAACTGTCATGGGCATAACAAATATTGCAGCCAATACATTCGCGAATATCATCACCGCGCCCGGCCTCAATTTTCGCGGGCAAAAACGGGTCGGCAATGGATGGTCGCGCGGCACCAATCATATCTTGCGCGCCAGACCGGATAACCTGCGCCATTGTATCAGGTGAGGTAAAGCGCCCAACAGCCACAACTGGCTTGGATGTTAACAACTTGGCACGCGCCACATCGGGCACCAACGCGCCCTCTTTTACAAAGCGCGAATGCCCCATTTCAACGCTGTAATTGCCAACTGTCAAATCCCATAAGTCGGGCATATCGGCCAATAGACCGAAGGCGTCATAGGTTTCAGGTTCAGACAGATCAACAGTAAACCGGGTGGCAACTGCGGCACGCCCAGCCACGGCTTCATGGGTTTCTTCAATCAACTCGCGCACAAGGCGGACACGGTTTTCAAGGCTGCCACCATATTCATCGCTGCGGGTATTGGTGTTGGCGTTCAGAAATTCTGACAAAAGATAGCCATGCGTGGCATAAACATAAACGATATCAAAACCAGCCTCGACGGCACGCAAGGCGGCATCGCGATGCCAGCGACGTAGGTTTTTGATGTCGGATTTGTCAATTTTTTGGGTTTGGCCAGGGTTAACCTCACCAGAATCCGTTTGCGGCCGGTTGCGCAAACCTAAGGGCGCCAACCGGGTTGACAGGTTTGTCACCATGCCACCCGCCAACCAAAGCTCGACCCCGGCCAATGCGCCGTGGGCGTGAACGGCATCCACCATTGCTGCATGGGCACGCACATCGTCATTGTCCCAAAGGGTGGCGTTGGGGAAGGGCTCATTGTCAGATGTTGGGTGCACCGAACAGTATTCTGTGTTCACAACGCCCCAGCCACCTTCGGCCTTAACGCCGCGCATTGCGGCCAATGCATTCGGCCTTCGCCACCCCATACCTGTACAATGTGGCACCTGATAGAACCGATTTTTCGCTGTTACAGGGCCAATTTTTACAGGTTCGAATAGAATGTCATGTCGGGGGTCGCGCATTCAAATTTCTCTCTGCTAGGCTTTAAATTTATTTGAGCGCTCAAATAAACCTTGTGTCAACTGAAAATGCCGCTAGACTTTTGGCAGTTCGAGGTCTTATCGCATATGGTTTAGGCCACAAAACAATGATTTAGGAGGCGTGAATGTTTGGATTCAAATTATCAACAACAGCCATAACGGCTGTTCTGGCGATCACCGGAAGTTTGGCATTGGCTGACGACCCGGAGCTGACAATTTTTGATTGGGCCGGTTACGAGGACCCTGAATTCTTCACCACCTATGTGGAGAAATATGGCGATAGCCCCACTTTCGCATATTTTGGCGACGAAGAAGAAGCGTTCCAAAAACTGCGTTCGGGGTTTCGGGCAGATGCCGCGCATCCTTGTTCGCAATCGGTTCCGAAATGGATGGAAGCTGGCCTACTAGCCCCGCTTGATACCAGCCGGATAGACCGCTGGGATGAGCTTGAACCCTCTTTCCGCGATATCCCAGCCTACCAGCGCGACGGTGAATACTACTTTGTGCCAACCGATTGGGGCAATACCGCCATTGTGTATAACACCGAACTGATTAGCGAAGCCGACCTGTCCTCGCTTCAGGCTTTCGCCGACCCACAGCATGCGGGCCGTATTTCAATTGGCGACAATGTAGATGACGCCTATGCGCTAGCATTCCTTGCCATTGGCGTTACGGATTGGACAGCCGCAACTGATGAGCAGTTTGAGGCAGCCTCGGCCTTCTTGCGGTTGGTTCACCCCAATGTTCGCACCTATTGGGCCGATGGCGCATCACTTGCACAGCTTATGCAAAGCGGCGAAGTTTATTTTGCTTGGGCATGGAATGAAACCTTCTCAACCATGAGCTATGAAGGCCACCCAATTGCGATGACACGCAATATGGTTGAAGGGTCTTCAAGCTGGGTCTGCGGTTATTCGCGCCTTGCAAATGGTGAAGGTTCCGAAGAAAAATTCTATGATTTCATCAATGCGTGGCTTGAGCCTTCAACCGCTGAATACCTTGTTGGTTATTGGGGTTATGGGCATGGCAATGCCGTAGCTATGGCCGCAATAAGCGAGGAGGATTTGGCTGCAGTCGGCCTGGATTCAACCGAAGCTCACCGCGCCAACACATTGTGGCAGGCCCCCGTGCCCCCCGCATTGCGTGAAAAAATGATCGCAGAATTTGAGCTTATCAAAGCCGGTTTCTGATTGGGCAGATTATGGTAATTGAGCGCCCCACTAGCAGTAGCGGGGCGTTTTTTATGCCGGGCGTTGGCCGCGAATATGGTGCGGGCAATGTTCGCCCGTTTTTAGAACCGCGACCATAGCTGACCACGTTTTTGTGCTGTAAGTGATGAATTCGCCGCCAAACCGCGCGTTCAACACCGGGCGCTCCGGTCCGGTTAACCAGTCAAGCTCAGCCTGTGCAATTTCGGTATACCATGGGTTGCGATTGCGTAATTGAATCTGGCTGAACCCAGCTTTGCTTAACGCCCGTTCATACCGCGCGGGTGAAGCCATCGCAAATTCCAGCGCTTCGAGTTTGATATAGGTAAGCATTTCGGCGCTTGGCGAATCATCATGCGCAATAAGCCAATCGGATGCAGCGAACCAACCGTCGGGGCGCAGCACGCGAAACGCCTCATCGGCTAAAAATTCCTTATCAGGAATATGGATGATTGAGTCTTTGGAAAACACGACATCAAAGGACTGGTCGGCAAAATCAAATGGCCCCGGTGTTACCTGCAAAATGGTAACCCGTTCGGCGGCACCGGCCCTGGCTACGCGGGCTCGGGCGGCCTCACATACGGGTGTTTCCACATCAACGCCTACAACATGCGCAGCGCCGTGATCCAAAGCAAGGGACAGGGTTATGGCCCCCGAACCACAGCCAATATCAAGCACGCGTTTGCCGGCCAAATCCAGCCCTAGTAGCACCCGAGCAACCTCATCTGGCCCACCGGGCGACAAATAGCCTTCGCCCCAAATGGCCTCCAAAAAAGCGATATGGGTATCGTCATAAAGATCGTTGGTTTCTGACATAATCGCCCCTATTTGCTCAGTGTCGCCAAATAGGCCTCGATGAAGCGTTGCGTATAGGTCTCCATCCCAACAAATGGCCCCGGTTCATAATAACGCGAGTGTATGCCTTCTTGGTTTTTTTCGATAATCCGCTTATCGGCGATTGTCGTTACATCCCACAGCCATTTCAAGCGATCCAGATTATAGTCAATGCCCTCGCGCGCATCGTCGCGCACCAGCCAAATAATCTCTTGGATAGAAGTATCCTTATCGACAGGGATGAAGCGATAAATGAGCGCGTGATCGCAATATATAAGCATTGGGTTCAAGATGCCGACATACATATCAGAGGCGCCGCTATCATAAGCTGTGATATCGCCCAAAAGCGGGGCCAAGGGTTGGCCGTTTTCGCTGCCGGTTGAATAACCTTCAAACAATGAATAGCGATTATAGGCATAGTCAAGCGATCCGGGCGGCCGTGCAGCCCCTACGCAATCCACAAAACTAGTCGGCACCCCCGCCGCAGCGGACCGTGCCCGCATTTCAGCGTTCAGCGGCTCAACCCGCTCGGCTGCCATATGTGTGGCATGAGAGCGCGCAAATTCCGGATGCGCCGCTGCGCAATGGTAGCATTCGTTGTAATTTTCAACCAGTAATTTCCAATTCGCCTGCACCGGATAGGTTTGGCGATGGGCAATTTTTGTGCGCTGAAGGCCGAATGGCGCAAGAATCGGGTCCAGATCCGCGCGCAACTGCGCAAAACGCGCGGGCGATGACGACAGCGAGACGAAGATTAACCCATGGAACAGCTCAACCGCGACTGGCTTAAGGCCAAGTGCGCTGCGATCATGCTCATCACCCAGCATACGCGCGTGGAACAGGCTGCCATCTAGGTTGAAAGCCCAGGCATGATAGGGGCAGGTAAACCGTTTTGTGTTCCCGCGCGGCTCAATACAAACCCGAGAACCGCGATGCCGGCAGACATTGGCCAGCGCACGAACATCACCATCTTGCCCGCGCACGATGATAATGCTTTCCTTAAGCAATTCGAATAAGAAATAGTCGCCTGCATTTGGGATTTCGCTGATATGCCCGGCCAATTGCCATTCTTGGTAAAAGACGTTTTCGACATCCTTGGCGAAAATTTCATCTGACACATAGAAAGCCTGTTCAAGAGCATAACCGGGGCGCTGATCGGCAATCAGCCGCTGCAAGTCACGGCGATTTTGCGCGCTACCATCACCGCCCGCCATTAAAACAGAACAACTGAATCAGCGCCCCAGCCCACACGAACCGGGCTTCCCGGCTTGGCGATTGAGCGCCCCGCCGTGTTACGCATTGAAATGGTAACAGGGTCAACTTGCCCCGGTAGTTGCACGCTGTAATAGGTCATATCACCATAGTAATCGTTGCTGACCACGTTACCCGCCACCTCATGTTCGGCTTTGTCTGACGGGTCAAACAGCAGTGTCAACATTTCGGGGCGGATGCCAATTTTCGTAATTTGCGCTGGGTCAACACCTTCTGGCGCCGCGCTTTTTGGCAAGCCAACCGGCCCCAATGCGGCGATCTCCAATTCCAGCTCATCATCACTTATGCGGGTTACCTTCGCATCCAAAAAGTTCATCACACCAATAAACGATGCCACACGCTTTGTTGCTGGGCGGCGATAAAGCTCCTCGGGAGTTGCCAACTGGGCAATCTCCCCTTCAAACATCACGGCAATCCGGTCTGACATGATCAGCGCTTCTTCTTGATCATGGGTCACAAGGATGAATGTGATGCCCACCGATTTTTGCAAGTCGCGCAGTTCAATCTGCATCTGGTCGCGCAGCTTCTTGTCCAAGGCTGATAGCGGCTCATCCAGCAAAATAACTTTTGGGCGCATGACTAATGCGCGTGCAAGCGCCACACGTTGGCGCTGACCACCCGAAAGTTCATGCGCGGCGCGGCCCCCAAAACTGCCCAGATCGACCATATTTAGAACCTTTTCCACCTCGCTGGCGATTTCGGCTTTCGGCAGTTTTTTCGTCTTCAGCCCATAACCCACATTATCCGCAACGCTAAGATGCGGGAAAATGGCGTAGCTTTGAAAAACCATATTGGTGGGACGTCGGTTTGCCGATATCCCGTCCATCGACTTTCCATCAATAAAGATGTCACCCGAGGTGGGTGGCTCAAACCCGGCAATCAAGCGTAGTAACGTGGTTTTGCCGCATCCAGATGGTCCAAGCAGCGAAAAGAATTCCCCTTCTTGAATATCCGCAGTGATGTTTTTCAACGCTTCAAATTGGTCAAATTTCTTGCAGACATTCTTGAGCTCGATGATCGGTGCACGCGATGGTGTTTGAGCGGTCATATTAAACGAAACCTTCTGTAGACGTTGCGCCTTTGCCTTGGCGCCGCGCAGCCCTGCGGCGGAACCATTCTGCCAGCACCAACAAGCCGACCGACACAACCAATAATATTGTCCCAAGCGCCATGACAGACGGTAACTTGCTCGGAAAGCGCAACTGGCTCCAGATATAGACAGGCAAAGTGGCGTCTGTTCCTGTTAGGAAGAACGCGATAATGAATTCATCCAGTGAAATCGTAAAACATATCAGCAGGCTGGAAATGACACCGGGCATTACCAGCGGCAAGGTTACGCGCCGAAACGTGCCCCAGCGGCTTTCACCAAGGTCAAAAGACGCTTCCTCAAGGCTTTGATCAAGCCCCGCAAAAGCCGAGTTGAGGATTGCAATCGAAAAGGGTGTGCAGATCAACACATGGCCTGCAACCACTGTCCAAAGCGATAAGGACAACCCGAGCTGCATCAGCATTACAATTAACGCAACCGCAACGATGATTTCGGGCAAAACAAGCGGCAACATGATAAACCCGATGACAGCTTTTTGCGCTGGAAAACGATACCGCGCGGCAGCCCGCGCCGCGCAAGCCCCTAGCAATGTGGATACGACGGCAGTAACTACTGCCACCATGGCTGAATTGCCCACCGCCTTATGCAAGGCGTCGGTCGTCCAAAGCAGGCCGAACCACTTTGTGGTAAATCCGCTAAGGGGGAAGGCTATGATGGTCGCATCATTGAACGCAAACATCGGCAGCAGGATTACTGGCGCATACAGAAAGATCATGTAGGACACGACATAGAAGGTCAGCCATCTTGGCGAGAGGCCCCGTTTCATCGTGAAACCCTGCCGCCAATTTTGCGCCCCGCGACGTAAATTCCGATACTAATAGCCGCCACGACAACCATAGATGTGACCGCCAAAGCCGCCCCAAGCGGTGCGTTATTGGCCTTCCCAAACTGAATTTGAATCATATTGGCCACCATCAACCCATCGGTGCCACCAACCAGTTTTGGCGTTATAAAATCACCGACTGTGGGAATAAGCACGATCAGGGTGGCGGCAACAACGCCCGGTATGGCCAACGGGAATGTGACCCGCCAGAAACGGCGAAACGGCCCATCGCCAAGGTCTTCAGCGGCTTCAAGAAGCGAGCGATCAATTTTTTCCAGCGCTACAAAAATTGGCAAAATCGCAAAAGGCGCCCAAGCATGTGCCAACGTCAACACCACCGCATTGGCGTTATAAAGAATAAAGGTCAGGGGTTCGTCTATCAGCCCAACCTCTAACAATGCCGAGTTTAAAACACCGTTATAGCCAAGGATTACCTTCCACAGAAACACCCGCAAAAGGTAACTTGTCCAAAATGGCACGGTAATCAGAAACAGCCATAGCGCTTTGCGCCGCTTTACATGGAATGACAGGTAATATGCCACGGGGAATGCAAGCGTGACCGTCACAATCGTAACAATCAGCGATATGCGCAACGAGCGCCAAAGCAAGGCTTGATAAATCGGTTGGCTGAAAACTTCGCGGTAGTTGTTGAGCGTCAGCGTTCGGTCGATATCCAAATAGTTTTGTGTCCAAAAACTAAAGGTTATGACCATCAGCAACGGCGCAGCTAGCATTATTAACGCGTAACCAAACGGCAGGCCAATCAGGGTTAGCCCCTGACGATCTTCCCTGCTAAGGCCACGCGCCATGCTATTTCGCCTGTTTTTCTTGTTGCAAAAGCGCGGCGTTGCGGGACGCCAAGGTGCCTTTGGCGGGCTCATCCTCGATCAATACCGGAAACAGTTTGCGAAGCGCGTCGTGATAGGTTTTCACACCATATTCCAAGTCTGACAACATGACCCCATCATAGCCTGACGAGAACGCTGCTTCCCATGTCCATTCGATCAACTGCTCGTCTTCTTTGCTGGTCAAACGATCAATCCGCATGCTTAGATAGCGGGCTAACCGCATCCGCCGATCTTCGTCCTTGAACTTGTACACGGCGCCGCGTTGGATTGTTTTACCATTGGCGAGTGGAAATTCTTGGTAAAAGTTGATGCTGTCTGGATAGAAGCCGAACACCAAGTTCGGGAACATGCCAATGTAAAGCCAGGCCTGCTGATGGTCCGCATCCAGCGCCGCGGGCGGCTTCATAATCTCAATGTATTTGCGCACCGACCAAAGGCGTGGCGTGCCCTCGCGGAACTTTGAAAATGAACGTGACGTGCCGTTGTTAAACGGCTCATCAAAGTAGTTTTTGCCAAATAAATCAGCCAAACCCGGATGCGCCATGGGCACGTGGTAGCCTTCATTATCTACGTCGCGCACACATTTCCAATTTGCCGCAACCGGGGTTGTCCAGAAGCCTTTGCCATCGGGGACCATATCGGCCATTGCGTATTGGTCAAGTTCAGGCGCACACCTTGCCATAACTTCGGAAACGCGCGGTTGTGGGCCGGGCTTAAACCGCACAAACACGAACCCGTTCCAAATATCCATCTCAAGTGGCTTAAGCCCCATTTCAACGGGGTCTAGCTTGGGCAATGTTGCTGGCTGCGCCGCGCCGCGCAGCGTGCCATCAAGGTTATAGGCCCATCCGTGGAAAGGGCAAATAATCGCTGATTTGCAGGTGCCATGCGTATCGGCAACAACCCGCGACCCACGATGGCGGCATAGATTGTGAAACGCGCGCACAATGCCATCTTGGCCGCGCAGCACCAAAGCGCGTTCGCCCACCATATCAAGCGTTACAAAATCGCCCGCGTTCGGAATGTCATTGCTATGGCAAACCGCCTGCCAATGGCTGCGAAAAAGGACATCTTTTTCAAGCTCCAACATCTCTTCGCTGAAAAAACTCCAAGCGGGGAGCCCGGCGCGGTTCCAATCTGTCGGCGGTGCTATTTGCGATTCATAGGTCATCTGATCTCTGCTTTCAGTGTGGCTAGTTTGACCTTAGGTTAGCCTTTTTTGTTTAAGCACTCAAACAAAATTTGCGGGTGAATGCCAATTTTCTCCTGTCCGCCACGCCCCGACACTCTTGTTAACACGGGTTGGCCTTAGTGCTGGCAGGGCGGCCTGATCGCAAACTATGTGTTTCGATTTATCAAGGTGATGGGCGCGCCTCAAGCGCATGCGTTCAAAAATGGGTCAAGGCACACCGTCCTCAACTCCATTTTCAACGGCACCAATCCACATAGTTTTTGCGCAGCGTTGAGTCGCCTATACGAAGCGATTCACTATGTTTTCGAGCATTTCCTGACGGCCTGACCGTGGTTGCGGGTTGATGGCACCTGACTCTACACGTGCGGCAACAGCGCCCAAATCATCCGCCAGCATGGTTTGGGCTTCAGCGGAATTCCAGCCCGCATAGCGTTCAGCGCGCATGGCTTCCAAGCCACCATCCTCTAGCATGGCCGCTGCGGCTTTGAACCCACGCGCACAAACATCCATTCCACCCGCATGGGCGGCAATCAGGTCCACCGGGTCAAGTGATTGACGGCGTAATTTCGCATCAAAATTCGTGCCGCCCGTGGTAAAACCACCCGCCTTCAGCACTTCGTAATAGGCCAGTGCTACCTCGGGCACATTATTGGGAAACTGGTCGGTATCCCAACCAGATTGATAGTCGTTCCGGTTCATATCAATAGACCCGAAAATTCCCAGCGTGCGCGCCATGGCCAATTCATGCTCAAAAGAATGGCCTGCAAGAATAGCATGGCCCTGCTCGATGTTCATTTTGACCTCGTTCTCAAGGCCATAGCGCTTCAAGAAGCCGTAAACCGTTGCCACATCGTAATCATATTGGTGCTTGCTGGGCTCCTGCGGTTTTGGCTCCAGCAATATGGCGCCTTTGAAGCCGATTTTATGCTTGTAATCGACAACCATGTTCAGGAACCGCCCCATATGGTCCAGCTCTTGTGTCAGGTCGGTATTCAGCAGGGTTTCATAACCTTCGCGCCCGCCCCACAGCACATAATTCTCACCGTTCAGCTTATGGGTCGCATCCATACACAGCTTTACCGTAGCCGCAGACCAAGCATAAACATCGGGGTCGGGGTTGGTGGATGCGCCCGACATAAACCGGCGATGAGAGAACATATTCGCCGTGCCCCAAAGCAGTTTAGTTTTGGATGCCGCCATTTTGGCTTCAAAAATGGCGATAATCTCTTCGAAATTCTTTTTGCTTTCGGCAAATGTTGCGCCCTCTGGCCGAATATCGGCATCATGAAAACAAAAGAACGGCACGCCAAGCAGTGCAAACATTTCAAAGGCCACATCAGCCTTGAGGCGGGCTGATTGCATGCTTTCATCAAACCAAGGTCGATCAAAGGTTTGGCCGCCAAACGGGTCACCACCTGGCCAGGCGAAGGAATGCCAATAGGCGGCCGCAAAGCGCAGATGCTCTTCCATCCGCTTGCCCATGACAACTTCGTCGGGGTTGTAATGACGAAACGCAACCCCATCGCTGTTTGGGTCGAATTTCAGCGGTTCTAGGTCTTGAAAAAAGTTGCTCATTTCAGGCTCAATTCTGGTTAAACGTTAGGGAAAGGCGGGGTGGGAGGTTATCGCGCACAAAGATTGTCGGAAGGATCAAGTCGTGCGGCGGCAGCGGCAGCCGGTCGCTTAACAGGCGAAGTAAATCAAGTGCGGCGGTGATTTCCTCTTCAGGTCGCTGGTCGATAACAATATCAAAAAGGTTGTTCTCAAGCGCGCTACGCGAATGCGCGACAAGTTCGTGGACTATGCAAAAGGGGCGCTGCGGCACGCCAGCCAAGGCCTGGCCCAGCCCGCTATTGCCCGCGCCGACATTGTAAATTGCCGTTATTTGTGGGTTTACCGCCAAAGCAGTGAGGGTTTGCGCGTACACGGTTTCCGCATCATCACGGCCTAAAATAACGGGGCGGATTTCGATATTCGGAAAATCAGCTTCAATGACCTGCTGAAAGCCGTTCAGCCGTTCAATATGGTCACGCGCATTTAGCCCGCCAACAATGACCTGTGCACAGCCGACCCGCCCCGTATGCGCCATGCCTGCAAGCCGCCCCGCCGTGCGGCCCGCCATAACATTGTCAATTCCGATATAGGTATTTTGAGCAAGTGTCGGCAGGCTTGAGACCAGTGACACGACCGGGATGCCAATTTCCGAAAGCCTGTTAAGCGGGGCGAGCAGGGCGTCATCTTCAAGCCCGACAACGGCAATTCCGTCAATTGGCTGTGTGGCAAGCGCATCAAGATGCGCGCCTAGGCCGGGTGCATCAAATGCAGGGGCTTCTTGGATTTCAAGCGAAATGGCTAAGCGAGCAGCCCCGACCGCCTTGGCCGCAATAATTTCGCGGACATGTTTGAAAAATGCGTTTTGCCCGGCTGGGAGCACAAATACAAAACGATAGACACGTTGGCGCGACAGGTTTGCTGCCGCGACATTGCGTTCATATTGGAGTTCGTGCACTGCCGTGCGGACCTTTTTTGCGGTTTTTTCAGATACCTTGGCCCGACCATTAAGCACACGATCAGCCGTCGCATAGGACACGCCCGCCTGCTGGGCAACATCGCCAAGCGTCGGTTTTCGCATGTGCCCCTCCCAAAACCAGTGTTCCTGCCCGCTCGAATCAAGGGCGCAAGCGAAGCATTGCAGAGTATTTGATATACGTCCATCATTATTTGATAGGCGTATATCAAATTGGCCAATGCAGCATGTAAACAATGAGGTCGGGACGTGCGTTACCGCGCTAGCGGCTGTGTTGGGCCTAGGCGCGCGGCTTTGTTGCACAAATAGTCTGTAGCAGGGATTCATGTTGCGAATCCAACATGGTAGCTGGCGTTCATGAGCAAACCTATCCCCCCGACTTAC
>Ga0105053_10003777_pt1 | contig 22756 bp, 20 predicted proteins | sample BON01_FD_78093 | JGI IMG/M metagenome (GOLD analysis project Ga0105053, IMG submission 78093) | Freshwater microbial communities from Lake Bonney liftoff mats and glacier meltwater in Antarctica - BON-01 | ecosystem: Environmental > Aquatic > Freshwater > Ice > Glacier meltwater | place: Lake...
CATATCAGGGAAAACGTCAGCCTTAAGACTTTGATTCTTCGGCGGGCGCTTTGGCTTTGGCTTCGGCAACTGGTGCCTCGACTTTCGGCGTTTTCGCAACTTCAGGCTCAGCAACCTTTGGTTCCTTCGCTTCCGCTTCGGCAACTGGCTCCTCGGCTTTTGCTTCGACCGCGACTTCAGCTTCCTTGTCTGCGACTGGTTCTGCCTTAGTTTCTGGCGTTGCCTTGGGAGTCTTGGGAGTCTTGGTCGCACGTGGTGCTTTGGGCTCCTTTGGTTTAGCTTCTGGCATCGGTGGTGCGGCAAAGAGACGACCATCGCCGTATTCAGTGACGTAGCCTTCGGTGATCAACCAGCGCAAATCGAGCATAAGTTGACGGAGCTTCTTTTGATCTTGTTCGCTGAGTTCTGCCTTAGGCGTGGCTTCGGTCGAGGCTGTGGCGTCTTGGGCCAGAGCGGGTGCTTCTTGCTTAATTTCTGGCTCGGGCGCTTCAGCAGGCGTTTCAGCAGGCGTTTCGCCTGCAGCGAGTGCTTTTGCTTCAACTTCGACGGACGCTTTGGCTTCAGCCTCGGCTTTCGCTTTGGCAGCAGCTTCGACTTCGGCTTTCGCTTTGGCAGCAGCTTCGACTTCGGCTTCGGTCATCTTCAGCTCTTCGGGCTTTTGCTTCTCGGTATCGATGCCGATGTACTCCTTCGGCAGCTTCGATGCGGGCATGTCAGGATGCTTTTCGATGAAGTTAATCAGGTCGTTGATCGAATCGGTAAAGACTGATTGGCTGTCGCGAAATTTACGCTTCACCGCGCAGACGAAGGAGACGCCTTTAGAGCCCTTCTTATAAACGGCAAACTTGTGGCGACGTAGGCGGCCACGGATGTTATTGGCCGAATCAAGTGGGAAATGATTTTGATTTTCGACGTAGGCTTCGACCGAGCGACGGATATCGCCCTTGGGCAAGCGCTCGATATCGCGCCCCGCAAAGCGGATGCTCTCGCCTGAGCCGACGACTTTGTCCTTGCGATGCTGCAAGAGGAAGTGACGTGCGGCTTCAACCGTCTGGAAAGATTCTGGTTCGCCCTCTTGGTGGTCTTTGACCGTGTAGCGTGCGCCCTTTTTCATCGATTCGAGCCAGGCATCGATTTGCTCCTGCTCCTTGACGCCTTCGACCTTTGAAGTGAAGCGATCGAAAGACATGCCGGTGATACGGGCGGCGTAGTGACGCTGGAGAAACTCCTGATAGCGGTGATAATTGGGTGGCCCGAGTAGCACGCCAGTGATGGTGCAGCGGTTGACCATCTGAAAGTTTCCTTTGGGCGGATCGATTTCAATCTCTTCGACATCAAAAAACTGATCGAGGTGATTGGAGATGACGTGGTTAATGGCGTCTTCTTCAGTTTCAAACGGAAGGTGCCCAGGCACCGAAAAATAAAGTTGAGCAGGTTCACTGCCCTTCGCGGGCTTCGGCGAGACCACCACGATGTAGCGATCCGGCTTCTCCAGCAGGAGGTGCGCGATATCAAACAACTGATAGGTGCGCGCGCTGGAGCGCAGGCGATTGATCAGCGCTTCGAAGGCTTCATCCTGTGGGTAGAGGTCGACTTTGACGGTCGGCTCAAAATACACAGGGGCTGCGGGGCGACCACGACCGCCATCACGGCCATCACGGCCATCACGGCTGCCATCACGGCCATCACGGCCCTCGCCACGACTGTGGGGAGCGCTGTGACCACGACGATCCGACTGACCATCTCGTCCGCCGGGGCGGGCACCCCCTGCGCGGCGATCGCGTGAGGCACCGCCGCCGCCTTTACCTTTGCCCCCTTTGCCGCCACCGAAGGAATCGTAATTCTTCTGGCGGGCAGGCTTGGCGTTTGCATCCGCCCAATTAGGGCCGAAGTTGAGGCCAGAGAGTGCGTTCAGATCGAGAGCTTGTTTAGGAGCCTCGGGTTTGTTGTTTGCTGGTTTTTCAGCCATGACAGTATGGGATAAACGCGACCATTTGAAGCATGGGCACGTGAGTTAAGTAAGTGTATAAATGTGGTGATAGGGTAAATTAATTCAAGATACAAGCATGTGAACGGTCTTTTTTAGATAAAGTGGCAGATTTTTTCAATTTGTTGTTGATCTCCGAAAAAAGCTATCTATCACCTTCGACTTCGCTACGGAAACGTAGTCCATCGGTCGAGTGGTGGAATTGGCAGACACGCATGATTAAGGGTCATGTGCCGCGAGGCGTGAGGGTTCAAGTCCCTCCTCGACCACGGGGCTTCGTCTGGAACTTGTTCCAGCAAACGAAGCCTCTCCCTGCGTGATTTAAGATCCTAATCCTCCATCAGCCAAAGCAATTCATACGGCTCCAGCTCTAAGGTATCACGAGTGGAAACAGTTCGTTCGCTGAGTGCGTCCTTAAAAAAGTGCGCCAGACCTTCTGTGCGCAAATTACGCATATTCACCGTTTGCTTGGAATCCGCGAAATTGGCGACAACCACCAGGAGGTGCCCTTGGTTCCAACGTAGGTAACTCATGACATGGGTATTTTCCGTGCTGAGTAAACGCATCTGACTCCCGGTGAAAGCCGGGCATGCCTTACGGGTTTCGAAGAGTTCCTGTATCTCACGGAAGATCCGAGCGCGCACGGATTTCTTTTTCTTCAGTTCCTTAAGCAACGACCAGTCCATCTTCGGGCGGTGTACCCAGCGGCTGTCCTCTTTCTTCTCCTTGTCTCCCAAATAATCGTAGTCGTTGAGGATCCCCCACTCTTCTCCGAGAAAAATGAGCGGAATACCGCCGATACTGCAAAGCACACCGTAGAGCAGGCGGATGCGCCCAAGCGCCATCTCGGTTAGGACAGGATCTTTGGAAACGAGCGCTTGCTCCAAGCCAGCGAGCGAGGCCATGGTTCCAGAGACACGCATATCGCCAGTATCAGTATTGTGCTGAAACGGCACCCCCGTGGCAAAAGAACCTTTAAAAGCACCGGTGTAGAAATGATTGAGGAAGTTACGGTGGTCGTCGGGATTGATACCAACCGCCCAGGCATCGCCATTATCAAACGACCAGCCGATATCATCATGGCTGCGGAGGTAATTCACCCAAACGGTGCCCTGCCAGAGATGTTGCCGATGACTGACCGATTGCTTGAGCAGTTTGGTCTCGCGCGTGGCGATGGCCTCCCAAAGCACTGCCATCAGAGTCGGATTATAGGATATCTGGCATTCCTCGGTGCTGATGTATTTAATCACTTCATCGGGATGCACGATGGCCTCGGACTTAAAGGCGAGCCCGGGTGCGGCAATCCGACAAACAGCGTTGAAGGCCTGAATCAACAAATGCGCCTCCGGCAAATTCTCGCAGGTGGTGCCCATTTGCTTCCAAATGAAGGCAACTGCGTCCAAGCGTAAAATCTCCACGCCGGTGTTGGCGAGGAAGAGCATCTCCTCGGACATCGCACGGAATACCTCTGGGTTGGCATACTTCAAATCCCACTGAAAGCTATTAAAGGTCGTCCAGATCCAACGCCCCATTCCTTGGTGCCAAGTGAAATTACCTCGCCGTATAGTCGGGAAAATTTCGCGCAGTGTATGCTCGTATTGGTCGGGAATCGTGCGATCTGGATAGGTGTGATAATAATCGATAAACTCGCGATCACCTTCTTGCGCACGGATCGCCCATTCGTGATCATCCGCCGTATGGTTAAAGACGAAGTCGATCACAAGAGAAATACCAACCGCGCGAAAGTCGTGCGCCAGCGCCCGGAGTTCCTCCATCGTGCCTAAATGGGCATCGACACTTCGATAATCACTAATCGCGTAGCCACCGTCACTATTCCCTTCGCGATCTTTAAAGAGCGGCATGAAGTGCACATAGGTCAGGCCGAGATCTTTTAAATAGGGGATCTTATCTCGGAGTTGATTGAGATCTTCACTAAAGAGGTCGACATAGAGCGAGCCGCCGACCATGCGCTCTGAAAGGTACCAGTGAGGATCATTCTCACGGCGCAGGTCGAGCTGACGGAGGTCTTCGGGGCGGTCGAGCCAAGAATCAACCGCCGTAAGGAGAATACGTTCTAAATAGTAAAAGAAGTCGTAGTGCTGACCATACAAGCGGTAGAGCAAACCGAAGAGGCGTTCCCAGTGTTCATCCAAACGAGCATCGATCGTCTCGGCGAGTAGTGCCGTCTCACGCTCCGAACAGCCCTGCCCTTCGATCTTATCCAGAATCTTGGGGCGTATGCGACGGAGGGTGCGACTAGCTTCATAGGTTAAATCCAAATCAGCCATCTTCGTTTGCGATTAACTTCTCATTGGGAATCGTGATTTGATCGAGAAAATTATAATACTCGATCCCCTCCATAATGCCGGCGGCATGGTGCTGCTCGGCAAAGTAAACGCGCGGATATTTTCGCAGCCTTTCAAGTTCTGGGCTGTAATTGCCAACGACCACGCCAAGCGTGTTACCGGCCAACATTCCCTCGTCGTTGCCGGAGTCGCCGGCGACCAGAATGTGCTCCAAAGGGAAACCCCACTTGTAAGCCATATGGCGGATACTGCTCCCGCTACCAGCTCGATTTGGAATGACGTCGAGAAACATATTTAGCGACACGATGCACTTGGCACGGATACCGTGCTCACGAAGAATGCGTTTAATAGCCTGCAGTTTAGGCGCGATGGAAAAGTCTACCTTGTAACTAATTTTGAATTTAGATTGTTCGTTCTCTTCCTGAATAAAGAAACCATTGATCTGATCCAATACTTCGTGGATCTTTTTCGGCTCCCAACGGAAATCGATATGCTTCTGCCAACTTGTATCGAGGGTGTAGTTCTTACCGTAGTAAATCTCAGTACCAACCGAAGTAATCAGGACTTCGGGGTGTGGGATGTGATGCGTCTCCATCAACTCCATCACGTCTTCGTAACGACGCCCCGTCGCAATACCGAAGCCAACGTTTTCCTCGGCCTCACTAATGAGCCGGAAAAAGTCCTGCATCGCATCATCATCACCCGTTAGCGTGTTATCGATATCGGCGATGATAAGGCGGTCAATCTGCGGCAATCGTCTAGTCGTGCGACCACGCGCCATAGGCGGCGGCACATCGGATTCCTTTAAGACTTCCTTCACATCGCGCAAATAACGCTCGACGTGTCGTTCCCACGAATAGTGTTTATTCACATTCTCAAGGCCATCACGCGACCATTGATCCCACTGCACCGGTTCAAGTAAGGCGTGCAGGAGGGCTTTCTCAATCGCCTTTGAATCGAAGGGATCCACCAGTGCACCGTTCTGACAATTGGCAATAATGTCACTGGGCCCACCGTCATTGGTCGCCACGATGGGCGCGCCACTGGCCGCAGCTTCCAAAAGTGTCAGCCCGAATGGCTCGGTCATGGCAGCGTTTACAAAGACACCGCGCGACTTCGTAATCTCGCGGTAGAGTGTGGCCACATCATCCGCCTTATGGTGCTTCGGATAGGCCACTTTGCCATAAAGATCATACACGTCAATCAAGGTGAGGACATTGGTCAGCACTGCGCGTTGCCCCACTGGCATTTGGCGCATGTCTGTGCGCGTTCCCATGATCAGAATAAGATTAGCCTCGCGCTGGAGCTGGGGAGATTCGCCGTAAGTTTTGACTAGCATCTCCAAATTCTTCCGTTCGTCCGGTCGCGCCATCGCGACGATCATCGGCTTCTCCGGATCGTGAAGAAATGCATTTACATCCTTGGTCAGTTGAGACGTTTCTTCGTCCTCACGCGGCGGGTGGAACGAACCAAGATCGACCCCCGGGGGAATGACTTCCATACGCTCAGGAATGTAGTTCTCATACTGCTCATATTGCTCCTTCACCTCTTGGTGCGTGCTGGTGCAGATTAATGAGCAGGTTTCGAGCGCGAACTCTTCGGCTTCGATCCGGCGGGAGATCGAATAATTTGCTTCGATCTTTTCGGGACTCACTCCGGACTCTTCGAGCCGTGCTTTTTTAACCCGTCCGAGGGAGTGCCCGGTAAAGACAAAGGGCACCCCGAGCAATCGAGCCAATTGACCGCCGCCATAGCCCGCATCCGCATAGTGTCCGTGAATCACATCCGGCACCGTGCGTGTGCGCTGAAAATGGCTCAGACACTGATCGACAAAAACCTCCATGTAAGGCCAAAGCTTCGACTTACTCAGATAGCGCTTCGGTCCGAATGGAATCCGCACGATGTAAGCCTTATCTGCGATTCGCTCTTCGAGCTTCGCATAATCATCCGACACTTTTTCATCGATAATCTGCCGCGTAATGAGATCGACCCGATCCACATCATCACGCTGAGATAAAGCACGAGCCAGCTCCAACACATAACGAGTCTGCCCGCCTGTGTCTTCATCTCGCCCTAGTTCCAGTTCTTCGCCGCGAATCAAGCCATGCAGGCTGATTAGTGCGATACGTAGTCCTTTTTCTTTAGCCATAATAAAATGTATAGTATGTGTCTTGAGTTTAACAGAGAGCAAATGCACCCTTTAGGCTGACCAACACACAACGTATGCAACGCTAAACCATGAATCATTTCAACCCTCAATCTCAAATAAGCCCCTCCGTGCTGGCGACTGATCTCGACGGCACCCTCATTCCGCTACCGGACACGCCACAGAACCTCGAAGACTTGGATCTTCTTAAAGAACATTTCACGGGAGACGATACGACTTTGGTCTTCGCCACCGGGAGACACTTCGAGTCGGTTCTGGAAGCAATGAAACAATACAACCTGTCGACACCTGAGTGGATCGTCTGCGATGTCGGAAGCGCCATTTATCAGCGTGTCGGCGATCACTTTGAAGTTTTTGAAAAATACGAAGCGCATCTAGCAGAAACTTCGGGCGGCTTGGATCGCGAGATCATCGAACAAACGCTGAAGAATATCGATGGGCTCGAATTACAGCCTGCCGACCACCAACAGCGTTTTAAGATCAGCTACCAATCGACGGCCGACATCGTCGATAGCCTGGTGGACACAATCAACGCACGGCTCAAAGAAGCCACCCTGCCCTACGATTGCATGGGTAGCCTGGATCCATTTATGAACTGCGGCTTAATCGACGTCATGCCTGCGGGCGTGTCCAAAGCCTATGCCCTGCTCTGGCTCAGCACCCATGCCAATTTCCGTCCAGACGAGGTGATCTACTCGGGCGACTCAGGCAACGACTACGCGGCTTTAGTTAGCGGCTTTCGAGCGATCATTGTTGCCAATGGGAGCGATGGACTTGTTGCAAAAGTCAGAACGTCACTCGAAAAGCGCGGACTCAGCGATCATCTGTATGTAGCCAAAGGCACCGCGACGAGCGGCGTGCTCGAAGGCTGTAAGCACTTCGGGTTATTTCACCCCGCTGGCTAAAACCGTTTGAAAATTCGGCACTTCGGGTTCGCGAGCCACCACAGTGACTTCGATTTTACGGAAGCCGGCATTCTTCAAATACTGATAAAGCGCATTCTCGGAAAAACCCAGCCAGACATCGGCATACAGTTCGCGTGCCTTTTCAAACTGGTGTTCGAGCAAGTCGATAATGATCAACTCCCCGCCGGGCTTAAGGATACGAAAAGCCTCTTGCACGGCTGCCTCCGGATGCTGTGCATGGTGCAGTGCTTGACTGAGTAGCGCAAGATCGACGCTCTCCTCTTTAAGCGGCACCTCTTCGATATCACCGAGTTTATAACTGAGATTAGTAAAGCCATTCTTCTTCGCGAGATCACGACCAAACTCGACCATCTTAGGCGAGTTATCGATGCAGGTCACCTCTTCCGCCCGGCGCGCGAGCAGTTGTGAGATCAGCCCCTCGCCCGCGCCGAGATCGGCAATCTTGATTTTAGGCGTAAGGTGCAGCAGGAAATGCCCGATCGCCTCCCAACTGCGCCCAGGGCAATAGTTTTTACCCAGACGCCCGGCTACGGAGTTAAAATACTGCTCTGATTGCTGCTTACGCTTTTCTAAAATACGCTTGAGGTTCGCATAGTCAGAAACGATTTGCTCCGAGCCCTCGACCGAAGTGCATGCCGCCTCCATCAATGCCAAGCCTTGCGAATCAAAATTGCGGTTGATCGCATAAAAAGTCTTCTTCCCTTCGCGACGATCATGCACCAACTCCCCCTGACGCAAAAGCCCGAGATGCGAGGAGATGCGCGACTGCCCCATATCCAGCACCTCTTGTAACTCGGCCACCGAAAGCTCCTCACGCGTCAAAAGCGCAAGGATCCGCACCCGCGTGGAATCAGCCAATAGTTTAAGAGTTTCCCAAGAATCTGCCATGTAGAGAGTTTCAGAGGATAACGTAGCGACTGGCAAGCAATCTTCGTAGGGGCGCGACTTGTCACGCCCGCCGATCAGCAGGAGTCATTCCGACGCACCCGTGACAAGTCGCGCCCCTACAATTTAACCAAGGCCTCCAACGCCGCTACTGCGGTGCCCGGCCCATCCTCTTGCGCGAGTTGTGCCGCTACCTCTTTGGCTCGCGACTGCATCTTCTTTGAGTTCTCAACTGTTCTCACTGCCTTCGGTAAATCCTCTGGCCAGCGCTTCCGTTTGACTTCCCAACCAACCCCAAGGCGTTTCACTTCCGAGGCAAAGAACCACTGATCACCAATGTGCGGTATAATAATATTGGGCACGCCCGCATGGAGCACACTCCCCGTCGTACCGGCACCGCCGTGATGAATCACCATCGAGGCGTATTGGAAAAGTTGGTCATGCGAGACTTGCTCTATTCTCAGCATTTCGGCATGAGGTCGCTCAATCGTCAGCCCCGCCCAGCCGGACTGGATGATGACCTTCTTACCCGGCGGCCAGTTGCGCATAAACCGAGTCATCACCTTTCGAGACTCATCGAAAGTGACACTCCCAAAAGTCAAAATAGGCACGCGCTCTCCTTGGCAAAAAGCCTCTAGCTTTGCAGCGAGTGCTTCATTTCTGGAGGACTGCCAACGCAGGAAGCCAGTAAATATAAAGCGATCATCCCATAATTGTTGGGGTTGAAAAAGCCCCGGAGAAACTGTCACCAAAACACGATCTGCAGGCGCCAGAGCGAAACTCTCCGAGCGCCCCATACTGTGCCGTTCCATCGCTGCCCCAACCACTCGATTAATTTGCCAACAGAGAACCCGATCAGTGATCTGCCACAGCATCCTGTTCCAACACCGCTGCAGAGACTTCGGAGCCACCAAGAGTCGCGGCAGCCCCTCCGGCTGATAGGAAACCGATGGCACCACATTATGCGCGAAAGTGGTGACGGCACAGGGCACTCCAGCTTTACGCGCCAGCTTACATAAATTGGCGAACAAGTAGCTAGTGACGAAGACATCGGCTGTTTCCAGCTCACGCTCCAAAGTATCCAAAATTTCATCGAGAAAGGGCAATGATTCGGAGTAAATGATCCGCATGAGATCGAGCGGGTTTTTCGCCTTGGTCAGGTCACGCATCGCTTCCGCAAAACCGCTCTGATCCCAGTCTGGCGGCAAATAGACAAATTCGACCCCCGCCGACTCAATCTCTTTACGAAAAAGCGAGACCGTGGCAAAGCGCACATGATGCCCCGCCTCGACCAGCGCCTGCCCCAGTCGAATCACCGGATAAATATCTCCGGTCGAACCGTGTGAAGTTAATAAGACTCTCATAAAAGCGGTCTTCAAGTGACAAAACAGTCACAGGATCAATTGGATTCAACACTGAAACACGAATGTCACAATTGCGAATTCATGATAATTTTCAATTTGCGAGTCATACCAAATCTCAGTTCACTGAGAATACGAATGTCTGAGTCGAAACACAACGAGCATATTAGGATCGCCATCATAGGTTCCGGAATCACAGCCCTTGCCCGCGCATGGCAACTCAAACAGCGCGGACAGGACTGTGTTGTGCTGGAAACGTCCGACCAAATCGGAGGTGCCATGCAGAGCCACCGCGAGGGCAACTACCTAGCCGAAGAAGGTCCTAATTCGATTCAGGTTAATAGTGCCGAGGTGGATGCCTTTTTAAAAAGCGTCCCCGGCTTCGATGATCGAGTCGTGGTGGCATCGGACGAAGCGAAGAAGCGCTTTATTTTGAAAAACGATCAACCCCACGCCGTGCCGATGGGGCCGTTTTCCGCGCTCACCACCCCGCTCTGGTCTTTTGGCGGGAAGCTGCGGGTCTTAAAAGAGCCGTTCATTAAAGCGATCGCCCCTGAGATTGAAGAGAGCGCAGCCGATTTCGTGCGACGACGCCTCGGCGACGAGCTCTACCGCTACGCAATCAATCCCCTCATCGGCGGCATCTACGCCGGCGACCCCGAGCAACTCTCGCTGCGCTACGCGTTCCCCAAGCTCTATGCGCTGGAGCAGAATCACGGCGGCATGATCCGTGGTGCCATCGCCAAAATGCGAGCCGCGCGCCGTAGCGATGCGCCCAAAGTAGACAAGCGCATCATCTCCTTCAAAGACGGACTCGCGGAACTACCCCAACTACTGGCGACAGCCCTAGGGGATTCGGTGCATACAGGCGTATCCATCAGTTCGATACGGCGCACCAGCAAAGACTGGCAGATCGAGTGGAACGGCACTACACATCGCTACGACGAAGTCGTATTGACCACCCCTGCCCACGCCCTAGACAAGCTCCCGCTCGACGCCTCGATCCAAAAAATGCTCGTTCCACTAAAAGCGATCGACTATCCGCCTGTCTCGGTTTTGAGCCTCGCCTTCAAACGCACGGATGTCGCCCACCCGCTCGATGGTTTCGGCGTGCTGGTTCCGGAATGCGAGAAACGCAAGATTCTAGGCACCCTCTTTCCTTCCAGTCTCTTCTCTGGACGCGCCCCGGTGGATGAGGTGCTACTGACCGTCTTCGTCGGCGGCGAGCGCCAACCCGAATGCGCGCTTGCAGAAACCAATACATTATTGGAAACGGTTCTGCCTGAACTCAAGCAGTTGCTCGGGGTCTCGGGCCAGCCGACCTTTGTGCACCACAAGCACTGGCCACGTGCAATCCCCCAATACAAATTGGGCTACGGCGCACTGCTCGCACAAATGGATGAGGTCGAAGCCAATTTCCACGGCCTCAAGCTAGCGGGTAATTATCGAGACGGCATTTCGTTGAGCTACTGTATCGAAGCTGCGGTGAAAGGGTAACCCAAAAAGCGTGGTGTGTCCGCTTGCGGACGCCTGCAGCATGATAGGCGACATTAGTTGCAGGGCTAACTCCGACGGAGGCGTCCGACAAGCGGACACGCCACAAAAAAGCCCCGCAAGCAATCGGCTCACAGGGCTTAGGAAATGAAATCTAAGTAAGTTAAACCGACTTAGGCGTCTTTGGCGTCTTTGGCGCAGCAAGACATCTTAGGCATAGGGATGGCAGCCTTAGCTTTAGCGGCAGTCTCCTTTTCAGAGCAGCTCTTTTTTTCGCCACAGTCGGCTTTATCAGCACAGACCTTTTTCTCGCCGACAGAACAAGCCTTCTTATCGGCGCAGTCGGCTTTATCAGCGCAATCGGCCTTTTTGGCGCAATCGGCCTTTTTGGCGCAGTCGGCTTTTTTGGCGCAATCAGCTTTATCAGCGCAGGCCATTTTCTCACCTGCGGGGCAGGCCTTTTTTTCACCTGCGGGGCAGGCCTTTTTTTCACCTGCGGGGCAGGCCTTTTTTTCACCTGCGGGGCAGGCCTTCATTTCACCTGCGGGGCAGGTTTTTTCAGCAGCCTGAGCGTGCGCTTTTTCGCCTACACCGCAGGAACCGCAGTGTGCGTTCGCAGTTAAAGCAGCTGCTACGAGTAGGAATGGAATGAGTAGTGTCTTCATGTCTTGTTTCTTTAGTGTTATTAGTATTAGGAATTGGCTCCATGAGGCGGCGTAATATAGGTCACGCTCAATAGGTCTGAGTTCCAATTCAAAATATTATTTCCAACTATTTTGCAAGTTCGACCCTTTGAAAACTTAAACTCAGTCCAGTAGCGGGATCGATGTCGATCAGGCAGCCGGAAATACGCACATCGTCTTCGGCCACCGGGAAGCGGCGCTTCATTCCATCAAGAAATGTCAAAACCACTTGCTCTACATCCCGCCCCAGCACGGATGCGTAGGGGCCACACATGCCCGCATCGCTCAAATAGGCGGTGCCGCCAGGTAAGACGCGCCCATCCGCTGTCGGCACGTGGGTGTGGGTGCCGACGACGGCGGCGGCGCGGCCATCGAGATGCCAGCCGAGCGCTATCTTCTCGGAAGTGGCCTCCATGTGCGCCTCAACGAAGACGGCGTCGCACTGTGATTTCAGCTCCGCGAGCTTGGCATCGGCCATGCGAAAGGGGCAGCTGGACTTGAGCGTCAGGTAGTTGCGCCCTAAAACGGTCAAAATACCGAGGCGAAAGCCGTCTTTCTCCACGATCAGATGCGTGCGCCCGGGATTTTGCTCGGGCAAATTGGCTGGACGACAGACGCGCTCCAGTTCGTCGATTTCGTTTTCAAAGTTTTTCTGATCCCAGACGTGGTCACCCAGTGTGATGGCATCGACGCCCGCCGCGATCAGCTGATCGGCGATCTTTTTAGTCATCCCCGCCCCACCTGCGGAGTTCTCGGCATTGGCGATGACAATGTCAGCGCCCAGCTCCTCGCGCAGCGAAGCAATGCGCTCAATCACAAACGTGCGCCCAGGACGCCCGACAATATCTCCTAAAAATAGAATCTTTGGCATAATTCGATTTAATGAAAGAAGCCGCGCCTCCGCGCAAGGCAGGATTGTCACACTTCACCGAAGAACTGCCCGCCCCCGCATAAAAGCACTGATACGGTGAGACTCTTTATCGGGAAATATCCGTGTTTATCCGGGTCCATCCGTGGTTGAAAATTATGTCCCGACAACTCGTGCTTCACTCGAGTTCACTGAAGTCCATGGCGGCATACGATCGGATTGCAAATCCCACTCGCTAAATGCCCGCCCCATTTGATGGTTTTCCCAAAGCGGGCCATTCCAGTTCGAGGGGAAGTCTTTAGTCACCGAGGACTTTCCAGCGCATTCATGCAGCTTGCCGTCGGTATGGAAAGTAAGCTCGAGCATCTCTTGCTCAATATGCTGACAAAATTGCTGAAACCTCTCCCGGCTACTATTAGGTTCGATCCAGTAAGGCCCTACTGCCGACGTGACTATACGATTAAAAGGCAGCGGTATGGCTAAACGATCCCAAGTGGGTAAATAAATATTATACTTGGCTTGAGTGTGTGTAATAAAAACAGCTTTGCCGCAGTTTCTAGCAATCCGACACGCCCCCTGCTTCAAAACCCGAGGAGGGCCTTTGGACCCATCAACAGTGAGCCCGTATTGAGCAGCATCATTGCTAGACATGTAGTGAATCATGTCTCTGAGGATGTAATGCCGTTTACGGCCCCCCCGGAATACTTGCATATTGAGAGCCTCCATTAAGACGCTTACGATACGCCCGAGCGTTCCGGTGCTGGCCAATGCTGAAAATCTAAAATCGCGTAAAAAGTAGGGCATCAGAAACGCATCTTGGTGCCACAACACGTTAACCAAACTCTGCCCCTCACGGACGAAGGTTTGAAAGGGATTACTTTGATGACCACTCACCTGAGAGGTGCGAGACACCAGCTTCAAATAGGTAAGATACAGCGCAGGCAAGACGTAACAGGCCAGATCAGTTAGCTTGGCACCAAGAAACTTACGAAATCTACGCAGCGGTTTCCGATGCCGTTTTCGTTTTTTAGAGCGATCGTAGCTAGAGCCTTGTGGCCCATTTTTAGAAACACTGAGGTTACCTGAGTCGTGTGGTTTGGACTTCATTTTATGAGACTTTTCCTTCTAAATCAGAATCCCGGAAGGCCCATTGCCGGCTTAATAGAAAAGTAAAGCCTGCGCTAATGCCTAATGCGATTATCAGCGATACTGATTCGGAAAGGACGGTTAATTTCAACAATCCATACAATAAACCCTGACTACAGAGTAAGCCGGAAATTGATACAAAAAAGAACTTCCCCTGATGCGAAAGACGCCGAGGTGTATTCGACCTAAAGCTCCAGCGCGAATGCCCGAAATAGCTGACTTGAAAAGCGACGAGAAAACCAATTGGATTGGCGATTAGGGGTGAAAAATTAAACCTTATCAATGTAAGGGCAATCAGCCCATGCACGATAGTCGCGAGTAGTCCGACAAGTCCAAATTTCACTAACTGGGCAATTATCTTCATAAAAATTAGGTAGGTGTGGTTCTTCAATCATGGCAGTATAGAAAAAATGCCACAGTCATAATGGGGTAAAATACCAAGTTAAATATGATAAGAGTATGAGCAAACGCTCATATTTACTAAAAACAGACGGGGTAAGCTCCAGTAAAGAGGTAAAGAGTCCTCGGTTCGCCCTATGCGAACAGCGCCTTTCCACTTTAACCTACGAAAATGCACGACAAAGCACGAAAACTAGTGCATCGTATTACGTGTGCCTTTGTGCGGCTAGAGGAATCACATCCAGATTAACGACTCCACTTATGGAAGAAACACTCATCAACATTCTTAAGCACCCTCTGGTGATCGGGCTCTGCATCGGCCTGATCGTGGCCATGGTCATTTGGCTACGCGGACTAGGGAGACTTCGGGTGGAACGCTCTGCGGCGGCGGCGCGAGCGGATCATTTGCACGATCAGATCGAAACATTGAAGGCCCATTTGCACACGCAGATGGAAATCACGGCAAAGGGCAATGAGTCGCTGAAAGAACAAATGGTAGCCTTGCAGCAGACAAATCAAAATCTAAGCCAGACGATTGGCGCCCTGAAGCAAAAGCCGGGGCGGGTGGAAATCCGCACGCTGCACCTCTACGAGAAAGCGATCCGTGTGATGAACGCGCGGGCACCGGGCTTTAGCTCGGCTTGGGAGAGTGCGGTCAATGAAGCGGAAGCGGAGATCAAAAAGGAGGAGTCCGGCATCATCGGCTGGATCCGTAAGCCGTTTATGTTCCGCAAGACTGGCTCGACTGAATTGCTGGGGGACGGTGGTGAGAGTCAGGCCTAGAATACATGGTGCTTACTCGCTCGGAACCAAGCTCGATGAAAAGGTGCCAACGATGAACGATGACTGGCGCAAAGCAGGCTACAAAAGTGCACTGATCGGTAAAGCCCATTTTCAGCCACTCAAATCGACCGACGAGTTTCCCTCCCTGGAAGCCTACCCCATCCTACAGGATCTTGATTTCTGGAAAAGCTACGACGGCCCGTTCTACGGGTTCGACCATTTCGAGCTGGCACGCAATCACACCGATGAAGCACACGTAGGTCAGCACTATGCCATCTGGATGGAAAAAAAAGGCTTTAAGGATTGGCGACAATGCTATCAAAAGCCGACGGGCACCTCAGAGAAACAATACGGCGAATGGAACATCCCCGAAGAATACCACTACAACACATGGATCACCACATTGGTAAGACGCTTGATAAACTCGATGAACTCGGTCTAAGCGAGAATACCCTGATCGCTTTCACCACCGATCACGGACACTTCATGGGACAACACAACTTGATCGCCAAAGGCCCGTTTCACTACGAAGACGAAGTCAAAGTGCCCATGATTGTTTCCTGGCCGGGGCAAGTGCCAGCAGGCGCACGCACATCTGCGCTACAAAGTTTGGTCGACCTACCAGTGAGTTGTCTCGCTGCTGCGGGTATCGGAAAACCTCATAAAATGACCGGACTCAACCAAATTGAAGTCTGGAAAGGCATCAAGGACAGCGTGCGTGACCATTGCATCGTCGAAAATAATCACGAGCCGCGATTCTGTGAACTCAAGACCTACATTGAGACGGACTATAAATTGACAATCTTCCGCAATCTCGAAGCTGGCGAACTCTACGATTTGAAAAACGACCCCGGCGAATTCGAGAACAAGTTTGACGATCCAGCCTACGCCACGATCAAATCGCAGCTGTTACAACGCTTCATCCAAGCCGAAATGGCGAAGGAAGTCTTGCCCATGCCGCGAATCGCCCCCGCCTAATGTCCGCCAAAAGCACAAAACCAGTCCTCCCCGCACTCGACAGGGGACTTCATATTCTGGATCAATTGATCTGCAGTGAGGGCTCGATGCGCTATAACGAATTAAAGTCGCAGCTTCCCGACATCCAAGACTCAACCCTCTCGCGCATACTAAAAGCGTTGGAGTCCTACGGCTACATCCATCGCGACGCGGAAATTGGCTACAGCATCACCGCACAGGTGCGTGACTGGAGCCGTTATCTAAGCTCGGAAAAGCCAGACCTAACGACACTCGCGCAAAGATTCCATAACTCCCTGGAATTCAGCCGTTGAGCAGGTAGTCGAAGTCACTACGACTCAGGCCGGCTTTGGCGGACTTGGCTCCAGGTTCTTCGACTAATTGTTTGAAGAGTTTGGCTTTGCGGGCCTTGAGCTCTAACATTCGGGCTTCGATACTGTGCTGCATGATCAGGCGCTGCACGAAGACGGAGCGCGTTTGGCCGATGCGGTGAGCGCGGTCGCTGGCTTGGTTTTCCACCGCAGGGTTCCACCACGGATCGAGGTGAAAAACGTAGTTTGCTCGGGTAAGGTTGAGCCCCACCCCACCCGTTTTGAGGCTGATAAAGAAAAAGGCAGGGCCGTTCCCGCTCTGGAAGGATTGTACGATCTCCTTACGTTTGGGCACTGGCGTGCGGCCATCCATGCGGAGGTAGTCGATGCCGCGCTCTTTGGCCACGACTTCCATCTGATCGAGGCCTCCGAGAAATTGACTAAAGATGAGCGCACCGTGCCCTTCGGCTTGAAGCTCTTCGAGCTTGTCGGCCATGTAGCCAAACTTTGGCGCGTGCTCGGGCAGTTGCTTGCCGAGCAACTCTGGGCTGACGCAGACTTGGCGCAGACGCAGAATCGCAGCGAGTGCGACGATGCCCGCTTGTTGTTCGGGGCGATCTTCGTAAGCCTCAGCCACCTCGGCTTTGACCTCCGCGACGGTACGCGTATAGATCTCCTTCTGCATGGGCGACATTTCGAGGAAGAGTTCGTGCTCTTCTTTCTTCGGCAGGTCTTTGAGAATCTTATCCTTGGTCCGGCGCAAAATAAAGGGACGCGAACGGCCGAGAATACGATCGGGCGCTTCGCGGAAGTATTCTTTAAACGCTTTGAGCGTGCCGAAGACCCCAGGCACGGCAGCCGACATGACGGAGTAAAACTCAGAGGCGTTATTCTCGACGGGCGTGCCAGTGAGGCAAAGTGTGAAGCGGCGATTGAGGTGCGCAGCGGCTTTGGTGCGCGCAGCAGAAACGTTTTTAAGATTGTGTGCTTCGTCAAAGACAACAATCTCAAAACGGGTAGCTTCCATTGCGCCGAGGTCGAGGCGCACCCGGTCGTAGGTCGTTAAAATAATTTGTGCATCGGCGAGCGCGTTGTGCCATGCGCCTTTACTCAAACAATCGACCACCTTTAAACTCGGAGCGAAACGGATAAACTCTTCTTGCCAATTAAAGACGAGGCTAGGCGGCAGCACGATGAGCACACTGGCTTTTTCGAGGTTAGGGTTCTGCTCAAAGTAACCGGCAAGGAAGGCGATGGTCTGCACGGTTTTACCGAGCCCCATATCGTCGGCTAGACAGGCACCGAAGCGGTGATGGTAGAGAAAGTCGATCCATGCCACGCCTTCTTCTTGATAAGGGCGTAGCTCGGCGTTCAGACTAGCTGGCTTCACAAATTCGCCGACGCCATTGAACTGCGACAAGCTGGAAAAAAGGTTTTCAGCTTCTTCGGGCAAGGTCACATGCACACCGTGTTTTCGCAGCATGATCCAGTCGAGCATTTCGAGGCGCGAGACTTGCAGCGTGTCGTCTGGCTCCGCCTTGGTGCCGTTGGGCTTCTTACGCTGCGGACGCAGTAACTCGGCCAGCATTTCGAGGCCTTTTTCGCCGCCTTCGAGTTGCGGCATGATCAGGCTGCCGTCTTTATCCTCAATCAAAAGCTGTCCTAGGATGAGCTTTTGCCACTCCTCCTGACCAATGGTGCGGTCGCCACAGCGGATCGATGGATGCAACTGAAACCAGTCGATATCCGAACCCGAAGCGCGGGTATCGACCGAGATACTGAGCGGCTCCGAGCGGATGGCTTGTTCGTTAAACTGCACTTGGATACCCAAGCTGCGACAGACGGACACGATACGTTGCAAAGCTTCCGCGCCGGCTTCGGGATGAGCCAGTTCAATGGAGCCTTCTTCTAAAGAAAGCAAATCGGTGCGGCTAGTTGCATCGCTCAGGCTGTAGAGCAACATGGCAACTTTGCGCAAGTCTAAACCACCGCGCAGCCAGCGCTGTGCATCGTTATCGGCCAGCGTGACTTGGTAGTCGCTGTCGTAGGCTTCGATCGCTTGCACCAATTTTTCCGCGATTTCGCAGACACCGACGCGGAAGTTGGCATCAAAGAGTTCGGGATAGTCAGGCGCGTAGGTTTCCATCTCTAGCGCATCGGAAGGAAGCTCCGAAGAGAGCACCCGGCGCAACAGATCGCAAAGGGCACGCACGCGGCGCTTAGCACTCAGCAGTTTGCTCGCATAAACATGGAGCGCGGGCGCAAGAAAGCGCGAGACCAGCTCGTAAAGTTCCACACGGCAACCGTCGAAATTGAGCCAGAGATCAAACTCAAAGGCCTCCCACTCGCCCGCCACGTTTTCCATCGCAGTAAGATCCAGTTCGAGCCGTACCTGCTTAGGCTTCATTAGCCGCGGCTTCTTTTTCGCGCCTTTGACCGCAAATAAATAGCAGTCGCTTGATGAGTTTGGGTTTAAATTCTGCTCGTTGAAGGCCTCGACATCAAGATCCATACGAATCGGCCCCATATCTCCAGCAACACCGAGATCGTTCGAGCGCACTTGGCAGACCCGACCATCGGCCAACAAAACGAGCGAACTATGAGGGATTAAATGGACGAGATCCAGCTCCTCGCCCTGCGTATCGAGAACACGCATACGCCGCACTACTCGACCTGCTGAGAGCGTATGCTGAATCTCCAGATGTGCAGCCGCCTTTTTCATCGTCAGCGGATGCGGGTCGCCCTCCAAGACAGTCGATACGGCAATCTTAGCCGCTTTCGCTTTGTCTAAAAAATTGCTTAGCTTCTCTTCCGGATTGGTCAGAACAAACTCCCTCGAAAGACGAAAACCGTAGCTGCTGGCTAGGACGATCCCACACGAGCTAAGAAAGCCCTTCGGCACGGGGCCTTCGATACTAAAGCCCAAAGTGCCGTATTGATCGACCTCCGTGAGCTGAAACTCGACTGCCTGCTCCGGCACTTCGACCTCGCCTTTGTGACCATCGCCCCCGACATCACGGTAGCCGAGTTGCTTGCGCAGTTCCTGGGCATAGTCGTCAGGCATGGCAAGACCGCCCACACTGACGCCTTGGACGCAAAGAAACATGGCTGCGGTGGCGGCGACCGCGTGTTTACAGCCACCGTAGGTATCCCATGCGGGGCATTCGCATTCGTTGACTAAGCGCCCATCACGCACTTGCAGCCCAACCTCGTAGGCATGATGCCGACGGCCCTGCACTAGTATGGTCATACGCCGATGGCGACCATCCCATTCCATGCTTTCAACAGCGAACTGGCGATAGTAAGCCAAGCCGCGCTCTACGAAACGACGATCGCCGATATAATAAAGCTCGCCGATGTCGAGTTTTTCGAAGCCTTCCAGCCCTTCTAGTTTTCCTGTAGCAGTAGTCGTCATTGCAATCCTCGACTCAATACCCGTATGAGCTTTCGTTACGAGCGTTAAATCGAAGAAACTTTGGCAACAGGGTGTGATTCTTCTTTCGTGGTGGCGGCTTCAGCCCACGTATGCAGCAGCTTAGCTTAGAGATATGGCGACTAAAGTCGCCACTACGATTCAAATCCGGAGAATCACAGCTAGCGAAACTTAAAAAGTTCGCATTGTTTTCCCTGCGCGAGTTAGATACTCACTAGCTTATGTCTCAAAAACACTATCTTATTACCGGAGGTGCCGGGTTTATCGGCTCTCACCTCACCGAGCGCATCTTGAAAGAAGGACATCGTGTGACGGTCATTGATGACTTCAACACCTACTACGATCCAGCGATCAAACATCAGAACATCGCGGCCGTGCGCGACCAGATCGAGCTGGTCGAAGGCGACATCCGCGACGCCATCCTGGTAGAGCGCACCTTTGCCAAGGGTCAATTCGACCATGTCATCCACATCGCAGCGCGCGCGGGGGTGCGACCGTCGATCAAGGATCCGAAGCTTTATTTCACAACCAACATCGACGGCACCTTTAATCTGCTCGATGCTTGCCGCTATCATGAAGTCAAGCGCTTCACCTTCGCCTCGTCGTCTTCAGTCTATGGGGTGAACAAGAAAGTGCCCTTTGCCGAAAGCGATGCCTTGGAACGCACTATTTCGCCCTACGCCGCGACCAAGCTGGCCGGTGAGCAAATCTGCTCTAACTACGCCAACCTGTTTGGCATCCACTGCCAGTGCCTGCGCTTCTTCACGGTCTATGGGCAAGAAAGCAATTATCGAGCAACTCCCCGACCAACCCGGCGACGTGCCCCGCACCTACGCCGACGTGACCAAAGCCGGCAAACTACTCGGCTACGCGCCGGAAACGCCAATTGTGGAGGGTATTCGGAAGTATGTAGAGTGGTTTAAGGCGCTGCGGTGATGGGCTAAGAATAGATATGGCAGAAGCAAAAATCATATGGCAAATCTGCGACAATAAGCGGGGACATGAAAATCAGAGTTCGGGTTTGATAAGCGCATTGTCCAAGCAAACAAAGCTCGAAGTCGTACGGATCGATGTATCGACCGATAAAGCTTCGTGGTGGCAAGCGCTACGGGGCACATTCCCTGCGTCCAAAGATCTACCACAACCGGACCTGATCATCGCAATCGGGAGCCAAACGCACGCCACCCTGCTGGCCGCAGGCCGAGCCAGCGGCGCCCCGACTATACTGATTATGGCACCTCCCCGTGGCCTCACCTCATTCTTCGATCTGTGCGTCATCCCCACACACGACGAGCGCAAGGGAGCCAATGTCATCGAGACCACCGGAGCGATGAACACGGTCGAATCCAGCGAGGATAAAGAGACACAGTCCGGGCTCTTCCTCATCGGCGGCCCCTCGCAACATCACAACTGGGACGAGGCCTCACTCCTGAAGCAAATTTCCACCATCGTCGCCTCAAACACTGGGCTACAGTGGAAACTCACAACCTCACGTCGCACCCCCGCCAGCACGACAGATAAACTACTGTCGCTCGAAGGAGATCAGCTTGAAGTCATCCCCGTCGAAGATACTGAGGCGGACTGGCTGCCTCAACAACTCGCACATAGTGCCTACGCTTGGGTCACCGAAGACAGCGTCTCCATGGTCTACGAAGCGCTCAGCTCCGGCGCTAAAGTCGGGCTGCTCCCCGTGCCGCGAAAGACCGCTCAATCTCGCATCATCCGAGGTCTGGATTCACTCAAGGCCAACAATTATATCCTCAGCTACTCAGAAAATCAGCCCGATTTAGCGAACTTCAAAAGTCCACCCCCACTCAAAGAAGCCGAGCGCGTCGCCAAAATCGTGATCCAACGATTTTTCTAATCGCCCATGGTAACCATCGCTTCACGATCATCTTGACAAAACTAGGAACATGGTCAAGTATATACAAACATGACCATCATAAATATTAATGAAGCAAAGACGCACTTATCGCGTTACGCGAAACGCATCAAACAGGGTGAGACTATTATTTTAGCAGATCGCAATAAACCATTTGCGGAGATACGACCACTTCCTCAAGTCGACATGAAAGTAGAAAAAATTAAACTGGGTCAACTAAGTGAACTAGTGGGATCTATGGAGCACTTTTTTGACGCCGATGAAGCAATCGAGTCTGATTTCTTATCGGGTCACGTATTTCCAAATCATGAGCAAAGCACCACCAACGCCCTTCAAGATTGATGCAACTACTACTGGATACCTGCACCTTTCTATGGATGATCGCATCTCCTGATAAACTGAGTGAGACAGCCCGCAAGACCCTCACCAGAGGAACCGACAGACTTCTGATCAATCAAACCTCCGCCTGGGAGATTCAAATCAAATACAAAAAGGGGCAGCTGGCACTAAAAGCTACACCAAAACAGATCATAGAAAAAGCGTTGACGATTTATCCGATTGAATACGAAAAAATCGCAGACGAAGCCATTTGGCATCTCCAAAAACTACCCGATATCCACAAGGATCCATTCGACCGCCTACTGATATCCCACGCGCTTACCCAAGGCTACAAACTCGTCACACCCGACCCCGAGATTGCGAAATACCCCGTCCCCATCATCTGGTGAAACGTCCCCGTAAGGTTTTTAGGCTCTAAACCCGACATTGGCTAAAGCGGCATCGCTACACAATTCTGGCTCAGTAGCGATGCCGCGCCAGCGGCGTCCCCGATCACACTGCAAGACGCGACTAGCGTCGCATCGCTACACAATTCTAGCTCGGTCGTAGCGATGCCGCGCCAGCGGCGTCCCCGCTCACACTGCAAGACGCGACTAGCGTCGCATCGCTACACAAATCTAGCTCAGTCGTAGCGATGCCGCGCTAGCGGCGTCTCCAATCACACTGCGAGACGCGACTAGCGTCGCATCGCTACACAAAAATGTAGCTCAGTCGTAGCGATGCCGCGCTAGCGGCGTCTCCAATCACACTGCGAGACGCGACTAGCGTCGCATCGCTACACAAATCTACCTCAGTCGTAGCGATGCCGCGC
>Ga0105053_10003781_pt1 | contig 22748 bp, 22 predicted proteins | sample BON01_FD_78093 | JGI IMG/M metagenome (GOLD analysis project Ga0105053, IMG submission 78093) | Freshwater microbial communities from Lake Bonney liftoff mats and glacier meltwater in Antarctica - BON-01 | ecosystem: Environmental > Aquatic > Freshwater > Ice > Glacier meltwater | place: Lake...
CAACATCCCCGGCAAGCCGCGCGTGTTCATGCCGTATATCGGCGGCGTTGGCGTGTATCGCGACAAGTGCGACGAGATCGCCGGCAATGGCTACGAGGGCTTCGTGCTGGCGACTGCGAAAGTAGCGCAGGCCGCCGAGTAGGGCACGGCCGCGATTGGCGCTCCGGCGGCGGGGGGCCAGCGCTTGCCCGGGGCATACAGGCTTCCCATCTCTGCGCGGCAAGTGTGGGAGCTTTGTTCATGGATCCTCGTCGTCTTCTTGAGCAGTTCGTCGGCTCCGGTGCGGCCCACCGCGACCGTGGTGATGTGCCCGCCGGGCGCCCCGAGCAGAACGGCGGCGGCCTCCTGGGCGGGCTGAACATGGGCGGGCTGAACATGGGGGGACTGAACCCGGGCAGCATGGCCATGGGCGGCGTGCTCGGCTTGCTGCTCGGCAACAAGAAGGCGCGCAAGGCGGTGGGTGGCCTGGCCGGGAGCGCGGTGGGCTATGGCGGTGCGACGGCGCTCGGCGCGCTCGCCTACCGCGCCTATCGCAACTGGCAGGAGGGCCAGCAGCCCGCGGCGCCGCCAGCGGCCCCGGCAGCCGCGCTGCCATCCTCCCCCTATCAGCGGCCCGGCTCGGTGCCGCAGGTGCAGGCGCCACAGGGCTGGCCGCCCGCAGCGCCGGTCGCCTTGCCGCAGTTGCCGGCGGATTCGCCGTTCCTGCCCGCCTCCGCCCCGGCCCGTGACGGGCGGCCGTTCGAACTGGCGCTGGTGACGGCCATGATCGCCGCGGCCAACGCCGACGGGCATATCGGTCCCGAGGAACAGCGGCTGATCTTCGGGCGCGTGGGCGAGATGCCGCTGGATGCCGATGAGAAGGCCTTCGTGTTCGACGCGCTGGCCAACCCGCCGGCGCTGGAGGCCATCGCCGGCCTGGCGGAGGGGCCGGAGCAGGCGGCGGAGCTGTACCTCGCGTCGCGGCTGGCCATCGACCCGGACCATCCGGCGGAACGGGTGTACCTTGAAGCCCTGGCGCACCGGCTTGCGCTGCCGCCCGGGCTGGTGGCGCATCTGGAGGCACAGGCGCCCTCTGCGGCGTGAGAGCGCCTGTGTTCTTTGGTGATGGACAGGTAAAAGGGAGCCTTCTTTTTCTGAAGAAAAAGAAGCAAAAAGACTTTACCCATTTCGCCGCGAAACTGCCGGAGACACTAAATCAAACGGGTGAAAGTTTTTTTGGTTCTTTTTTATAAAAAAGAACAACCTGTCTTGTGGTGTTTCAGGCGGGAACCGGCGCAAATTCGTCTGCCCGCCAGCAACTGACCAGATGGCCCTCTTCCACCGCCGCGAGCGAGGGCGGCGCCGAGCGGCAGTGGTCCGTCGCATGCGGGCAGCGCGGGTTGAAGGTGCAGCCGGGCGGCGGGTTGAGTGGGCTGGGGATTTCGCCGCGGGCTTTTTCGCGGGCGTGGCCGCGGGTCAGCGGGTCGGGGATCGCGGCGATCAGGGCGCGGGTATAGGGGTGGCGCGGTTGTTCGAAGATTTCGCGCCAGCCGCCGGTTTCCACGATGCGGCCGAGATACATCACTGCGACCCGGTCGCTCATGTGCTCGACCACGCCGAGGTCGTGGGAGATCATGAGGTATGACAGGCCCATATCGGCCTGCAGTTCCAGCAGCAGATTGATGATCTGGGCGCGGATCGAGACATCGAGCGCCGAGACCGGCTCGTCGCAGATCACCAGCTTGGGCTTGAGGATCAGGGCGCGGGCGATGCCGATGCGCTGGCGCTGGCCGCCGGAGAATTCGTGCGGATAGAGGTCGGCCTGGTCGGGGCGCAGGCCGACCTGGCGCAGCATTTCGGCGACGCGGTCGGCGACCTCGCCGGCATTGGAGACGCCGTGCAGGCGCAGCGGGTCGGCCAGGGTGCGGCGCACGGTCTGGCGCGGGTTGAGCGAGGCGTAGGGGTCCTGGAAGACCATCTGTACGGTGCGGGCGACGGCCAGGCGGTCGGCGTCCGAGCCGACCGGCTGGCCGTCGAGCACCACGCGCCCGCGCGTCGCATCGACCAGACCGAGCACCGACAGCGCCAGGGTGGACTTGCCGCAGCCGCTCTCGCCGACCAGCCCGAGGCTCTCGCCCGGCTTGATGGCCAGGGACACGCCATCCACGGCGCGCAGCATCAGCGGCTTGCCGGAAAATAGCCCGCCGCCGATCGGGAAATGGACCGCGAGGTCCTCGATCGACAGCAGCGGTGCGCCGGCCCCCTTGTCGTCAACCATGATGGTGGCACCTCACGAGGCTGCCGGCGGCCTCTGGGCTGGAATCTCCCGTGGCCAACGGCGTCAGCTCCGGCACCACCGTTTCGCATATGGCGGTGTGGCGGGTGCAGCGCGGGTGGAAACGGCAGCCCTGGGGATAGGCGGTGATGCCCGGCACCACGCCCTCGATCTCGATCAGCTTGCGCCGCCCGTGCCGCGCGCGCATGCCGAGGCGGGGCAGGGAGGCGACGAGGCCCTGGGTATAGGGGTGCTGCGGGGCGTTGAAGATCAGCTCGGATTCCTGCTGCTCCACGATGCGCCCGGCATACATCACGCAGACGCGGCGGCAGATATCGGTGACCAGGCCGAGGTCATGGCTGATCATCAGGATGGCGGTGCCCTTCGCCGCGCACAACTCCTTCATCAGGTCGACGATTTCGGCCTGAACGGTGACATCCAGCGCCGTGGTCGGCTCGTCGGCGATCAGCAGGTCGGGCTCGCAGGCCAGCGCGATGGCGATCATCACGCGCTGGCGCATGCCGCCGGAAAGTTGGTGCGGATAGTCGCTGGCCCGGCGTTCCGGCGCCGGCACCTTGACCTGTGCGAGGGCCTCGACCGCACGGCGCTGGGCCTCGTTCCAGGAGGCGCCCTGATGCAGCACGAACATCTCGGCGATTTGCCTTCCTACCGGCTTCAGCGGGTTCAGCGCCGTCATCGGCTCCTGGAAGATCATGGCGATGCGTTTGCCGCGCAGGGCACGCAGCTGGGCGGCCGGCAGGGACTGGATCTCCTGGCCGGTGAGCACGATGCGCCCGCCCGCCAGCCCCAGCGGCGGCTTCAGCAGCCCCATGATCGACAGGGCGGTGATGCTCTTGCCGCAGCCGGATTCGCCGACCAGCCCGACCGTCTCGCCGCGGCCGATGGTGAACGACACGCCCTCCACCGCCGCGAAACTTCCGGCATCGGTGGTGAGGCCGATGCGCAGGTCGATTACTTCCAGCAGCGGCTCGGTGTTCGCGTTCATCAGCGCCGGCTCCGCGATTGCGGGTCAAGGATGTCGCGCAGCCCGTCGCCGAGCAGGTTCAGCCCCAGCACGGTCAGGAAGATCGCCATGCCGGGGAACAGCGACAGCCAGGGCGCGATGGTGATGGTCTCGCGCGCGTCGGACAGCATCGAGCCCCAGGAGGGCGCGGGCGGGCGCACGCCGAGGCCCAGGAACGACAGCGCCGCCTCGGCCAGGATCGAGCCGCCCATGCCCAGCGTGGCGATGACGATAATCGGCCCCAGCGTATTCGGCAGGATCTGGCTGAACATGATGCGGATATCGCCATAGCCCAGCACGCGCGCCGCCTGCACGTAGCCCTGGCTCTTGATGGCCAGCGTTTGCGCCCGGCTGATGCGGCAGGTGTAACTCCAGTTGGTCAGGCCGAGGGCGATCAGCAGCGAGGTCAGCCCCGGTCCAAGAATTGCCATGATGGCCAGGGCGAAGATCAGCGACGGGATGGCGAGCATCAGGTTGGTCAGGCCGTTGACGAAATCGTCCCACCAGCCGCCCCAGTAGCCCGCCGTCACCCCCAGCGCGGTGCCGATGAAGGTGTTGATCAGCTGCGACACCACGCCCACGGTCAGCGAGATCTGCGCGCCGTACATCACCCGCGACCAGATGTCGCGGCCCTGCTGGTCGGTGCCGAACCAGAACTCGCCGGAGGGCGGCAGCTCCGCGTTCATCAGGTTGGCGTCCATGATCGGATCGGTGTGGGCCAGCCACGGCCCGAACACGCCCACGAACAGGGCGAGCGCGGTCAGTCCGCCGCCAAGAGCCAGGTTTGCGCGTATTTTCATCAGGTGTACCGAATACGCGGATCGATGAGCTTGTAGGCGATATCGACCGAGGTGTTGATCACCAGGAAGAACAGGGTGATCACCAGGATGCAGCCCTGGACGGCGGGGATGTCGCGCTGGAACACGCTGTCCACCAGCAGCGAGCCAATGCCGGGCCAGGCGAACAGCTTCTCCACCACCACGGCCTGGCCGAGCAGGGAGCCGAATTGCAGGCCGATGGTGGTCAGCACCAGCACCAGGGCGTTGCGCAGCACGTGCCAGACCACCACGCGATACTCGTTCATGCCTTTGCTGCGTGCCGTGCGCACGAAGTCGGCGTTCATGATGTCCAGCACGGCGGCACGGGTGGTGCGGGCGAGGAGTGCCATCGGGCTGACGCCCAGGGCGAGTGCCGGCAGGGTGAGGTGATACAGCCCGCCATCGCCATAGCCGAAGCTGGGGAACCAGCCGAGGGTCAGCGAAAACAGGTACATCAACAGGATGCCGAGCCAGAACTTCGGCAAGGAGAGGCCCGAGACCGCCACCACCATCGAGCCGAGGTCGATCCAGCTCCCCGGCCGCATGGCGGCGATGAAGCCGAGTGGCAGGCCAATGATGATGGCGAAGGCCATCGAGGCGATAGTCAGCTGCAACGACGGCCACAGCCGCACGGCGATCAGGTCGGCCACCGGCTGGCGCGAGCGGAAGGAGATGCCGAGGTCCAGCGTGGCAAGCTGGGTCACGTATTTGCCGAAGCGCACGTGCAGCGGGTCGTCGAGCCCAAGCTCGGCGCGCATGCGCTGCACCACGGCCATGTCCAGGCCCAGGCCCTCGTCCTGCTGGCCAGTGGCGAAACTGCCGGGGATGACGCTGAACAGGAGGAAGATCAGCAGCGCAATGGCGGCCAGCATCGGCACCATCTGCAGCAGGCGGCGAATTATGAATGATGCCATGGTGCGGTCGGGATCGAGGGGCCGGGCAGGTCATGCCCGGCCCCCGTGGTCCACTGCTTCGCGCCGCCCCCTACTTCGCGGGCGAGCTGGCGTCGACCCAGATGTCCTCGGGGTACTGGTGCATCAGTTCCGTCGGGTTGGCCTGCAGGCCGTGCACCCAGGGCTGATAGGCAAGCACCGCCTTGTTGTAGTTGAAGAACCACACCGGGGCGGCGTCGTACAGGTGGGCGTTGGCCTGCTTGATCAGCTCAAGCTTGCGGGCCGGGTCCTCGGTGGTGCCGGCCTCGTCGAGCAGCTTGTCGTAGTCGGCGTTCTTGTAGCCGCTGACGTTGCACGAGGTGCGCGGCGTGGCCGAATGGAAGCAGCGCAGGGTTTGCAGCGGATCCGGGCCGGTTTGGCTGGAGCCGATATAGGCCTGGAACTCGCCCTTCTGCGCGATGTCGGTGAGCACCGTGACCTCGACCACCTTGGGCTTCACGGTGATGCCGACTTGCTTGAGCATCGGGATCACCGCTTCCACGATCGGCAGGCCCCAGCTTTCGTTCTGGCTGGTGGTCCACTCGAACTCGAAGCCGTTGGGATAGCCGGCCTCGGCCAGCAGCTTCTTGGCCTTGGCCGGGTCGTAGGCGTAGGACTGCAGCGCCGGATCGTAGCCGGGCACCGTCGTCGGCAGCCAGGAGGTCGCCGGGTAGGCCTTGTTGCGGGCCAGCCGCTCGATGATCAGCTTGGCGTTGATCGCGTGGTTGATCGCCTGGCGCACGCGCTTGTCGTCGAACGGCTTCTTCTCGTTGTGCATCACCATCGAGCGGGTGAACACCTCGGCCACTTCCAGCAGGTGCTTGGACAATTGTGGGTCGCGGCCATAGGCGACGTATTGCACCGGGCCGAGGATGGAGGCGTCGACCTCCTTGTTGCGGAAGGCGATGTCGCGCGCCGCCGCCTCGGACATGATCTGGATGACGTAGGTGTCCAGGTAAGGCTTGCCCGGCTGGTAGAACTTTTCCCATTTTTCGGTCACGAGCCTGGAGCCCGGCACGTGCTCCTTGAACTTGAACGGCCCGAGTCCGACCGGGTTGTTCGGCCAGTCGGCCTTCTCGGCCTCCTCCTTGGCCAGGATCGAGGTGGTCATGTTGTAGAACAGGTAGCCGGGCTCGACCTTCTGCAGGAAGGTGATCTCCACCGTAAAGTCGTCGACCTTGCGAATGCCGGAGATCGCCTGCGCCGCGCCCTTCTCCACGTCGACCGCGCCCTTGATCAGGCGCACCCAGCGCGCGCCGACGAAGCCCTTCTTGGGGTCCATCAGGCGGGTGAAGCTGTACACCACGTCATCGGCGTTCATCTTGCGGCCGTTGTGGAAGTAGGCGTCCTGGCGCAGCGTGAACGTCCATACCGTGCCGCCGGCCGAGGATTTCGCCTCGGTGATCAATTCGGGTACCGGCAGGCCCTTGGCGCTGTCCCAGCGATACAGCTGGCGGTGCAGGGCGAGGAACACCACGCCGTCCTGCGCGCGGCCCGACGCGTGCGGGTCCAGGCTGCCGAAGGAGGAGGCGTACGGGGCGGTCATCCGCATCGTGCCGCCACTGCGCGGGGTCTGCGCCTCGGCGGCCGGGGCGAGCGCCGCCAGCATGCCGGCGGTGGCCACCGCTATCGTCGAGAGCAATGCAATTCGTTTCATTCTGCTTCCTTGTCCCTGGTGATGCTTGGGATCACATTAAAACATACCAACACTGCATCCACCCGTGCGCAAGGGGCGATGTGGTGGCGCAGAGGGAAGCAGCAGAGGGAAGCAGCAGAGGGAAGCAGCAGCGTAGTCAGCGCGCCAGCGGCACCGCGGTCACGCTGTTGAACGCCGAACCATCGGTGCCCAGGCTGAGGGTGGACCACACCAGGTAGACCAGCACCTGCTTCTCGCGGTCGAAAAGCCGGCTGACGCGCACTTCCTTGAAGAAGAAGCTGGCGCTTTCGTCGAACACCACCTCGTTGTCCGGCACCTCGCCCTTCAGCGTCACCGGCCCGGTGGCGCGACAGGCGATGGAGAAGCGGTTGGGGTCGGTGGCCAGGCCCAGCGTGCCCTTCACGCCTCCGGTCTCGGCGCGCGACAGATAGCATGACACCCCGTCCACCCGCGGGTCGTCGTAGCGGTCCACCACCACCCGGTCGTTGCGGCCGAGCAGGCGGAAGGTGGTGGACACCTGGCCGATCCGCTTGGCGTCGTCGGCCATGGCGGTCGTGGCGGTGGGCAGGGCGGCCAGGACAGCCCCGGCGATGCCGGCGAACAGGGCGGTGCGAAAGCGGGTCATCATTCCTCCAGCGGCCGTGCGAACCTTGCGAAATCGCGCGCCAGCACCTCGTAGATCGCGCGCTTGAACGGCACCGCCAGTGCCGGCAGTTCCGCAAGCTCCACCCAGCGCCACGCGTCGAACTCCGGATGTGGGTCCGCGTCCAGCCGGATGTCAGGGTCGGTGCCGGTGAAGCGCAGCGCATACCAGCGCTGACGCTGCCCGCGGAACCGCCCGCCCAGCGCCACGCCCAGCAGTTCCGGCGGCAGGTCGTAGGTGAACCACTGCGGATGCTCGGCGATGATCTCCGCCCGGGCTGTGCCGATCTCCTCGGCCAGTTCGCGCAGCACCGCCAGGCGCGGGTCCTCGCTCGCGTCGATGCCGCCCTGCGGCAACTGCCAGCCACCGGGCGCGCCTTCGGCGTTGGGCAGGTCGGCGCGGCGGGCCACGAACACGCGGCCACGCCGGTCGAACAGCACGGCGCCGACATTGGGGCGGTAGGGCAGGGTTTCGGGGTCGGTCATGGTTTGGCCAATGCTCAGGGGGGCGGCAGCACCAGTGCGCTCACCGGCACCAGCACGATGCCGCGCGCCGCCAGCAGCGAACTCCATGCCGCCAGCCGCTCGACGGTGACCGGCGTGGGCGCCGAGGCGAGGCCCAGCGCGCTGCCGCGGTCGCGCGCCAGCTCCTCCAGCCGGGCCAACCGTGCCTCGATCTCGGTGCGCACCGCTGGTTCGTCGACCACCAGGTCCACCACGCGGTGCGGCGCGGCGGCGCCGGGCGGCAGGCTGGGCAGCTGGCCCTCGACCCGTGGATCGACGTAGAGCACGCCCCGCCGGCCGAGCTCCTCCAGCACCGCGACCATCTGCCCGCTGGCCGCGAAGCGCTCGCCGCGCAGGCTGCCGAGCGCCCCGGTGGCGCCGACATAGCCGCCGACGCGCGACAGCGCCCAGCGCAGTGCCGCTGCGTTGGCCGCCGGCGGTGCGCCGGTCAGCATGGCGCGGTGGCCTGGATCATCCAGCGGATAGCCGCGCGGCTCCATCGGCAGGGAAACGAAGAATTCATGGCCGGCCTGGCGCGCCCTTTCCACCAGCACGCCGGGCTGCACCGCGTAGGGCGACACCACCAGCGACACCGCAGCGGGCAGCAGGCGCAGCGCCTCTTCGCTGTCGGCCTCGCGCATGGCGAAATCAGCCAGCAGGATGGCGACACGCGGGCGCGCATCGGCGGGTGGCGCCACGGCGGCATAGGCGCGCATGGGGGCCAGTCCGGTGGCGCTGATCCGCGGCAGGGCGCCGCCCTCCGGCAGCCCTGATGGCTCCTGCAACGCACGGTCGGGCGGCGGAATCGGCCCGCCCGGCTGACGCGGCGGTGCTGGCGCTGCGGGGGCGGGTGGGACCGCGAGTGCGGCGCGAGAGGGCGGCGGCGCAGGGGTGGCGGCCGGCATGGCAGGCGCGGCCGGCGGCGTTGCGGCCGCCGCTTCGGCAGTGGGGGGGGGCGCCGTGGCTGCGGCGGTTGTTGGTGCCGCCGCAGCCACGGGGGCTGGCGCTGGCGGCATCGGTGATGGCGGCAGCGCAGATGCCAGGGTTGGCGGCGGCGTGGCCGTCGATATGGGCGGCGGGCCGAGCACTTGCAGTGTGGCGCCGCCGGCCACGATCATCGCGCCGATTGCCACCCAGAACCATGCAAGGGCGCGCAGCGCCCGGGGGCGCCGTGTGGCCGAAGCGGCTGCGTCATGCTGCGGCACGCGGTCGTCCCGATACGCCGGGCAGCCCGCCTAGCGCGACGCCCGCCTTACCGCCGGCATGGCGCGCAAAATGGCCAGCCCCTGCTGCAGCTGGTAGTCGGTCTCGGGCTTCAACGGGTCGAAGGTCGGCTGATCCTCCGGCGGCAGCTTGACGATGTCCTTGGCGATCGCCGGCAGGTCGTTGCGCGGCGGTGCGATGTTCTGCGCCGCGTCCACGCCGTTGCTCAGCGTGCGGTTAAGGTCGGCCTCGCGCTCCGGCCCGAAGCGCGGGCGCTCCTCGCGGCTGGCGTGCACCTCCACGTCCGGCGTAATGCCCAGCGCCTGGATGGAGCGGCCCGACGGCGTGTAGTAGCGCGCCGTGGTCAGCCGCATGCCGCCCGCACCCGGCAGCGGGCTCACGGTCTGCACACTGCCCTTGCCGAAGCTGCGCACGCCAACCAGCACGGCGCGGCGGTGGTCCTGCAGGGCGCCGGCCACGATCTCGCTGGCCGAGGCCGAGCCGCCGTTGATCAGCACGACTACGGGTAGCCCGCCGGTCATGTCGCCGGGCTTGGCGTTCCAGCGCTGCCCATCCTCGGCCTGGCGCGAGCGGGTGGAGACGATCTCGCCGCGGTCCAGGAAGTTGTCCGACACCGCGATCGACTGGTCGAGCAGCCCGCCGGGGTTGTTGCGCAGGTCCAGGATCACGCCGCGCAGCTTGTCCCCGGCCTCGGCGCGCAATTCGTTGAAGGCGCGGCGCAGCGAGGCCTCGGTCTGCTCGGTGAAGCTGCTGATGCGCATATAGGCGACGTCGCCGCCTTCCAGGCGCGAGCGCACCACGCGGATCTTGATCACCTCGCGCACCAGCGTCAGTTCCAGCGGCTTTTCGGCCCCCTCGCGGCGGATGGTCAGCACGATGCGCGTGTTCGGCGTGCCGCGCATCTTCTCCACGGCTTCGTTCAGGCTCAGCCCCTGGACCGTCCGCCCGTCGATCGCCGTCACCAGGTCGCCGGCCTTCACGCCGGCCCGGCTGGCGGGGGTGTCGTCGATCGGGCTGATCACCTTGATGTAGCCGTTCTCCTGCGTCACCTCGATGCCCAGCCCGCCGAACTCGCCGCGCGTCTGCACCTGCATGTCGCGGAAGGTCTTGGCGTTGAGGTAGGAGCTGTGCGGGTCCAGCCCGGTCAGCATGCCGTTGATTGCGTTCTCGATCAGGTCCTTGTCGGAAACCGGCTCCACATACTCGGCGCGCACGCGCTCGAACACGTCGGCGAACAGGTTCAACAGGCGGTAGGTGTCGGCCCGCCCGCTGTCCTGCGCGAATGCCTGCGGCAGAACGCTGAACCCGAAGCGGCGTTCCAGCTGGTCCGAAACCGGACCCACAGCCACGCCGGCAACGAATGCGGCGCCCAACAACAGCCCTGCACGAAGCTTCATGGCAGATATCCTCTGGCGCCGCAGCGCTCGCTTGGTCCCACTCCCCAGAGTAGCCCGGGAAACGCCCCGATCAAAAGACTTCCTTGGAACGGATCATCGGTCAAATCCGTCAAGGCATTGCTACCGCCGCGCAGACGGACGGTCCCGCCTGTGGCCCGCAGCAGACGTGGCCCGCAGCGGACGGGGCAGGGCATGAGGATGTATCGGCACTTCATGCAAAGGCGCGGTCCAATCTTCACGGCACGCGGCTTGAACATAGCCGAAACCGCAGCTCATGGCGCGCGGAAAACTAGCTTTTGGCACGCAGAAACGGTGCCGGATTGACCGCTTGGCCGGCACGGCGCAGCTCCACATACAGCGAGGGCCGTCGGCCACTGCTGCGCGGGTCCCAACGCGGCATGATCCCGATTGGCATGCCCGAACTGACCTTCTGCCCGACGCCCAGGTCGATCCGCTCGAAGCCCGCCAGCACGAAATGGTACCCGCGGCCGCAATCGACAATGACCATCTCACCAAAACTTCTGAACGGACCGGCGAACACGATGCGCCCGCCGCAGGGCGCGAACACCCGCGCCCCGGGTGCCGCCTGGTAGGAAATGCCCGTCGCGGGCCCGCTGTCGGTGGCTTCGCCGAAGTTGCGCATCAGCGTGCCGGCGACCGGGGCGGCGAGCGAGCGGGCGGCCGTCTCGGACACGCCGGGCCCGGCCGGGGCGGCCAGTTCCCGCTGGCGGGTGCGCGCGGCGGTGGCGGCGGCAGACTGGTGCTTGCGGGCTGCCGCTGCCGCCTCACGCCGCGCCTGTGCCTCTGCCTCACGCCGCTCGGCCTCCAGATGGGCGATCGCCGCCTTCAGCCCTTGCGCGCGCGCCGCCTCGCTGGCAGCGCGCCGTGCCGCACGGGCGGCCTCGCCCTCGGCGTCGCGCTGCTCGGCCAGCATGGCGTGCAACTGCGCGTCCAGTGCCGCCGCGGCCTTTTCCTGGGCGGCCAGTGCCTGCGCCAGATGCGGCATCTCGGCGTCCAGCTGTGCGTGCAGGGCGGCGACCTCGGCCTGTTCGGCGCGCAGGGCCTTGGCCTCGCGCTCCAGCGTGCGCACGATGCCGCCCAGCACCAGCACGCCGCGCACCGCCTGCTCCGGCGGCATGGGCACCGCCAGAAGGGTCTCGGCGGGGAACAGGGCGATGCGTTCCAGCACCGGCAGCATCGGCGTGATGTCTGCCGCCCGCAGCGCCAGCCGCGCCTCGGCCGCACGCTGCCGCTCGCTCAACGCCTCGACGCGCGCCGCGGCGGTGGTGGTGGCGAATTCCGCCGCGCGCAGCTGTTCCAGGATCGCCTCCTGCTCCGCGGTCAGGCGCTTGGCCTCGACCTCGGCCGCCGCCGCGCGCGCCGCCGCTTCACGCTGGGCGGCCAGTTCCCGGCTGCGCGCCTGTTCGGCCTGCTTCAGCTGGGCCTCGCTGGGCGCCGCGCGGGGCGCGTGGGCATACCCGTCGCCCACCAGCACTATTGTCGCCGACAGCGCCATGCCAACCGCCGCCCGGCGGACCCAGCGGCCCGCCGCCTTGCGGACGGTTCCGTCCGCGGCCCCTGTCACGCGCTGCCGGTCTGCAAGGAATGGCCAGTCATCTCCGCCGGCTGCGCCAGGTCGAGCAGGGCCAGCAGGGTGGGGGCGATGTCGGCCAGCCGCCCGTCGTGCAGGGGCTTTGCCTGCGGCGCCATCAGCAGAACCGGCACGGGGTTGGTGGTGTGCGCGGTGTGTGGCCCGCCGGTCACGGGGTCGCGCATCATCTCGCAATTGCCGTGGTCGGCGGTGACCAGCAGCGCCCCGCCACGCGCCGCGATGGCCTCGGCGATCCGGCCGAGCCCGGCATCCACCGCCTCGACCGCCTTGATCGCCGCGGGCAGGCTGCCGGTATGGCCAACCATGTCGGGGTTGGCGAAGTTCAGCACCAGCAGCGCGTACTCGCCCGACCCGATCGCCGCCAACGCCGCATCGGTCAGGGCCGGCGCCGACATCTCGGGCTGCAAGTCGTAGGTGGCGACCTTGGGCGAGGGGATCATCACCCGTGCCTCGCCTTCGTTGGGCACCTCGACGCCGCCGTTGAAGAAGTAGGTGACGTGCGGATACTTCTCCGTCTCCGCCAGCCGCATCTGCTTCAGCCCCGCCGCAGCGACCACCTCGCCCAACAGGTTGGCCATCGGCTGCGGCCCGAATAGCGCGCCCATGAACGGCGCCAGTGCGTCGCTGTAGCGGGTCATGCCGGAAGCGGCAGCGAAGCGGATGGCGCGCGGGCGGGCGAAGCCGGTGAAGCCGGGATCGAGCAAAGCGGCGAGGATCTCGCGCACCCGGTCGGCGCGGAAATTGAAGCACAGCACCCCGTCGCCGTCGCGCATGCCGGCATAGTCGCCGACCACCGCCGGCTCCACGAACTCGTCGGTCTTGCCCGACGCATAGGCCTGTGCCACCACCGCGTCCGGGGAGGCGATGCGCGGCCCCTCGGCCTCGGCCATGGCGAAGTAGGCGCGGCTGACCCTTTCCCAGCGGTGGTCGCGGTCCATCGCGAAATAGCGGCCCGACACGGTGGCGATGCGCGCGCGCGCCGGCAGTTGCGCGGCCAGCTTCGTCAGGTCGTCCTGCGCCGATTGCGGTGGCGTGTCGCGCCCGTCAAGGAAGCAGTGCATGGCGACCGGGATGCCGGCTTCGTCGAGCGCCCGCGCCAGGGCCACTGCATGGTCCAGGTGCGAATGCACGCCGCCCTCGGAGGCCAGGCCCATCAGGTGGCAGGTGCCGCCGCTCGCCCGCAGGGCGTCGATCAGGCCCTGCAACGCCGCCAGCCTCGCCAAGCTGCCATCGCGGCAGGCGGCGTTGATGCGCGGCAGTTCCTGCAGCACCACCCGCCCGGCGCCGATGTTCATGTGGCCGACCTCGGAATTGCCCATCTGCCCTTCCGGCAGCCCGACATCCTCGCCCGAGGTGCGCAGGAGGGCGTGCGGGCAGCTGGTCCACAGCCGGTCGAAATGCGGCGTTTGCGCCTGGCGCACGGCGTTGTCGGCGGTTTCGTCCCGCCATCCCCAGCCGTCGAGGATCACAAGCATCACGGGTGCGGCCATCATCTTTCCCTTGCGGCGAGCGGGTGCGGCGGGGATCGCCCCAGGGCGGCGTCGCATCGCTTTAGCGGAATTCCTCGGCACGGCAAACCATCCGCCGCAGGATATACGCCGATTGCGATGAATCTAGAAGATATTTCGCCAGCGAGATTGGCCTGGAGCGCGCGACAGTCCAAGCGCCTGCGCCGCTATGCCCCCCAGCGCCCGCGCCGCTATGCCTCCGTTTCGCCGCCGCGCGGGGCACGGTGGTAGGGGTGGTTGGCGGCGATCGACTGGGCGCGGAACAACTGCTCGGCCAGCATCGCGCGCGCCAGCATGTGCGGCCAGGTCAGCGGGCCGAGAGACAGGACGTAGCCGGATTGCGCGACCAGGGCGGGGTCCAGCCCCTCCGCGCCGCCGATGATGAAGCACAGCGACTTGCCCAGCCCGGCCCACTGCCCGAGCAGCCGCGCCAGCCCGGGCGAGTCCGGCGCGCGGCCGGTGCGGTCGAGCGTGACCACGAAGGCCTGGGCCGGGATGCGCGCCTGCAGGGCGGTGGCCTCGCGGCGCATGATCTCCTCGGCGCCGCCGCGGCCGTCCGGCACTTCCACCATCCGCAAGGCGGGGCGCAGCCGGGCGGCGTAGCGCGCCACGAGATCACCTTCTGGCGCGCTGCCGATGCGCCCGACGGCGAGCAGCAGCCACTCAGCCAGTGCTCGCCTCGCCCGTGTCGGGCGCCTGCTCGTCCAGTTCCGCGCCCCACATGCGCTCGATGCCGTACAGCGCGCGGGCCTCGGGCTTGAACAGGTGGATGATGATGTCGCCAGCGTCGATCAGCACCCAGTCGGAACCGCCGGCACCCTCGATCAGCACGCGCTTGAGGCCGGCCTCGCGCAGCTTCTCCTCCAGGTGGGTGGCCATGGCGGATATCTGACGGTCGGCGATGCCGGTGGCCACCACCATGCGGTCGGCGAACGAGGCGCGGCCCTGCAGGTCGAGCGCCACCACCTCCTCGGCCTTGTCGTCCTCCAGGCTAGCGACGATCACCTTCTGCAGTTCGTCCAGCCGCGAGGCTTCCATCGGCGGCGGCCGCACTGCCTTGCTGCGCCGGGGCTTGGCCGGGCCGGCGGCAATGGCCTTCTTGCGCGCGGTGCCGGGCGTGGCCGGCAGGGCCGTAGTGGCGAGCGGCGCGCGCGGGCTGGCGCGTTTGCGCGGCGGGGCCGCGGTCCGTCCGCTGGGCGGCTCGGAGGGCGGCGGATTGCCGGGAGGAGACGGCGGCTTCCTAGCGATGGTCGGATACTCCGATGAGGGCCGCGCGGATGGCGGTGGCCGAGGCAGCATGTTGGCGGGTCGGCACGAACACCCAGCGCGGGGGGGGCATGGCGGCCAGGGTAGGCGTGGCGGAGGCGCGCAGGCGGGCACCCCGCAGACGACGTGCCGCATGGCCGGACAGCGCACGCTGATTGTAGGTAGGGCGCGGCAGCACGGCAAATACCACCTGTGTGACAATGTCCAGCCAGCGGTGCCAGCGCGGCAGCTGCACCAGGTTGTCCGCCCCCATCAGCCAGACGAAGTGCACCCGGGGGAAGCGTTGCCGCAAGCTGCGCACCGCATCGGCAGTGTAGCGCGTGCCCAGCCGCGCCTCGATGTCGGTGGCCAGGATGCGCCGCCCGTCCACCAGGCGGCGGGCGCCGGCCAGGCGTTCGGCCAGGGGCGCCATGCCGCGCGACGGCTTCAGCGGGTTGCCTGGCGAGACCAGCAGCCACACCTGGTGCAGCCGCAGCCGCCGGCGCGCCACCTTGGCGGCATGCACGTGGCCGGCATGCGCCGGGTTGAACGAGCCGCCGAGCAGGCCGACGCGGGTGCGCCGCCGGTCGCCCCAACGTGAGATGGCGTGCGGGAGGGGGGAGGGTTGGGTCAGGGGCGGACCTGCCCGGTGCCGGTGACGAGGTATCGGAAGGTGGTCAACTGCTCCAGCCCGATCGGCCCGCGCGCGTGCATGCGCCCGGTGGCGATGCCGATCTCGGCGCCGAAGCCGAATTCGCCGCCATCGCAGAACTGGGTGGAGGCGTTCCACATCGCCACGGCGGAATCGACGCCGTTGAGGAACCTCGCCGCCGCCTCGGCATCCTCGGTGACAATGGCGTCAGTATGCGAGCTGCCGTGGTGGCGGATATGGCGCAGCGCGCCGTCGAGGTCGTCCACCACCGCCACGGTCAGGATGGCGTCGAGCCACTCGCGGTCGAAATCGCCCTTCTGGGTCGGCGGCAGGTCCGCCACGATGGCGCGTGCCTGCGGCCCGGCGCGGAAGTCGCAGCCCAGCGCGCGCAGGTCGGCAACCAGGTCCGGCAGCAGCGACGGCGCGATGGCGGCATCGATCAGCAGCACCTCGGTTGCCCCGCACACCCCGGTGCGGCGCATCTTGGCATTGGCCAGCACCGCGCGTGCCATCGCGGGCTCGGCTTTGGCGTGGACATAGGTGTGGCAGAGCCCCTCGGCATGGGCCAGCACCGGCACCCGCGCCTCGGCCTGCACCCGCTCGACTAGGCCCTTGCCGCCGCGCGGGATGATCAGGTCGATCTGCCCAGCCGCGCCGAGCATGGCGGCGACATAGGCGCGGTCGCTCGCCGGCGGGATCTGCACGGCGTCCTCCGGTACACCGGCCGCGCGCAACCCCCTCGTCACCGCCGCATGGATCGCGCCCGCGCTGTGGAAGCTGTCCGACCCGCCGCGCAGGATCACGGCATTGCCGCTCTTGAGGCACAGCCCGGCGGCATCCGCGCCCACGTTCGGCCGGCTCTCGTAGATCATGCCGATCACGCCCAGCGGCTGCGGCACGCGGCGGATGTGCAGCCCGTTCGGCCGCGTCCATTCGGCGAGAGTGCGCGCCAGCGGGTCGGGCAGGCCGGCGATGTCGTCCAGCCCCTGGGCCATGGCTTCGATGCGCGCAGGCGTGAGCGCCAGGCGGTCGCGGAAGGCCGGGGTGCCGCCGCCGGCATCGAAGGCGGCGAGGTCCCGGGCGTTGGCCGCCTCGATCCCGGCGGCATGGATGCGGAGGGCGGCCGCGGCGGCATGCAGGGCGGCGTTGCGGCTGCTGTCCGGCAACTGCGCCAGCACGCCCGAGGCGGCGCGGGCGCGCGTGGCGGCTTCGCGCATCCACGATGCGGCGGTTTCGGCGGGGCTGGTGGCGATGTTCATCGACGTTCTCCCGCAGGCGAGTGTGCCGGGTTGGGGTGGATCAGGCCAGATTGGGGGTGGCTACCCCTCGCGCAGCACCAGGTCGTCGCGATGGATCAGTTCGTCGCGCCCGCGCCAGCCCAGCACCGCCTCGATATCGGCCGAACGCCGGCCGATGATGCGCACCGCGTCGGCGCTGGCATAGGCCGACAGCCCGCGGCCGAGCGAGCGGCCGTCCGGCCCCAGCACCTCCACCACGTCGCCGCGCTCGAAGGCGCCCGAGAGCGCGCGCACCCCGGCCGGCAGCAGCGACCGGCCGGCGGCCAGCGCACGCACCGCACCGTCGTCCAGGGAGAAGCTGCCCTGGGGTTGCAGCGTGCCGAGGATGAAGCGCTTGCGCGCCGAATGGTCGGCGCCGTCGGCCAGGAACCAGGTGCAGCGCGCGCCCTGTTCGAGGGCGGCGAGCGGGTGGTCGACATTGCCCAGCGCGATCGCCATGGCGCAGCCCGCGCCGGTGGCGATGCGGGCTGCCATCAGCTTGGTGCGCATGCCGCCCGAGGAATAGCCGGGCGGCGGCTCGCCCCCCATCGCCTCGATCTCCGGCGTCAGCGCGGCCACCACCGGCAGATGCCGCGCGCCGGGATTGTTGCGCGGGTCGGCGGTATAAAGGCCGTCGATGTCCGACAGCAGCACCAGCTGGTCCGCGCCGACCATCTCGGCCACCCGCGCGGCCAGGCGGTCGTTGTCGCCGAAGCGGATCTCGGCGGTGGCCACCGCGTCGTTCTCGTTGATCACCGGCACGCAGCCGAGTTCCAGCAGGGTGCGCAGCGTGGCGCGGGCGTTGAGGTAGCGGCGGCGGTCCTCGCTGTCGTCGAGGGTGAGCAGCAGTTGCGCGGCGGTGAGGCCCTCGCGCGCCAGCACGTCGGCCCAGGCGCCGGCGAGGCGGATCTGGCCGACGCTGGCCGCGGCCTGCTTCTCCTCCAGGCGCAGGGTGCGCCTGGTAAGCTTCAGGCTGCGCCGGGCCAGGGCGATGGCGCCGGAACTGACCACGATCACGTCCACGCCGCGCGCGCGCAGGGCGGCGATGTCGGCGGCCACGGCGGCCAGCCACGCCATGCGCAACGTGGCCTGCACCGAGTCGACGACCAAGGCGCTGCCGATCTTCACCACCAGGCGCCTTGCGGCCAGCAACGACGGGGCGGCGGTTCCCATCGGGCTCATCGCCGCCGTGCCTCCTGGATGACCCCCCACAGCGCACCGAGCAGTTCCGGCACGCCCTGTCCAGCCACGCCGGAGATCACGAGCACCGGCGCGCCGGAGGCCTCGGCCAGCTGGCGCTTGCGGTCGGAAATCTGCCGCGGGGTCATGGCGTCGGATTTGTTCAGCGCGATGATCTCGGGCTTGTCGGCCAGCCCGCCGCCGTACTGCTCCAACTCCTCACGCACGGTGCGCCAGGCCTTCACCACATGGCCGGCGGCGCCGTCGACGAGGTGCAGCAGCACGGCGCAGCGCTCGACATGGCCGAGGAAGCGGTCGCCCAGCCCGGCGCCCTCATGCGCGCCCTCGATCAGGCCCGGGATGTCGGCGAGCACGAATTCCTGGGTCATCGACAGGCGCACCACGCCGAGTTGCGGGTGCAGGGTGGTGAACGGGTAGTCGGCGATCTTCGGCTTGGCGGCGGAGACCACGGACAGCAGGGTGGACTTGCCGGCATTCGGCAGCCCGACGAGGCCGGCATCGGCGATGAGCTTCAGGCGCAGCCACACCCAACGTTCGTCGCCCGGCCAGCCCTTGTCGGCGCGGCGCGGGGTGCGGTTGGTGGAGCTTTTGAAGTTGGCATTGCCAAAGCCGCCATCGCCGCCGCGCAGCAGGGTGATGCGCTTGCCCGGCACATCCAGGTCGGCGAGCATCGTCTCCTGGTCGTCGTCGAAGATCTGTGTGCCGACGGGGACCTTGATCACCACGTCGTCCGCGCCCGCGCCGGTGCGGTCGGAGCCGGCGCCGTTGTTGCCCTTGCGCGCGCGGAAATGCTGCGTGTAGCGGAAGTCGATCAGCGTGTTGAGGTTCTGCACCGCCTCGAAGATGATGTGTCCGCCGCGCCCGCCATTGCCGCCGTCGGGGCCGCCGAACTCGATGAACCGCTCGCGCCGGAAGGCGACGATGCCGTCGCCCCCGTCGCCGCTGCGGCAGTAGATCTTGGCTTGGTCGAGGAATTTCATGAGGTGATCAAACGCAAAATGGGGGCCGGCTGGTGCCGACCCCCATCAAAGCTGGAACCGGCGTGGCGAGGTTATTCGGCAGCCATCGGCTGCGGGGCAGCATCGTCGTTGGCGGCAGCCGGCACGACGGAGCAGTGCACGCGGTTCTCGGCGCGAGTCTGGAACTTCACGGTGCCGTCGATGAGGGCGAACAGCGTGTGGTCCTTGCCCAGGCCGACATTGGCGCCCGGCTTCACCTTGGTGCCGCGCTGGCGGACGATGATGTTGCCGGCGACGACCGCCTGGCCGCCCGACTTCTTGAGGCCGAGGCGGCGGCCTTCGGTATCGCGGCCGTTGCGCGACGAGCCGCCGGCTTTCTTGTGTGCCATGGTGGGGTCTCCCTCGTCTTACGCGGCGTTGATGGACGACACGCGCAGCACGGTGACGTGCTGGCGGTGGCCGTTCTTGCGGCGGCTGTTCTGCCGGCGGCGCTTCTTGAAGATGATGATCTTGTCCAGGCGGTCCTGGGCGACGACGGTGGCCACCACCGAGGCGCCGGCCACGGTGGGGGCGCCGATGGTCAGGCCCGCTTCGCCGCCGACGGCGAGCACATCGGTGAAGGTGATGCTGCTGCCTTCCTCGGCCTCCAGCTTCTCGACCTTCAGTACCTGGTCGGGCTGCACGCGATATTGCTTTCCGCCGGTGCGGATGACTGCGAACATTGGTCCAACTTCCTGACTGGCGGCCGGGGCCGACCGAAGGCAATAGGCGAAGGGGCGCCGCAGTTGCCCGGGCGCCGGGAGCGCGGCTTTTAGGGCCCGGGACGCCGCCCTGTCAATACCACGCCACGCAGCGCACGCTTGCCAAACGGGCGCGGAGGGGCCGCGCGCACGGCTTTGTGTTTACGTCGGTCGTTGCAACCGTGCGTTGTCGGAGCGCAAGCTGTTAATTAATAATCGGGCCATGAAGCGGGGAGCGCCATGACGGAGCCAAGCGGCAAAGCGCGCGGGAATCCTGATGAGGCCTCCGTCAATGAAGCGCCCGTGCCCCTGCCGGCGCTCCCGCCGCCTAGCACCGATGTTGAGGCTTATGTCGCCTCCATGCAGCGTGACGGCCGGCTGCTGCTGCGCCACATCTTCCGCCGCGCTGACCGCTCCCTGGGCGCCGACCGCACCGGCCCGCCGCACCCCATCGCGCCAACCGACATGCTCTTCGTGCCCGCCGCCCTGGTCGCGGCCGCGCCGGACCGGCTGCGCGAGCTGGTCGCCTGCGTCGACGAGCTGAGCTGGCGCGCCGCCCCGGCCAATGTCCGCACCATCCGCCTCAGCTCCACCTATCTGCGCATCGCCATCGAGGACGGCGAACCGCCGCCCGACATCCGCCACGAGGCCAGCAGCGTCCGCCGCTACATGATGTTCGTTGCCTGCCTCGCCGTCATCCTGCTGGTGATCGCGGTCGCGGTCTTGGCCCACATGGATGCCGGCCGGCGCCTGCTGCTCCAGCTTCGGGAGCTGCGCGCGGCGGAGGCGGAGATATTGAAGGACATTGCCACGCTCTCCCTGTCCGAATCGGTGCCCCAGGCGGTGCTGGAGCGCCGCGAAACCACGCCGGAGGGCGGCAGCGCCATCACCGCCGTCTGGGTCACCGACCTTGCCGCCGGCCTGCCCGGCTGGCCGGCCGAGCGGCTGCAACCGTTGATGGACGCCGCCCCGCTCTGCGGCCGCCCGCTCTATCTCGGCCTGCCGACCAATTCCGGCCAGCCCGACCGCCTCGCCTTCGTCCCCGCCATCCCGCCCGGGGAGGGCGCCGTCTACGCCCCGGTGCTGTGGCGCGACCCGATCACCCAGAAGGCCTCGGCCATCTGCCGCCGCAACGACGATTCCAAGGTGCGGATGGCGCTGCTCTATTCCGGCATGGCGGACTGGAACTGCCGCAGCAACCGCATCTTCTTGCTGGTCGCGCTGCCTTACGAACTGCTCCATCGCGCGTCCACCTGGCTTCAGGGCAGCCGACCCGCCCCCGTGCAGGATAGCTGCGGCGAGCCTACGGTCGACCTTCCCCCCGAAATCTCGCTCGCCGCCTGGCGTTCCCACGAGACCACGGTTACCACGGTGTCGTCGGTCGTGGCCGGGTTCCTGCTGCCGCTGGTGCTCGGCTGCCTCGGCGGCTGCGCCTATGCGCTGCGCCGGATCGACAACAAGCTGTCCAACTGGACGCTCGAACCGCATGACGGCCGCCACGCCGTGGCACGCGTGGCGCTCGCCGCCGTGCTCGGCGGGCTGGTCGGCGTGATCTGGACCTCGGGCGATCCCGTCATCCTTGGCGGCTTCACCCTGTCGCTGGCCGCCGCCGCGTTCTTCATCGGCTTCTCGGTGGAAGGGGTGTTCCGGGTGATCGAGAACCTGATCAACAACGTCACCGGCTCCATCGGCCAGCCCGCGCCAACCCCGCCGCGCCCACCCCCACCGCCGGCGGGGGGCGGTGGGGTCACGAATTAGAGGGCTTCACGTCAGTACACCGCCGAGCCCACCCGCCCGGAAGCGGGCTTGGCCTCGGCCACGCTGGCGGCCAGGTCGCGCAGGTAGTCCGCGCGTGCCGGCTCGTGCAGCAGGGACATCATCATGTGCAGCCCGGGCGGCGTGCGGACCATGCCGGGCACCCAGTGGCGGGCGGACATGCCGGCGGCGATGCTGTCGGCGTCCTTGTCCGGCGCGCCGAAGGCCAGGATCGACAGGTCGGGCTTGCCGAAGACCTGCATGCCGGGGATTGCCTCGATGCCCGCCACATAGGCGTCGCGCATTGCCAGCATGCGTTCGGCGATTGCCATGTAGCCGGCGCGGCCGAGGAAGTTCAGCACCGCCCAGGCCGCCGCCACGCCGCCTCCCGGTCGGGTGCCGACCAGGGTGTTGGTGGTGAAGCGGCCGTTCGGCCACACGTCGAGGTCGAGTGCCTGGGCTGCGTGTTTTTCGGCGTCGCGGTAGAACACGGTGGAGGCGGGCTTGGGGCAGAAGCCGAATTTGTGCAGGTCGGCGGAGAGCGACATCACGCCGGGGTTGGCGAAATCGAAATCGGGGATGGGGCGGCCGAGGGCTTTGGCGAAGGGGGCGAAGTAGCCGCCGACGCAGGCGTCCACGTGCAGCCACACGTCGCGTCTCAGCGCGAGTTCGGACAGTTCCGGGATCGGGTCGACCACGCCGTAGGGGAAGCAGGGGGTGGAGCCGACGATCATGATGGTGTCGGCGTCGATCGCGGCTTCCATGGCGGCGGGGTCGGCGCGCAGGTCGGGGGCGATGGCCACGCGGCGGATTTCGAGGTCCATCATCTGTGCGCCTTTGTCGAAGGCGGGATGGGCGGTGAGGGGGAGGACGATGTTGCCGCGATGGGTGGGGTTGGCGCGGCGGGCGCGGTTCCAGTCGCGGCAGGCCTTGACGGCCATGACGATGCTCTCGGTGCCGCCGGAGGTCATGTTGCCGGTTGATCCCTCGGGACCGTGGAAGAGGTCGAGGGCCATGGCGATGACTTCCTCCTCCATGCGTTTCAGGGAGGTGAAGGCGCGTTTGGCGCCGAGGGCGTTCTCGGTGAAGAAGGCCATGAAGGCGTCGCGGCCGACTTCGGCGACGCCGGGGGTGGCGCCGAAGACGTAGAGGGGGACGCGGCCGGCGCGCCAGTTGGCGTCGGTGGCCTTCATGGCGTCGAGCAGGGCGGCGATGCGGTCGGCGGGCTGGCCTTGGAGGGGGAAATGCATGGTGGGGGCTCCGTTTGTTGCCGGGAGCGTGCCTTGGGGCGGCAGTGGGGGCAAGCGATGTGTTGCGGGGTTATTGTTGCGATAATGGAATGAAATAG
>Ga0105053_10003795_pt1 | contig 22686 bp, 13 predicted proteins | sample BON01_FD_78093 | JGI IMG/M metagenome (GOLD analysis project Ga0105053, IMG submission 78093) | Freshwater microbial communities from Lake Bonney liftoff mats and glacier meltwater in Antarctica - BON-01 | ecosystem: Environmental > Aquatic > Freshwater > Ice > Glacier meltwater | place: Lake...
ACGGGTGTTGACCAATAGATCCAAACTGCTGGTACCCAGGTTTTTGTCGTGGTTTAGAGAGTAGTACTTGAGCCAGTAGGTGTTGAACATCAAGGGCGTCATGAGCTCCAGATCACCGTCGAGTTGTTGAAAGGATGAGACCAGCGACGTATGGTCACCCGGCGCCGAAGCCAAAAGGCCTTCGGCCACACTGCTGGTAGCGTCCGACAAGAAAGTGGACAGGGACACACGACTGTCTTTGCGGGCCACGCTCCGGGCTTCGCCTTCCATAAATTGGTCAACAAACTGGAACGCGGCACGGTCTGACGTAGTCATGTCAGCCACGGTGGGATGGGCTGCCCGGGTGGGCAACGAAATAGAAGTGGGCGTAAAACGGGTGGGTACAGACTGCACGACCAGATTTTTGTTGGTGGGAGGGACACGCTCGTGACGGAACTTGGCGTTGAGACTGTCGAGCTTGGCCCGGGCCGAAGACTTGAGTTTGGGAGGGGCCCACGTATCCCGGGGCGTCATGTCTTGCAGGGGATGCAACAGGTTGGTAAATGTTTTGCTGTGAGCGGTGCCTGGTATGGAAGTGTGAGTCAGAGGTCCAGTAGAGTCCTTGGGAACCTGAACCATGGGACGGGTGGACGGAGTGACCACCGGTCGATTTTCCGAGGTTGGCAAAGCGGTAGTTTCCACTGGCACCAAGACGCTTTTAGCCTGAAGTCCGGAAGAATGTAACATACGAATAAATTCGTCTCGCTTGTTAAGCTGTATAACTTTGACCAAGGTATTGGACACGACATGGGCCACCGCATTTCCATTGACCAGAGCGTCCAGGCCAGTAATAATTTGCTCTTTGACATTGTCGACCGGACCCTTGGGAGCCAAATCTCGAAGTTTCTTTTGAAATTCGGGTTGACGCAGGTGCCCGTTTACGTCCCGCACATGCTCTTTGAGGAAACCGGTCACCACCAACAGACCTTGGCGAATATAGCCTCCAGCAGTAGTCACGTGCTCAGCAAGACTGGTCATGGCCGAAGAGAAGGCTTCCTGGGCGTTGCCCAACCATCGAGGTACGTCCTTTCGGAGATGGTGCACCGTATCGATAAACTCTGTGAGGGTCTGATTAATCTCGGTTATCAACAGACTGACGAGGGACTGCACCGGACTGCCGTACTGCAGATCCAGCGACACCAGGTACGCCACCGTGACTGTAACGGAGGACGATACCAACACCTTGACCAAGCGGTTCATCGTGTTCATTTGGGCTACCATATGGTGCAGGCTTTGGTAGGTAGTGATGGCACCGCCTCGGGCCTTGAACATGGCAAAATCCATGAGAGAAGAAGACGCGGACTTGGCCCAGCTGGACAGGTTGTTCACGGCCGCGTCCAACATCGTCAAACCTTGGTCCCACTTTCGTCGCGCCGAGTTAGGTAGCGTGACACTCAGAAAATTGTGAGCACTGGCGGTGACTCGGTCCATACCGATGGTCTTCCAGACGGTGTTGATAGCTCCGCCACCCCAGGTCAGACCGGCGTTAAACCCTATAGGTATGCCTTCGGACACAAACCACGTAACTAAATCTTTCAGCCAAACACCGACGCTCCATCCAGCTTGTCGCAACGCCACCAAAGGATAAAAATTCCACGCGGTGATGAACCCGTCTACCATACTGCCGGTAAGCCAACTCAAAAAAGTGTAGAGTTGAACGACTCCCGCCTTGGGCAAAGCCCCCACCGCCACCACTTTGGACCACGTCAGCGAGGCGTAGTCCGGAAAAGTCATGTGACCCGAGGGCTGCGCGGGCAATATCACATCGGCCCTGTTGTAGGTTTGGTGCAGCGTTTTGAGCCACTTGAGCACTTCTCGATCCGACGGTTGCTCGATACTTTCTATCTGATCGTTCGTGTACCCAGTGTCCATATTTTTCAGCAGAGAAATCACCTCGGGCCATGGGTCAGCTTGTACCACTCGGACTCGAACTCGGTCCGACGTCAGCCCCGGATCCTCAACCACCGACAGGTCGGCGTCTTGTTGCACCTGAGCTTTCCATTCTTGGGTCATGACCGCCGTCTGCTTCAACGCCTCCACTACCGCTTCGTTTAAGTTTTGGTCAGGCAACGGGGACTGTTGAAACTGATCCTCCAGTTCTCGCAGACTTTGGGCGGCGAAGTCAAGGTTGGGACCGATAAACGGTATACGATCCGGTTCTCTAGGCAATTGAGAAGCGAACTCTTGTAATTGTTGCACATCGTTGATCGTACGGTTGGTGTCTGCGTTCATACTCTCGCTCAAGCCGTACTTGGCCTGGGTGGCTTCGAGCGATAGCAGACATTGGGTGCTCGAGTCGACGAACTGCTGTTGAAGAGCCTGGTGGTTGACCAAACTGAAAGCTGTGGAGTTTCCAAAATACACCTGGACCGCGGACGGGCCACTGGCCGCCGAGCTGGGAAAAGAGATGTGGCCTAGCTCCTTCTCCTCCGGTCGAGGTAAAGGAGGTTGAAAGGGTGATACCGGTTCAGAGGGTGTTAGTGTTGGGGGCATAACCCGGTCTTTACTGACAGGGGCCACGGGAAAGTTCTTTTTGACAGCCTTCATAATCCTGGCACGCTGTTGGGCCAAGGGTCCGTTGTTTTGTCGCGCTTCCGGTGTGCCGATACCTGGAAAGTGTTTGTTGAGGGCCACCACCAGTCGAGTAAAGGGTGAGTTAGTTCCTGTAGGTATGGGCAGGTTCTGCACAAATTCTATAGTGGCTGTCGGATCGGGGGCACCTACCATCACCTGGGGCCCTCCTTCCACCGTGGATTCCGGTTGAACATTGGTTACGAAATTATGATAAAACGGGATCACACCGTTGGGTTCCGCCTGCTGAGCTGAAGCGAGGTCCTTGTCGGTCAAGGGTGCCTCTCGGTTCACAGCGGCAAACGAGCCCGTTAAATTCGAAGGATGAATTTTGAACCAGCTGATGCGGGGAAAGGTCATCAAATTCTGTCGATAGAAATCCGGCCCGACCCGACTGATGGTAAACTTGGTTTGATGGTTAAAGGCTTTACCTAGCTTTCGGGTCAGCAAGCGCACATGGTTCATAAATCGATCAATGCGTGCTCGTTGGTAGGTCTGGGTCGGCGGAATTTGATTGGCCACGTTAGTTGCCACGTCGAGTACCTGACCGGCTTGGGTAGCAAATCCCACAAAGTTGGGCTGCAAAACGATCTGATCGCCTTTGCTGGGAGATAAAGGTTGCTGTCCCTGCTGCTGCATAAATTGACCGAAAAACTGGGTCTGGTGTCGGAAAGAGGTGAGCAGCGGTGAGGTGTGTTGATCTTTCAACACCAAGGGTAAATTGATGAGGATTGAGCCAGTCAAACGGGTAATCTCTGGAGTGTTGTGCGTAATGACGGGGTTGAGAATGTCGCTGGGGGCACCGATCATTACACTGGTGCTGATGAACGTCTCTGGATCCCTATTGGAAGTGCCGTAGCCTATAGCGTTGAGGTCGGTGTACTGGGTGTGTCCGTTCTGCCACGCCACCACAAACTTGAGAGCCTTAAAACTTTGACCAAAAAAGCCTTGGAACATCTCGGGATACTTAGACATGACCTTGAGTGCACCTACCACGTTCAGCATGGCGTGAGGAAACGCGGTTTGATCACCTCCGGGACGTAAAGCCAGTGCTCGTCCGGAACCTCCGCCTACGGCCTGTGTGGAGTGATCGATCATGTGGCCGAACTGGCGCAAGGTTTCTAGTGCGCGTTGAAGTTCGATTTGGTCGCCGCTGTTGTTACTGCCGGCCAGAGCCACTGCTCGTCCGGTGTCCACTACATTGGGCAGATTTTTGAGGTTGCGTGCGAGGTCAGCCCCACCCGGAATACGTGACAGATCCCACATAATGTTGTTAGTAGTGTCCAGTATCACCACCACGTCGACAAACGTAAAGGGGTTCTGGCGTGTACCGGTCAGCGCGCCCAGGTTGCGTTCGGTCTGCAATACCAGGCCCTTGAACTGCACCAAAGACCGACTCATACGGTCACCCCCGGCTCCAGACAGGTCGGGAAACATGTGTCCGTCCTTTAACGAACCCAGGAGATGGTCTACGATTTGTTTTACCGGACCCAGGCTGGGTAGCATTAATACAGCCGTTTGGTTTTGCGCTGAGCCGGTGCTGGGCGGTGGGGCCAAATCGGTTAACGTACGAATGAGGTTGAGTTGATGACGCAGAGACGTTACGAGTTGGGTATGCTGCTCGACGTGGCGAGCCGGTCGCAGCCAATCCAGGTGTGTTAGCATATTTCGGATGTGAAAGGTGCCTTCGGGGTTGGTCAGAGGACCGTACACCGGGGCCACTGCACCCGGCGCGGTTACTACTGGAACTACCGCGGCCGTCCCCGCAGACTCTCCGGTGGGAGAAGGGGTAGCCGACGTAAAGGTAACGGTGCGCGCAAACACGTCTCCCAAAAAATTCTTGACCAGGTTTTGCCGGACCGGATCTTGTTCCTGCTGCAAAATAATTTTACCGACGATTAACAACTGGCGGATGTTCACCAGAGGTTCAACCACCTTGGGTTGCACCCGATTAATAACAAAGCTGCCGGCTGCACTTTCCGACGGACTGATCTGCTTTAAGTACATAAGAATATTTTGACTGTGAGTGATTTGTTTGAAAAAATCTTGATATGCGTCCGACAGACTGGGTTGTTGTTCAACTAACTCGGGAGCAAAGGCTGCTCCTCCGTTGCCGCCACCACCAATAGTCAAACGATGTAGGTGCTTGAGAGGTTTGGCGTGCCAATGAAACACGTGTTTCAGTGTGGGTGCAGCCACGAAGCTTGTGTTGGATACGACTTGTGTGCTCACCTCAAAATTGGTACTGGGTTGGAAAGTATGGTCCTTAGTCGGGGGAGCAGCCATACGGGGCACCCAGGCTTGTCGTTTAACCTGCTGAGACAAGTCCATGTAAGGTCTCAAATTGTCTGCCAAATCGGGAAAGGTCTCAGCCTGATCCATAAAGGTAACCGCCACGTCCGCCGTCATTTTTATCCAATCGGTTACGTTAATAAACACGGTGGTAGTGCTGTCAGGATTTTGATTCAAATACACTACCATACCGTGGGCCGCATCTCGAGCTTTACGCATTTCGGTTAACCAATTGTTAACCTGTTGCAGCACTGAAGACTCTTGACCCGAGCCTCCGGGGGGTTCCAACTGTAAAAGGGTACGGGTGTCGTGCTCGGTCGGTATGTTATCCCAGTTGATCCGCGTCAAGTCGATTATAAACTGGATCAGGTGGTAGTCATCAACAGACCTGTTGTTGGAAGCCACACCATCAGGGGGAAACACCACGTGAATAAACGGATTGGCTGGCACACCGTCTGATAAGGCTGTAAATTCTTCAGCGCCGGCCGGAGCGGGATCTACCGGAAACTGTACCGGTAAAGGTACTTCAATACTTAGGCCCACTCCCGGAGGATCGGGAATCATGATGGGTACCAAAGGATAATTGGTAAACTGGGGTGGTTGATTCGGGTCCACAGAAACTTGTGCACCGGGGACAGGACCCAGTTCTGTCTCAAATTCTGGTAAGTCCGGCGATTGCCACGATGGTCTGGGTCGAGGTACTACCGTAGAAATTGTTGGTGGGATAAGAATTTCCGCGGTAGGTCGAGGCCCTTCTACCGGTGGTTTCTGTTCTTGGGGAGGTGGCCACGTTGACACAGGTTGCCATGATGGTCTGGGCCGAGGCCCTTCTACCGGTGGTTTCTGTTCTTGGGGAGGTGGCCACGTTGACACAGGTTGATAGACTGGTTGCTTCTGATCTTCTTTTCGTTTTTCTTCTTCGGTGAGTTGCTTCTGATCTTCTTTTCGTTTTTCTTCTTCGGTGAGTTGCCACTGATCTTCTTTTCGTTTTTCTTCTTCGGTGAGTTGCCACGATGGTCTGGGCCGAGGTACTACCGTAGAAATTGTTGGTGGGATGAGAATTTCCACGGTAGGTCGAGGCACCGCTACCAGATTTTCTTCGGGGTTTTGCCACGTTGGTACCCATCGTGTCGTAGGTTCAGAGAACGGTATGGGAGAAGGTATCGCTGATACAGCGCCGCCAGGACGAGGGGCCGGGGGGTTAGGAGGTCTGATAATATCAGAAACATCATCTTCGTCATCTTTCTCGGGTGGCCCAATGGCGGGAAAGGTCGAAGGTCTATCGGAGTTTGCAAAGTTGGGAGGACCGTCAAAGCCGCTACCCGCACTAAAGGCCCCTGCTATAAAGACCTCCAGGGCCATGCGACCAAACATTTGCGCTCCTTGAAGACCCACGTCCTTGGCCAAGGCCACCAATTTTCCTCGGAATTCAGAGCCCGGAGTCTTATTTTCTCTGGGACGACGCTCTCGTTCCCGTTCTCGTGGCTTTTCGTCCGGTTCCGATTCCGGTTCGTCCTCAAAAACGGAGTTCGATACACCTGTGTCAATGTTGGTACCGGTACCGGTACCGGTTCCAGTGCTCGTATTTCCAGGTTGCGTCAAGGCATTTGGCTCGGCTGTGGGTTCCTGTTCTTCTTGGTATGTTTCTTCATCAGGTTCGGCGTCTTCGGAAAATAAATTCATAAAATTGCCCAAGCCTTGTGTGGGTCGGTGGGGAGGTCGTTGGGGTGGAGGACGTCCGCGAGGGGGTCGCGGTTCAAAAGGAGGTTGATAGGGTTCGTGTGTGAAAGGATCGAAAGATGGCTTGTCGCCTCCGTTCACTGGGTTTTCCAAAATATTGACCTCACTGCGACCAGGTTGGCCCACCCCGAGCCATGTCACTTCTTCACCCTCGGGTGTCACCGTTTTCACGGCAATATAGATACGATACCCGGGCACGAGGTCCTCTCCTTCGGTAAACTCTACAATGCGACCCTTAACGGTTACGTTGCACATCACAATTTTGTCTTGGAGATCAGAGGTCTTCATCCAAGTGGAGACCAGGGCAGGAATGTTGTCTGCGTCGCAACTGTCGTAAGCAGATATTTTGCAATATTTCCGGATAACTTTGAGATATTCCGTCACCGCCTTCTCCGCATGGGCATTGGCGAGACGAGCGGCGACAAACAAGGCCCGTTTTCCGGCCTGGTCTTTGGTGCTCACCCACTTTTGGTACAGATCCAAGACTTTGGTCATGGCGGTTTCGACGAAAGCCCGTAATGACACATGACCTTTACGCGATTTGCGCAAGATCTTTTTGACGTGGGACGAACAGAACTGGTCTTCGATGCCTTCCATGACATCGTTGAGTTCGATTACGTGTTGCAGGTTGAGATACATATCCTGGTCGGAACCACCTTTCCAGGCTTCCAACAATAGTTTTTGGAGCTGTGGATTGGAGGCGTCGTTGAGCTCTGGTTCCGTCAGCTCGGCTACCTTGAGCGTTTTGACGAAAAAGGCCAGGGTATCGTGTGTGTAGTTACCTACTTCGGACGGGAAGAAGATGTTCTGCTCGGTGACGATGCAGATCGCCAAAGCCTGTTTGCTGAGGTGAACGTCGATACCCATCTTGTGTGCCATGTCGCGCAGCTCACGATACGAATAGGCGTGCGTGAGACTTTGGACTTTCTTGGGATTGTAATCTACCGGACTCCAAGCCGCCGGGGCATAGGTATGCCATAAACTTCTTACTCGACGCTTGTCTTTCTTACGAGGTGCCTTGCGTCGTCCCTGGTCGGATTTTTCCGATTTTTCCGATTTACGGGACCGGCGCCTGCGATTTTTGTCGGACACCAGTTTAAGAACTTCCATTTATTGAAGATGGGATCAAATTTCCAGAGGGCAAGACATATGAAACTCGTTAGTCTTGACGTATGAAACTACCGACCCTTGTAAGGGTTGTTTTGAAAATCACGGGAGAATCTGGATGAAAAAGGGTACGGGACACAAAGCCAAAGCCAAGTGCAAAGGCATGAAAAAGAGGAGATTTAATTTCTAGTAGGGATAACATTCGCAGTGTCGGAGCTGACCCTTCATGTAGGCCCTGTCGTTGTGTCCGTACAATTCTTCATCAAAGAAACTACCCAAACACAAGATGGTCGTTTGCGGATTATTAGCATACCACGTGGGGCTGATCATTCTGCCCAAGAGTCCGCAGCACAAGACCACGACCGAGTCGGGTACAAACTTGCAAGTTAGCAGGCGATCGTACTCGTGACTGGCATAACTGGCCGGTACGTAAATCGTGTCTACTAAATGTTCTAGATGGCCGGTGAAGTACAGGTCCACGTCGGCATCGTCAGACACCACTAAATACACGAGTCTTTCCCGCAAAGCAGCCACGAGTTTTTTGTGGGACTGGTACCGAAAACGCGTGTGATGAAAGGTCATAGCCGGTACGGTTTGCTCTCGATGGTGCCGCGTCAGTGTGTCGGCCAGCTTGCGTTGCCAGGGATGACACTGAGTACACGGGACACCTACATAGAAATCGGTTGGAGGATGTTCCATCCCGTGCCTCAAAGCCTCCGTCATTTGAACCGAACAATCCTCTTGCCAGGGCGTGCCGTCACCCTTGAAGCCTCCTATTTCACCCGGACGGTCCACGGTACCCCGATGGGAAATGCAAGCCATTTCTCCGTCGTTGTAGTGGGCAAAGCCAAAAGATTCGTGCCTTTTCAATTTCCCAATAAACGTATCCACCCAGGTTTCTAACGTGCCTAGACGCTGAGAGATAGTGCTGTTTTTGTGCTTGTTCAAACCCACACTAACCACAACGATTACGATACCGGCGATTAAAAATAGTCCCAACAGGATAAAGGTCCACATCCTTTTATTTTCTGAAGAAAGGTTACTTTGTAATTGCGTCAAAACATAGGATTCGTTGCAGATCCCGGTTGGTATGGTTGACCAATTCGTACCATGCTGGATGCTCCTCACCTTCCACCAAGCTATGGAAATGGTCATTTTCCCATTGACGATCCACGTACTGCAGCGGGATGCCTAAACGATGGTACGCCCACCCCAACCAGTGATCGTCGATGACGCGACAGGCGTCGAACTGAGGTATACTTTTCAACCGTTTAAACGTTTTGGCACTACCGCTACAACCAGAGAAGCCTCCGGGCAACCACAGGTCGAGGCCTTGGGCAACCCAACTCGAATCTTTCCAGATGTTAAAACATGAGATTTTGCCAGGTCGGGTCAAGGCTGCGTGGGTCAGGTCCGAAACCACAAATTCCTTGTATATCAGATCGTCGTCCAGCACCACCACCACCGCCTCGTCCGGTATGGTGTCCACGCCACCCAGAATTTTCGTGACGGGCCCCAGGTCGGGACCGCGTACCACTTGAATACTGGGATATTGTTGAAGCCAGTCAGGTAGCACATAGGGCTCCCCTGTCCGTTCATAGACGTAAGGGATGTTTAGGCGAAGGACCGTGGGTTTCTGGGACAAGAGGTTCTCTACCACCCTGCGAAAGTAAGCGGTTTGCAACCGTTCGGGAATAGTAGTGAGGGTTACATAAACCTCGGCAGTGTCGCGGGCGGGTGCGATGTTGGAGGAGGAGGCAGAGGAGGAGCCGGATTTGTCCAGCGTAAGGGCCAAGACGATCGCCGCCACGGCCACCAAGTACAGCAACCAGTGCCACGCCCACACCATAGTTTATTCCGTAATAGCGATTTTTTTTTCAAATGAAGGGTGATTTTATTTGAAAACTCACGTGGCTTTCTTGAGCTGGGACAAAAAGTCTTGCAAACGGGAAGAGACTTGCAACAGACGGTCGTTCGAGTTGCTGGTGACGGCATCGTCGGCCGCGTGAGGCAGCAGGTTGAAAAAGAGATCAATCTTGGTACTGGGTTCCTGGAGCACGTCGCTGAGATAGGTAATCCACGAACTGTCTAGCAGCTTGATTTGTTCGATAGGTGGCACGGCTATGCCGCCTTTTTCGGTGGGCATGAATAGCACATCGGCAATATGAATGCGTGAAGTCGAGCCCGGGACGGAGAGCGTCATCACCATGTGGTTCTCGGCCTGTTCCTGACCGGCAAAATCGTCGGCCACCGATCCCATGATTTGCATGGCCGACTCAATATGGGTAATGGTCTTCATTGCGGCTCGGCAGGTGTTGTAGGTACAGCCGTCTGGCATCTGGTTTCCCCCGTTAATCATGTCTTGACGAACTTCGTTGGCCAGGATCTTCACCAGCTGAAGATTCAGGGTGCCGTTCGGCGAGAACGACTGAATCTTGGGAAAGAGTTCCTTGAGAGCATGCAAAAATACAATATACTTGAGGGATTGTCCGGAAGAACCGGTACCGGGAGCGTCGAAGCTGTAGGTCACCGCGATGAGAGAGCCGCCCTGATCCAGCTGAGCAGAAGCCCGGGATACGGTCGGGGCCAAGACCTTGGTGGGTTGACCAAACAAGGAGACGTCCGAAGCAAAGAACCTGTGTGCCGGTTCCTGGTCGGGAGTACCGTGAGGCTTGGACTGCACTTCGCCCGTGGAAGTGTCCACCGCCAATTGCTTGCCCGGAGGACCCATGGTATTCGGTCGTGGTTGCACTACCAAGGTGGATCGTACGGCCGACCGGTCTTTGAGAGCCGCTTGACGTTTCATGGCATCCTGGATTTGTCCAGGACTCATTTGGGCAAACTGTTGCAGACTGCCGAGGTTGTCCTGAGTGGGAGAGCGCATGTAGGCCTGAATTTGGTCCACCATACCGCGCACCGAGGCATCGTTAGCAGCCAACTGAGATTCCAGGGCCGAGCGAGACCGAGCTTGCCCGGTGGCTTCGGCGGCTTCGTGACCCACTGCTCCCACCGTGAACCGTTTCTCTTGACTGACTTGATCACCCAGCACGTTCAGGTTGGGAAACCGCTGAAGATTGATGTTTTGCTCGATAGCTTTCATCTTGGGTACTTGGTTTTGCAATTCTTGAATGTACTTTTGTTGGTTGCGAAGCTGGGCCGTCACGTCCTCCTTCTGTCCGGTGACAAAATCTTGCTGGGCCCCCACCAAGGCCTGGTAGGCTTGGGCCTGTTGGTAGAGGGCGGGCGCACCGGCCCCACCTTGAGCGGCCTGCAAAATCTGATCGCGCTGACCGACGTTGGCCCGGTGTAACATGTCCCACTGCAGGGCGCGTGCCGACTTGTACTCGGTGGCCAACTTTTGGTTGACCGCCCGGAGTCGCAGCATGTCGGACATGGACTGTTGCTCACGTTGAGCACCGCGAGTCCGAATATCGCGCACCTGGGCGTACAAATCGTTGGGATCCACGTTGGGGTTGCGGTTGGCCACGTCTAGCGCCTCCAACAACTTGTCGTAGGTTTGGCTACGGGTGGCCATAATTTCCCGTTCCTTATCCCGCATCTGGGCCTGGTGCGCCATGCGCAATTGTTGTAGCTGGTGCGCCGAGTCCAAACTGGCTCCCTTAATGGCCAGTTGGGGACTGGGTCCCCGCTGACGTTCTTCGTCCTGAATGGCGCGAAGTTGGGCCTGCAACTCCCGGATCTTCATATTGGAATCGCGCTCCACGCTCTCCAAGGCCTCGTCCCGGCGCATGGGTCGAGCGTGGGGTGGCAAATTCGGCAAATTCGGCATATTAGACATATTCACCATGGCCGGCACAGGCACCGAACCCACCAAGTTGTCTTGCTGCAAGCGAGCCCTCAACCTAGTGTTGCGCTCAATATCGTTGGCCTGCATTAGTTGCTGTTCCAAATCGGCAATACGAGAGTTCGAATCGGTCATGAGCTTTTCGTGCGACACTAGGTTTTGGCGATACTGATCCTCGACGGCCTGGATGCGAGACTCGAGTTGTTCGGTGGTTAGCTTGCGCTCCTCGGCACAGTCCTTGAGGGCGGCTTCCAGTCGCATGCGGTTGCTTCGCTCCTCATGCAGCTGCTGCTGAGCGTTTTCGGTCTCTTTCAAGACCTGAACCAATGAACTCACTTTCGTTTGGTTCAGCGAGTTTTGCTCTTCGAGTTTGTTGGCAGCCGCTTGCATGGCCTCGAATCGCACCACGTTCCGTTTCATCTCCACCCGGCAGGAGTTGAGCTTGTTGCTCATGGCTTCGATCTCCTCGGGGGTGGCCGAATAGCCTAGTTTTTCTTTCAAGTTGTTTTCTCGTTCCTCCAACGTCTTTACCCGGTGGATGAGGGCCGCCAACTGGTTGCTGAGCAGTTCCAGCTGACTTTCCTTTTTGTTGAGCAGTTTCTTGGACTTGACCAGTTCGACGTTCAACTCGGCCCCTTGCTCCACGATCTTTTGCATCTGTTCCGTGTCCATTTCGTATCGGGTCTTGAGGGCACGCAAATCTTCGTTCTCCTTGACCAGGGCCTGCAACTTTTGGTACAAGGAATCGTGCTGAGACACAGAGGTCGACATCTTGGCGTGCAGGGCGTCCCGTTCCTTGATGAGTTGCATGAGTTGGGACTCCAGACGCTCTTTCTCGCCCGGATACAGACACTTGCCAATACGGTCACGGAGTTCGTCCTGGTCAGCTTCCAGTTTGTGGATCACGCCGGCCGCGGCCTGCATACGATCCTCGCTGTTGTTCAGTTGACGACCGGTGTGTTCCAGTGCTTTACCCACTTGCTGTTCGTGTTTGTGCAGATCTTTGTGGTGGCGTTTCATTTCTGAAATCCACTGGATGGCCCGAGCATGTTGGTTCTTGAGACGGGAGTGTTTGCGAAGAATCTGATCGTCCAGGTCGCGGTGGGACTCGAAATCACTGATATGACCCTTCAAGCCGCGGTTTTCGTCCTTCAGCTTGCCGAGCTGGTCACGTAACTGACTCAGCTCTGTGTCTCGTACGGCAATGACTTCGTCCAGGCGTTTGGCTTTGCGTCGCACGGCGGCATCGTCCTTGAGCACTTTCATGGCCCGTTTGATTTCGCCTTCCAGCTTGGCTACGTACTCGTCCCGAGCTTTGCCCGCTTGCAGACAGGCCGAGCCTTTCTGTTGACAGGTGTCCAACAGTTGGTAGGCGTGTTTTTGATTGGTCTCCGAGCGTGCCAAAGACTCTTCCATCTCTTGGCGAGACGAGGTCATATCGTGTTGCAAGGCGGACAAACGGGCCTGTTCCTTCTTCAGATCGGCTTCGTAGCTTTGTTTCTCTTCCGTAACACGGTGCATCTCCTCCATCATTTGGTCACTCTTTTTCCGCAAACTTTCATAGCGGTCGCTCATGTCTTGAAGTACTTGGTTCGTGCTGATGTTCTTTTGCTTGCACTTGTCCAGAGCCTCGTTCAACGATGCCAAACGATCGACATGGTCTTGGTAGTCCTGGCGCAAGGCAATGTGTTTCTGTTTCTCCTGCTCCATAAATTCGCGAGCTTCCTTGATGGCAACCTTACATTGTCGAATACGAGTCTGTCGACTCTCGATGGCTTGACCCGCCTCGGCCGCCGCCGCAGTATGCTGGGATTCGTGTTCGTGTAACTCACGAATCTTGCGTTGATATGTTTGGGAATCGATTTTGAAAGTCTTAATCTGCTCCTGTAGATCCTTCTTTTGTTGCATACACATTTTCACCCCTTCGTGGTGTTCACCGACCTTGATTTTCAGCTCGGCTACGTCGCGACTCATCTTGGTCTTGTCGTCCTTCAAAGCGCTAATCACTTCGTAGTTGGCCTGCAGGTGCTCTTTGGACACCACTAAAGCGTTTCGCAAATCCTGAATATTGGCCTGGTACTCTTTCTTCAGGGCCACCAGCTTGGCCTTGGTGACAGCCAACTGGTCGGTCATATCGTGGGATTGTTCCTGCAGTTCAGCCGCCTTTTTTCTAGAGGCCTGATAGCCGTCTATCATACCGGCGTTTTCCTGCTCCAAACGAGTCCGTCGCGCTTCGGATTCTTCTAGCGCGGCCTTGTGCGCGGCCAATTGTTTAGTCTGTTCGGCGTAGGCCTTGTCAATTTGATGTAACTGTTGCGCCATTTCCTCCTTGAGTTTGTGCACCTCGGCTTCGGTCTCTTGCTCGTGTTGCGCAATGGCCGACTGAATCGCCGACCGGTTGTCGTCGTCCATACTCTTTTCCAAGGCCGTGGTTCTGGTCTTTTGGTCGTCGATCAAATCTTGTATTTTAACCTCGTAGCTTTGTTTAAGGGAGCGAAGCTGCTGATCGTGTTGATGATTCAGCAAATTGAGATCTTTCTCGTGTTGTTTGTGAAGGTGCTTCATCTGATCTTCATGGATGGTGGACAGTTCGTCGACGTGACGCTCCGCAGCCTCTCGGGCGGCGTCAGAGCGGCGATGCTGCCGTTCCAATTCCATATTTAAGTGTTCGGTATCCGTATGCTTACGGGATCTTGGACGGCGGGGGCGACCTTTGCCCTTGCGACGTCGGCGTCTGTCACTCATATTTATTGAACTGGAAAGATTTTTTCGGGACCAGCTGGCGAGTTTCAATCTGTAATTTTTTTGGTATTTATTGGTGAGTCTTTTTTTCCCCCCTCCCGACCTGTGATTTACCGTTTTTTAAGAGTGTGACGACGTTTTCCACCCGATTTTTTGGTTATAATATCTTTTCGCCGGGATTTTTTCTCGTACTTTCGCAAATCCTTCTGCAGCTTGAGCAGATTGGGAACATAAGGCTCCGGGTCGTAGTTTTGGATCATTTTCTTGGCCAACGCCTCGTCCGTTTGGGGAAACATCCCCACAATTCGCAGTCGATTGTTGTGACGCAGGCCGCGTTTGGCGTAGTAGCGATACAGATGATCTTCGTACATGCGCAACGGGGCCCAAAAAATGTTCATGTTGAGATCCACATAGTTGGAGTGGGATTTTCCTAGATATTCCGATTGCCAGTGAATGCGGCGCTTACAAAAGAACACCTTGAGGGTGCCGTTATAAGCTTTTTTCAGGGCTTGACTACCCCACAACTTTATCTCCTCCTGTCGGTGGGCCAGACGAAAGCCGGCTGACTTTTGTTCAGGTACACTGTCGATTTGGGCGGTGACGGCACCGTTCATAAAGGCCGAGAAGGCGATTTCAGGATAGACCTGGATAATGCGCATCATACGCTGGACGGCGTCCATATTTTCTTCCTTGTCCTCTGCCTTCTGGTCTGTTTCGTCTCCTTCCTTCTGCGGGGTTGAGGACGGTTGGGACGTGTGGCGTCCGTACGTGGCCCAGTAGTTGCTCACCAGCCAGCTGCCGATCTGCGCCGTACCGCTTCGGATGGATTTTTTCAAACCTCGCTTACCTCCCAAGAGGTACTGTATGTTTACGAAATCGTCCGTGTTGACCACCTCTATAAATTTGTTGGTTTGCATCGAATCGATAACCCATTGCTCAATTTTGACTACGCCCGCGTCGTTGCAGCACAAGGGACTGGCGTACGACCGGAAAAAGCTCTTATTCCACAAAGCTTCGTGCCGCAGCTTCAACAGGTAGCAAAATGTCAGGGTCAGTGCCGCCCCCATAGAGTGTCCCGTAACCACAATTCGCTTGCAGGACTCGCTAGAAGCGTGCAACCAGTCTAAACACTGTAAAATATGGGGCATAACATTATTGACCATGTCGGTGTAGTAGTAGTAAAAAAGGGGTATCGAGTTGCTGCCTTCGGAATAGAACTTGTTTTCCACCGGATCGTACTGAGGCACCCGGTACAGTTGAGTATTGCTCATGTGATCACCGTACTGGGGGATGGCGTTGAATTCGTTGGACGTGCCCCGGAACATTACATAACATTCAAAACCGTCTTCGAAATTCTGCCGCATGATGTAGACATTTACGTTACCTATGACCAAGTATTTCAACAGCTTGTTACGGTGTTCCCACGAGGGGATTTTGTACACTCGTTTTTTATGCTGATCCCAGATTTGAATAGGTGTGCGTACGTAAAAGCCCGAGATCTGCGCCGTGCTGGGCAAGGCGATAAAGTCTAAGGCCCCTTCGATGATCTCGTCTTGAGCCTGGTAGGCCAGAAAGGTGGACTCAGCCACAAAACTTTCCAAGTACCGAATAAAGTGGGCGTTCTTCATGTGGAGGGTGTTAGTGATGCGCGGCATGTAATACGGCATGGCGTAGCCCACCAAAGCCAATTTGGCAGTGTAGTAGATTTCGTGCTTGGTGGCCTGATCGTCCAAGTCCGACTCGTTGGAAATGACATCGTGGCAGTCTTGTTTGCTGACCAAGGTGGGGTATTTGTGATTTAACCAAGAATACAACACCTGAAACGTGTCCACTTGGGCCGAATCTACCACATCTTTCTTGATATCCACACCGTCTAGCAATTCGTCTGGTAAATCCTTCGGATTAAAAATTCTGTTCACCGGGTTCACAGAAGATCGAATTTTCGGGAGTGTTTTGTTGGATTTAGACCGACTCATGGTTTTCTTTAGGGGTGATCATATATTTGTTGACGCGTAGGCGCTAATGCGGGTGTTGAAAAACAACCGACTTACAATAAATGGAGTCGGGCAAGCCCCCTATGGATCAGCTGCCTAAAGTGACCGTTAACATTTTAACCTACAATATTATGGAGCCCGTGCCCGAACCCATTAGATATTACGGGCAGAAAGAACGGACTATGCGTGTGAAAGACGTGATCCGAAATATAGACGAGAAATACCATATTGACGTGGTGGTGCTGAACGAAGTGGTGGCGTTACCGGCGCAAAAAGTCATCTTCCGCGACATGGAAGAGATCGGTTTCGTCCATCACACCTCGAAACTCATGGGTGTCTTGTCGGTAACCGGCGGGATACTACTGTTCTCCAAACACCCCATTACCCAAGAAGAGATTAGCACCTTTGGTGACAAGTGTACCGGGATCGACTGCTTTGCGGCCAAGGGCGTGGTGTATGCTCGAATGAAAAAAGAAAATCTGTACTTCAATGTTTTGGGTACACATATGCAGGCTTGGCCCTCGATGGCATCACAAATTGTCAGAGACGCACAAACTGAGCAGGTGGCCAAGTTCATTCAATCTATCAATATTCCGAGGGATGAGCCGGTCATGTTCTGCGGAGATTTCAACATTGACTTGTATGAAAACAACGATATCCTACGTCATCTGTTGCACCGGCTCGACATGGACATGCCAGAAATTCACGAAGATTCGCACCCGTTCACCGTGGACCCCAAAGAGAACAAAATGGTGGGCAACGACGATCCGTCCGAATACCAAACCGAAGAATGGCCCGAGGGCTGCGTCGAAGTGTACTACGAGTCACTAGAGTGTCCGTGCTGCCCGGCCGAATGGATTGATTACGCCTTGTACTCCAAGAAGCATCTTGCACCTATCTCCAGCTACATGATGTCTATCGCGGCCAAAGTCCCGCCCTTCCGGATGAAGATTAACATATCCAAGCATGTGGAAATTGAAGATGTGTCTGACCATTTTCCTCTGTTGGGGCATTTTGTGTTTGACGCATCCGGTCAGGCAGGTCGCGAAAAACGGGACACGCTGAGCAAGGATAATGCAGAGCTTAGCAGCAACACGTCCCACGTAGCGTTCGTGGTGGTAATTATTGTGTTGGTCGTCATTATATTTTTAGGTATCGCCTGGATATCATTCGTACGGTGGTGGCCCAAAAAATCGGCTTCCACTTCCACCATATCCGCTGATAAATCTAAACGCACGCGTTTAAAATCGACGGCTCATGGATGACCACCACAATAAAACCTGTAACCTTTCATTCCATGGCAGCTGTCGAATCTGTAACCGATGAATCCTATCTTGAAGAAAAAGCCATGGTGCTTTGTGAACCGGTGAAGCCCGAACCAGCTCAAGCTCAGCCCCAACCTCCTATGAACCAAGTGTTGGAGAAGTTTCGCCGCATTGAGCACAATTTCAACAAGAATTTTCTCATTATTCTGTACCAGGTTAAGCAGATTGTGGAAGGCGAAGACGATGCGCAAGACTTGCAGCAATACACGCTGCTTCAGGCAGCATACACCAAATGGTACCAAAAGTTGCAAACCGACCCCCGGTGTATGGATGCTTGTATGCTATTTTATGAATCTGTGAAAGACTACCACGAACTCTTGTTGAAGCGGGACACTCAGCTGTTTACCGTAAACGGTGATTTTTTCAGTAATGTGTTCGATCAAACGGGTCTCAACACACCCTACCTGTTCGATCAACTGCGTGACGGTTTGGAATCCGATTCGGATGACGATGAAGAGGAAGAGAAGGTATCGGCCGAGGAAAAGGACGCTAAGGACAACATGTGGTCTTCGATCATCGGACTGTACCGCTTGTGTGTTTTGATCTGCATCTATCTAAAGATGCCGCTGGTAAAGGAGATCATCGACATGATTCTCATCAACAACCCGGATCTGAACCAAAGTAACATTTTTGAAAAGATCTTCAAGGAGTTCAAGGGTAAACGCCGGCTGCGCAAAATGATTATGAAGCTGCTCAAGAGTAAAGGGGACAGCTTTGGCGATATCTTTAGCTCCCTGCAAAAGGTCATTGCCACGTTCGGTCCCGAGGTCAACATGGATACCAACATGAAGAAGAACATGGAGATGGCCAAGACCAAGGTTCGTTCCTTGTTTGAAGGGGTGCTCAAACAAGCCGGTGTTACCGGCTTGAATGAAGAGCAGACCAATCAGTTGATCGAGGCCCTGGAGGAGAAGAACCAAGTACGTATGCACGATTTTGTGGAAGAAAAGTTGATCACAGCGGAACAGGTGGATAAGATTGACCAGCTATACCGGGAACAGGGTTTGGACAAGATGAACGTCACCAAGGTAGTCAAGGATCTGGGTCACACCATGGAGGAGATGATGGCTGCCATAGAATCCAACGACGAGAATGCCGTGAAGGCGGTACTGTCCAAGGCCGGAGCCGGTCTTAACCTTGACCCCGCCGAGATGGAACGGATGCAGTCCGAAATGGAAAAGTTTGAAAAGGAGTCTGATAACGATTCAGACTTTTCCGAAGATTCGGACGAGGGTGAGGATAATGAAGATATCGAGGAGGACAAAGCAGAAGAGGTGTCGCTGCCTGTGGTGTCCGAAGACACCGAGCTAGCGGAGGTCGTGGATCAGTCGGTCATGGAAGCCAGAGTAGACAAAGTTCGACGCGAAAAAGGGTTACCCACGCTGGGTCAGGCTGCGGTACAGACAGAGCCAGAGGTCAAGGTATCAACTCCGGAACCTTGAGTGCGTTGGTAAAAATGATATTCGCTTTGTATACATAAAACCTTTGGCACATTCCATTCATGAAAGAGTATTTAAACGAAGGTCTTACCATTCACACAAAAATTTACTACACTTTACAGAGAGGCAAGCGTATGTTTACAGAAAATGTGCCCAGGTGGACACGAAAGAAAGATACGTGGTTTGAATTTGAAGCTTACATGTATCCACCCTTGATGCTGATGCCTACCACCTGGAAAAGGTACGGATACACGTCGGAAGATGTCCACACCTCATACGAAAAAATGGACGCTTCGTATGTGTGGCAAATTGCGCTCATGCTGTTATGCGGTTCTTACGAACCCGAGGCAGCCTCGGCAGGTGTTCGTCCCACGTTCCAGAGTCCGTTTACCTTTTTGTTCATTTCGCGAAAAACGGTGTTTGACGTTTTTATATCGGCTCAGAACGCCTTCATATCCCCTAAAGCGGGGTCGGTTTTGTGTCGAGAACGTATGGACCATAAACCACCTCTGCCCAAGGTTCAGATCTCTTGGAAGATATTTGATCAAGCGAAAAGCCTGGTGCCCTCCAGGCATCCGAGTTTCTGCTGGTGTGCCGATTACCCGAAACTGTTTCCGTACAAAGACATTTTTTTAGTACCCGTAGAATACGATGAAGCGCACCAGCTGCTCTACATGGTCCGTGCGGTAAAGAAGGACGTATTTGATGCTATTCCGGTGAAACCTAAAGTCTGTATTGTGACGCTACCCGTGGTGATTACAGTGAAAGGTGTCGAATACGTATTGACCGAGGAAGCCTGCTTTTTCCATGCCGGACCTCGACCACCGGAGTCGCGTAAGGTGGCCAGTATCAAAAGTATTGTGACCGGAGTTGTACCGACCAGAAAACGAGGCGCGAGTCAAGGTCCTCTTTTAGGAGGACGCGTTAAACGTGCTAGGCATCAATAAAAAACCTACCAAAAAAAACCCATGGGCTCATCTGCGTCCTTGTTAGAGCGCATCAAAGTAATTGTGAACCGGACGGATTTGACAGACAAGGAAAAGCTCGATACCATACGAATTTGGTTGGCCGCCGAGGACGAAGTAGTTATGAAAAATACTGCACCTCATGCTTACCATGCCACACGGTAACACCCAGAGATTCGAAAACGCATTTGAATTGCCGGAACAAGAATACGAAATGAGTCGTAGGTATAAAAAAAAGAGAAAGAGTGCATCATGCCCAGCGGATTGACAGCTCTCATCTTTGTCATCTTGGTAGTTATCATTATCTTTCTCGTGTTTCAGATTCACGACAATTCCAACCGTTGCAAGGAGGGACGTGTGTCCCAGCAGGACCGCGTGACCAAGGCGGCTCGTCTTTTGGTGCAATCGGCCACCCAGAACCATCCGTTGTTTGCGCACGAACATGCTTTAGAGGCCAAGATCATCATCGACGAGGTTATTCAGGAGCACGGTGGTGTGATTCTGGCCGAACGAAACTTGAAACTGAACAAAGGTCGGCTGGAGAATTTAAGGCATCAAATTTATCAACAGTACACAGACATTCAGACCGACGTTATGGACCGGATCATTGAAAAATATCCCGAGTTGGATGTCCCTGAGAACGAAGATGCGGGGTTACGAAAAAAGAAAAAAAGGGGCAGCACCAGCGCCGGGCGACGTCACCACAAACGGTCGAAACGAGATCATGAAGGGTGAGACGGATAGATAATAGGACGGGCCACTCTACTATCCTCTGGTATCGACGTGGTGACGGCAGGTGTGTCCGGAGTCTCGGGAATAAACGGCACAGAGGTGATCTCTTGCAGCTTGACCATCATCACAATGGCGGCCGTTAAACATAGAAAGCCTATGAAAATGACCATCGCTACAGCTCGACCACTAAGTTCTTTCATAACTGTGTTTATTGGATGCACTATTTATTGAATGACGTGTATCTCGCATCTCACGTGTATCTCGCATCTCACGTGGTCAAAAGGTGAATTGTGGCCATGGCTACAGCCAAAGCGTCAACCATATCTTCGATGGGATGAGGTATAGTCTTGTCCGTTTCCAGATAAGGTTGTTCCTCACCCAGACTCAACAGAGTAAAAAGATCCGGCAAGTCGTAAATCTGACGGTAGCTGCTGTACATTTCATTCTTGTCGGCCTTGCCTGAACCTGAGAAAATCTTCTTCACCGTTGAAGGAGGAATTTCCATAATGGTGTGCTTCATGTGACATAACGATCTCCGCAAACACCCCCCCAGCTCTTTGAGTGCCGTGTCCGCTTGAGTGGCCCGCGAATAAAACGAATACCCTTCCAAGCCCACAACTTTGTCTTGACTCTTGTTTTCTCCAATTAAAGCCAACAATGATTGGAGTCTGGCCTCGTACCGTTCAAATCGAAATAGGGAGAACCGAAACCGCTTGTCCTCCGGCGCTGCCTCGGCCTCCAGATCTTCGATGATCGAAACTTCCATGACCCACCCATGAAACGGAGATTTAGGGCAAGCCACACGCCGTATCCCCATAGTCTCCTTTCTCCGGTTTCGGAAGCAGAACAAATGAATCGTCTTCGTCCGAGGATTCAGAATGCTGAGACCGGGATTCGTGAGACTCATGTCCAGGCCGTACACCGTCCGACTCTCCTGTCGCAAGAGCTTCATCCATTGCTGAAGGGTCGGGGTCTTGACGTTTTTGAGCTTGGGGATTAAAACCCCGGTAGGTTTGGTGGCCCGTTTCTTTTGTTTCTTTTTGGGTGGTGGTTTCGTGGAATCTTTGGCACGTTTCTTCCGTTTCTTTTTGGGTGGTGGTTTCGGGATGACCACGGTCGTGCCTGCGGTCGTGCCTGCGGTAAGCTCCGACGGGACGACGGTAAGCTCCGACGGGACGACGGTATCGCTGAGAGGGAGGAGGGCCCGTTTTTTGCGTGACCGATTGGAGCTTGACGCCCGGGCCGTAACCTTCTTCGAGCTCTCTAAGAGGGTCAACAACTTCAATTGGGGGGCAGATACAGCAGACAAGGGCATTTTGGGTGATGAGCCAAGCCCAACTACATCCATTGAGACAGGCCAAGAAACCATCGAAAACCGCTTTGTTAAAGCTGTCAAGGAAATCGTCGAGATTAGACCGCAGGGCCAAACTTTGTCTGGGAGTGAAAATCATCTTTTATATTGTGTATCGTTCATCTGTGTAGTACAACGCAACACCGAGCTCACGTCAATAAAGGCGAAGGCTGAAACGTGGTCCGTCGGTCACTGCCCCACGCGTGGGAACTGTGAGGATTAAAAAAATCCTGTAGATCTCGAGTGTGTCTTTGAAAAACACGGGTACCAGCGGCAACCAAGAGGGCTATTTTTTCCGGAGAAATATCGTCCAATTTGACGCGAGGAACGGTCTCATTGAGCTGTAGTAAGCGGTTGTCGCGCCCTTCGAGAGTTAAGATTTTCCGGGTTTGATCTAACATGAGATCGTTGGATGCGTCCATGGCCATGTCCAGCAGTCCGTTTCACATCCATTGCACGGTACCCCACTCTTCAATGTCGGAGGTTTGCCAATCACTGTCCCCGGGCATAAGACCGGTGCCCAAAGACAGTATCCTTTAAAACCCTAGGGTTGATTTATCAACCGAAAACTATGTTTACATTCA
>Ga0105053_10003799_pt1 | contig 22665 bp, 13 predicted proteins | sample BON01_FD_78093 | JGI IMG/M metagenome (GOLD analysis project Ga0105053, IMG submission 78093) | Freshwater microbial communities from Lake Bonney liftoff mats and glacier meltwater in Antarctica - BON-01 | ecosystem: Environmental > Aquatic > Freshwater > Ice > Glacier meltwater | place: Lake...
AAAAAAGGCAAGATTTAAGCTATCATAGAATGGGCTGAAGCCCATTCCTATTGAATTCTTTCAATGATTGATTGGGTCAGGCCAAATTCTTGAAAAAGGTTAAAAGAATCATTTTCATGAATAGCCTCCTGCTTTAGCTGGAGGAAATCAGGGGCATGCAATTTAAAATCAACAGCCCAATCTTTAGGCCAGGCCGGGAACAGCACAATTTGATCACCGATAGTCTGTAATAGCATTTCCTGAAGGCCGATCATTCCCGATCCTCCCCAATTATGGTCGGGTACCCAATCATGGCCCGGCCCCCAAAATGTGGGAAATCGCCGTCCGATAACCTGAAATTTTCGGGTATTATAATCGGCAGCTTCTGGGACCATCCCCATTCGAGCAAACTGGATTCCGTCTTGATGCCAGCATTGAATCGTTCCTTTGCGAAAAGCGCTATGGATTGGTTTTCGTTCAATAGTAATTTCCAATTTCCCTCACGGATGGCAAAGTCACCGCCGTAATTTTGCATGATCAATGATTTCCGGGCTTCCCGATCATTTTTGTCAGTAAATAAAAAATCAAAACTGTCTTCACCAATGCTTTTCTTAATTGGTTCTCCGACAATTTTTGAAAAAGTGCTGTAAAAATCTGTTTGACATACCAGTCGGTCTTCTACTTGGCCTCCTTTCATTTGATTGGACCGTGAAACGATAAAAGGCACCCTGTGACCCGCTTCCCAAATATCTGCTTTGAACCCCCAAAGCACACCATTAGCTGGTTGTCCAAAATTGGAAATCACCGAACAATTGGAGCCGGAAAATCCTGTCCCATCTCTGGCATGAGACTCGTTGTCACTTAAGAAAATCCCAAAAGTATTTTCTCTGATTTGATTTTTTTCCAATACAGCCATAATTTCAACTATTGCCCCCTTCGCTTCCATTACATTTTTGAATTGGGCTGGTAACAGGATAAATCACCGTAACCCAGATCATTTGCCAAAATGACAATAATATTAGGAAGTTGGTTTTGGTTATTTAACTGCTGGCAGGAGAAGACTCCAGTCGCCAATAAAAGAAAGGAAAATATAAAAATAATTTTTAACATATTCAATCCATTTGTTTGGATTCAACTTCTAATTAAATACTCGTATCCCTTTAGTCAAATTACTCATTCATCCAGTGCAGTTGCTTCCAGGTTTCCGGACCGTCGTTTTTCTGAGGTGCCCCGGGAGTGCTCCTGCCTTTTTGAATATATTCAGAAAGAAGGGATTTCATTTCCTGGACTTTATCAGGATGGCTACCGATTAAGTTTTGCTCTTCTGCTGGATCTGTTATCAGATTATACAGCTGCATGGAAGGCAAACCTTCCAATTCTTCTGGGGTCCTGGGGAAGCTCCAACCTCCTGATCCAGGGCAAAGAATCAGTTTCCATTCCTCTTTTCTGATGGCAAAACTCCCGTTTATGGAATGATGAACCGTAGCTTCTCTCAATGGTGCGGTTTCCATTTCACCGGTTAAAAGGGGCAAAAAACTAAAACTGTCTTCCCCTGCCTGCTCGGGCAATTCATAATCTACTAGATCTGCAACTGTTGCCATTAAATCTGTGGTACAGATGGTCGATGAAGTGGTTTTGGCAATTCGTATTTTTTCCGGCCAATGAACAATAAAAGGTACCCGGTGTCCTCCTTCATAAATATCGGCTTTGTGACCCCTATAAATATAACTGGGATTATGATTTACCTTCTCAAGTTCAGGGAAACTAGCTTTTGGAGAGCAGCCATTGTCACTGACAAATATTATGATGGTGTTTTCCAGTTGATCTTTATCTTCCAAAGCTTGAATCACCTGCCCAACCACATCATCTACCTGTAACATAAAATCCCCATACATATTGGTATTGCTTTTTCCCATAAACTCAGTCGTTGGCAAAATCGGTGTATGGGGTGCGGGAAGGGCAAAATATAGAAAAAATGGTTCTTCTGTATTGGATTGAGCATGGATATAGTCAACCGCTTTACTGGTGAGGTGGGGCAATACCTGAACATGTTCAAAATCACTTCCTGTGGGACCTTCCCTCCAAAATCCCTTATTATCGACATTGACAGTAACCCTGTCCGGTGCAGCGGTGACCTTACCATCTTCTACATAAACGTAGGGAGGCATGTCCAATGAACCACTGAAACCATAGGAATAAGTAAATCCCAGATCTTTGGGTCCATTCTTAACGGGTTGCGAATAATCAATTTCAAAATTATTGCCAAACTTATCGATATTGGGTGTATCTTCTTTAAATGTCCAATCCCAGCCTAGATGCCATTTCCCAACAAAAGCGGTATGGTATCCCTTTTGCTGAAGTAGGTCACCTACCGTAAGCCTATCGCTAGGAATCAAAGGTTTGGAATAACCACCCAATACACCACTTTTCAAGGTAGACCTCCAATTGTACCTTCCGGTGATGATGCTATACCGGGTAGGAGTACAAACCGCTGAGCTGGTATGGGCATCGGTAAATTTCAATCCTCCATTAATCAATTGATCGATATTTTTTGTATTGATTTTGGAATCAGGATTATAACCTGAGACATCTCCAATCCCCATATCATCTGCCAATATGTATACGATATTCGGATAACCCGATGAATCCAAGGTTTGGGACTTGATGGTGAATGGAATAATCAAAAATACTATAAAAAGCATAGTTTGATATTTTATCAATTTAGACATAGTTAATTATAATTTAATAATTGATAGTTTTTAAGTTTCCTAACATTTGCTAGGCTATATCAGCTTGTTGTTCAATCACATTTGACATTTATACAGGGCCAAGTTGAGTATCTCTTCAATTAGAATATAGGATGGGAATATAAATAAATTGCAAAGTCACCCTAACTCCAGTCATTTGCAAATGCAATTTGAAAAATCAACCTGTCAGGAACGTTTGGTTTTTTCTTTTAAATCGGATTCCAATTTTACATATTCATTAGTTAATTCATGATAAATTTCTTGGAAAGCTTCTTTTACATCATTCAATTCCTGGATATCATTGTCCAAATTAAATAAAGACGCTTCTCCGTTAATCATTAATAACTTCCAATTCCCTTTACGCACTGACCATTGGTCTTGAAACCTCCAGAACACAATCCTGTCCTTTTCAGATTTTTCAGAACTAGACCCATTAAATATTTTTGAAATATCTTTTCCTGACAATCCCTGAGGTATCTCCAAACCCATCAAGCTGGCAATGGTGGGAAACAAATCCATGGATAATACCAATTCATCAGAAACTTTCTGTGGAATTTTGTCTTTCCAGTAGAAAATAGCCGGCACCCTGTGGCCTCCCTCATAAAGTTGTCCTTTAAAGCCACTGAAAGGAGCATTTGATCCAACGTTTTTGGTACCTCCATTGTCTGAACAGAAAATAACAAGGGTATTCTCTGTAAGCTGGTTTTTTTCCAAATACTCCATTACCTTCCCAACATTATCATCCAGAGATTCTATCATTTCCTTGTATGCAGTTTCCATATCTACACGACTACCCTGAATCGGAAAATCACCGCCAACAGTTCTATCCGCTGTATCGTTGGGTCCTTGATAGGGAGAATGGGGAGCGCCATGGGCCAAATACAAGAAGAATGGTTTTTTCTTGTTTCGTATTTCCAAGTATTCAAGTGCCTTATCAGTGATCAAATCAGTTAAATATCCGCCATCTTTTTCAAGATTTTGTTTTTTCCACCAATCCTCGTATCCTTCTTGGTCGATATGGCTGAAGTAATCAACATTCCCACTTACGAATCCCACAAATTGGTCAAATCCTTGAACGTTGGGACCAAATTCTGGTTTATACCCTAGATGCCACTTTCCAAATATGGATGTAGCATAGCCCGATCCCTTTAAATATTCAGCCAAAGTAAATTTATCTGCAGACATCCCATTTCCCCTATGGCTTTTGGCAGTAATGACTCCTTCTACCCCAGCTTCCTGAGGATATAGGCTAGTTAACAGGGAGGCGCGGGTTGGGCTGCATACAACACCATTGGAATGGTAATCGGTAAGCCTAAAACCTGAAGTTGCAAGACGGTCAATATTCGGGGTTTTTATCCAAGTGTTGCCATTGCAGCCTAAATCGTTGTATCCCAAATCATCTGCCATTATAATCACAACATTGGGTTGGTTGTTTTTAGAGGAAACTTATACTCTATGTTTGGCTGAGAATTACCTCCCAAACCAAACAAACCCAGTAGCCCTATCCAATAAATAAATTTTCCCATACCACAATTCCTCAATATCCCGGGTTTTGTTCACCCAGTTGAGCGTTATTCACAAATTCTATAGCGGGCAGCGGATAAAGAAAATATTCCTTTCCAGTAATCGGATGGGCCACTAAGCGTTGTTGGGGAAATGACAGTCCCGTGTATTCCATTTGGCTTTGAATTACGTCGTTTAAGATTCCATATCGGTTTAAATCAAAATACCTTTTGGTTTCGAAGGCCAGTTCTATTCTCCTTTCATCCCTCAACCTATCCCTAAATGCTTCCTGATTTGGGAGATCAATGGAAGTAAGTGCAGTGAGACCAGCATTGACTCTGATTTTATTTAACAAGTCAAATGCTTCTCCATTAGGCTGAAAACTGATTTCATTCAAAGCTTCGGCACGGTTCAATACTATTTCCGCATACCTGATCAATGGAAAATTCCAAGTGCTTCTAGACTGGGGATCGGAGGTATTATAATATTTATTAACATAATAGAGTGTTCCCTTTGGCTTAGAAGGGTCTATAAAATTTGGAAGCCCGTAATCATCAAAAATTACCGCTCTACGATTATCTCCTTCTTCAAACAATTGCATGATTCCATTTCCAGAAGACACCCCCCCCCCATCACCATTTAAATTATCGTCTGTTGGCAAAATAAAAGCCCTACCATTTAGCAAACCAGGTGAGAAGTCAACACTTTTTGAAGTGGTGGTCTGCCCGATTACCCCACCATACTGTACTTCAAAAAAAGAAGCCTCACTATTTTCCTTAGAGCCATTGAAATTATCAGCATAAGCTACCAACAAAGACCCAGCACTAATGAGACTATTTGTTACCTGCGACGCTTCATCCCATTCCTCCAATTCCAAATGAACAACAGAAAGGAGTGCCCTTGCTGAATTTGCGGTTGGTCTACCGAATTCCATTCCAATGCCACCGGTATATTTTTCCGGCAATAGACTGATGGCATCGTTTAAATCAGATTTTATCTGGGTATAAACAGTCAAAACACTTTCTCTGGGAAGTTCGGCGTCTTTTCTCGTTTGTATCTCATTGATAATCAGTGGAACTCCTCCAAAGAACCTTACCAAATTAAAATAGTAGAATGCCCTCATAAATTTGGCTTGACCTGCTATTGCATTTTCCATTACCGGCCCGGAAAAATCTTCTACTCTGAATAAATTATCCAAAACAGTATTCGCCCGTGTAATTCCGGTATAATGCAAACTCCAAATGGTCTCAGTATTACCAAAAGTGGGGTCTACTATGAAAATATCAGGTTCAACTTCCTTTCTCCAGGTCCATCCATCATCACTTGCCATATCAGTAAGTGCAAACATGATGCTTTGATATAGTCTATGTAAGGGTTGATAAACGCCATTTACGGCGGTGATGGTATTACTTTCGGTGGTAAATAGGTCAGCCATCGGCACTAACCCTTCCGGTGCAGGCTCCAGAATAGATTCACAACTCAAAAACAAGGCGGTCGATACTATTCCTATATATTTGGCAATTTTTTTGTTTTTCATCGTATTATTATTTTCTTGTTAGCAAATACTTAAAAGGTCACCTTAGCAGACAAGGATACCAATCTGGTCTGGGGATAAGGCGTATAGTCTATGCCCGATGTTAACAGACTAGACCTGCTCGAAGCCTCGGGGTCCAGTCCCGTATAATTTGTGAACATAAATAAGTTAGTTCCTGTCAAGGTAAATTTGGTACTTTGAATAGCTTTTCCGGCAAACCATTCCCTGGGTAAATTATAGGATAAACTAATATTCTTTAACCTGATAAAATCTGCCGTTTCTAAAAACCTGTCCGACACCAAGGTTACTAATGTAGTAGTGTTCCCCCCCTGTGAAGGCCTGGGAATAGTGTTACTTGGGTTTTCAGGAGTCCAGAAACCATTCACTTCTGCTAAATTTTGGGAAAAAGGCACTCCTCTGGCATATAGGTTTCTTGCCGTATTGTATACCTGATACCCCCCTGCAAAATCAAAAAATACAGAAAGATTAAAGTTCTTATACGCAAAAGTATTATCAATACCCCCAAAATATTTTGGATGAGGATTACCTACAAAGGTCTTATCCCCTATGTCAAAAACACCATTTCCGTTTAAATCTTTGTATTTAGGATCGCCAGGGACTGCCCCAGACCATCTTTTCGCCTCATCTTCTTCTCCAAGTTGCCAAACCCCATCATATTGCCACATGTAAAAAGCTCCCACCGGATGTCCAGCCCTTGATAAATTGGCCGGCTGATTAGATAGGGGAATATTATCACCCGGAATTTCCAGAGATTCTCCAATGGAATTGGTACCAATGTCCAAAACCTCATTTTTATTAAAGGATATGTTAAAATTGGTGCTCCATGCAATTTTTCCAACCGTGTTTCTTGAATTTACCGAAAACTCAAATCCCGAATTCAAAACGGAACCAAGATTAACAATAGGGTTCTGTGCAACTCCAGCCGTTAATGGGATGGGGGTAGCTACCAATAAATCTTGGGAAACACGATTATAATAATCTGCGGTGGCATATACCCTCCCTTCCAAGATTGAAATGTCAATTCCGACATCAAATTGCTTGGTACTTTCCCATTGCAAAAATGGATTCCCGATGTTTTGAGGTGAATTTCCAATGACCAAACTGTTTCCAAATAAATAGGGTGTAGAAGTAGCTCGTGTTAGAAAGGCAAAATTGCCAATCCCCTGATTTCCGGTAAGTCCATAACTGGTTCTTATTTTTAGATCATCCAGAAAATTGGAGGATTTTAGAAATCCCTCCTCTGATAATCTCCAAGCGATGGATCCTGATGGGAAAACCCCATATCTGGTGGAAGGACCAAATTTTGAGGAGCCATCCCGCCTTACTGTCCCAGTCAATAAAATTTTATCATTATTGGAATAATTAACCCTGATAAAAGTGGATACCAAACCTGAACTTACCTTGGTACCACTGGCATTGAAATTGATCTGGTTTGAGAGTTGGTTCAGCGAATTGTTAACTGTACCTTCTCCTGTCACCGTACTGTTGCTCAAAATAAATTGCTGGGCCGAGAATCCTCCCAAAATCTTAAAATCATGATTATTAATACTTTTCTCATAATTTACGGTTAAATCAGTAACCCAATTGATTTCCTGTCTATTGGATACAGTTACACTCCCCTCAGGGCGGGTGAATCTCCCAATTTGATAAACCGGTAAATAGGTATAACCGTTACCCAAAATCACATCCCCTCCTACATTTGCAGAAATGGTTAAATCATCCATCGCCTTAAAATCAAATTTGGTGTTTCCCATCAATCGGGTAACATCCTGTTCACGAGTTGGCAACAAAAGATTTATCAACGGATTATTATTGGAACCAAAATATGGAGCTGTCACCGTATTGATGGCTGCCAGATTGCCCTGGTCATCATATGCTGGAGTGTAAGAATGTTCTTGAGCCAAACTTCGGTATCCTCTAGATCCCCAGCTGTCATTTAACTGAACGTTTTGTTTTTGATGGCTTCCAGTCATATTAGTAGATACCCTTAGCCACTTATTGATTTCAGAACTTACGTTCAGTCTTAAAAACCATGTTTTTAAATCAGAATTGATTAGTGTTCCTTTTCTGTCCAAGTAAGAAGCCGACCCCGAAAATTGGGTCTTTTCGGATCCACCACTGAAACCGAGATTATAACTTTGCCTTAATCCTGTCTGAGTTCCCAGTTCTTGCCAGTCATTGTCTATTTGCCAGGAAGGATGATTGGGATCATCGTAGACGGAAATATTCCTCTTTGAATTCTTAAAGGCTTCCACAAACAATTCCCTTTGCTCTTGTGAACTCATCATGTCAAACCTTTGCGTGATCTCTTCAAATCCAATATCTGTATTAAATGTAAATTGGGTTTTTCCAGCCTTACCTTTTTTTGTGGTTATGATTACAACTCCATTGGCTGCCCTTGCACCATAAATGGCCGTAGCTGAAGCATCTTTTAAAATATCTATTGATGTGATATCTTTTGGATTTATAGTTGAAAAATCTGAGCTGAAGAGCGGTACACCATCCACTACAATTAAGGGATCGTTGCTTCCTGTTACAGATCCGATTCCTCTGATATTTATAGAGAATTTTCCATCTAAGTCTCCTCCAGTTTGTCTTACCTGAACACCACTGGCTCTTCCCTGCAAGGCATCCTCGAAATTTGCTACAGGCCTGGACTGCAATATCTTCTCAGAGACCGATACAACAGAACCCGTGATATCGGCTTTCCTCTGTGTACCATACCCCACTACCACCACCTCTTCTAGGGAGGATTTACTTTCTGTTAATGTAATGTTCAGGTTTGTCTGATTACCAACAGTGATTCTTTGGTTTTCATAACCGATAAAGGAAATCAGCAAGACATTGCCCACGTTGGCTTCAATGGTGAATTTTCCCTCAATATCCGTGGCTGTACCGGTATTTGTCCCCTCTACGAGTATAGTTGCTCCCGGTATGGCCTCCCCGTTTTCATCGGTTACTGTCCCGCTAATGGTAATCAGAACCGCAGCGGAAATTACCTTTCCCGATTTGCCCTTCCTTTTCATCACATCTATCCCGTGGTTTACCTGCCGAAAGGACAGCTCGCTCTGCAGGGCGGCCTCACGTAAAAAATCGATAACCGAACCTTCTTTCTTCGAAAAGGTGAGCGATAGCCGCCGGTTTACATCCCTGTGTTCATAAGAAAACTTGAAGGGGGTCTGTCCCTGCACCTCCCCGAAAAAATCCTCCAGACGCAACTGATCTGCCGACAAGCTAACCCTTACCTCCTCAATATTCTTGTATTGCCCGTTTGCATCAAGCGCCAAAACCAGGTTCAGCAGCAGGGTCTGCAACAGCAATCCATAAAGAAAGCATTTGGACAACATAATGATTGTCTTTAGTAATTTATTTTTCATAATTTTACATTGGTTTATTGAATGATCGATTTTGGTAAGCCTAACCTGTCATGGTCTCCATTCCCCAATGATTGCTATGACTAGGTTGTTTATTAAGCCGGTTAGGAGTCCGCTCCTTTCCGGTTTTCTTTTATGAAGTGTCTGGGTTTTTCATGTGATCAAAATTTAATGGTTACTTCCTTGCCCTTAATCCGGTAATCAAAACCCTTGATATATGACATGCTCTCCAGCACCTCCTCTAGCGTCTGCTGCGGGTATTCCCCCGAAAACTGCCATTTTATGCCCTTGGCATTTTGAAGCTTTATCTTAACCCCAAACCACTCTTCCAGCTCTGCCTTTACTTCCGGCAAAGTGGCTTTTTGGAACAGCAAGACCCCTTCCTTCCAGGCCAAAACTTTGGCTACCTCAAATTCCCTGACGCTATGTGAGGCTTTCGCATTGTCATAATCCAACATTTCGCCGGGAGACAAAGATGTTTGGGTTTTGGAGGAAGTTACTTCAACTTTTCCACTCACAAGTGACACCTTGGTTTTTCCAGGGGCTTTGGTGTTGATGTTGAAACTGGTACCTAAAACCGTAGTCGTTAACTCTTTTGTAATCACATTAAAAGGACGTAAACTATCCCGCTGAACCTCAAAATAAGCCTCTCCTTCTAAGTGTATAAGCCGTTGATCAGTTGCGAATTTTTGAGGAAATTCAACCTTACTGGATGAATTAAGCCATACCTTGGTTCCTTCACTTAAGGTCAATTGCATTTTCTCACCGGGTCCAGTCTGCTTTACCATAGGGGATGCGTCAACCAACTCCTCTTCCAAGGGGGGGCTAACTTCAGCCATGCGTCCAACCAATAAGGCCACTCCCAAGGTCAAAAGCAGAATCGCTGCTACCCTGTTCAGCTGTCCAAATCCCTCCCAAAAAAATCGGTGGATGGGACTTTTACCCACGTTTACACTGCTTGTAGGTTTTATCTCTTGTATCCGCTGCCTAAGCACTTCCTGAAGTACTTCTTCTTGCAACCCCTCCGGGGGATGGGGAAGTATAAAAGATGTTCTCAAAAGTATCTCCTTTGCCAATCGCATGGTAGGCAGCATCTCGGGATTGGACTTGCGCCACTGATCCCAATAAGCCTCCAGCTCATTGTCCGGTTGCTTTACCCATCGTATAAACTCCGGATGGGTTAAAAAATCTTCTATGTTGTTCATTGCTTTCACAGGTAATAAAATTTGGATAGTTGGTATATAATCTGGAGAATTTTAGGTGGGTGAAACTTGGCTAAAGTTGTTTCCTGAGGTATTGTATGGCTTTATACATCAGATTTCTTGTCGTCTGCTGACTTTCAAGACCCATCATATCCTGAATTTGTTTGTAGCTGAACCCCTCGTAGAAACTATAGTGGATAATCTCTCTTTGCCTTGGACTGAGCCTGATAATCGCCTCATTTAACTTGGTGATTTTTTCGGCACTCAATTGCCGGTCAATCAGCTGGGTTTCGTAAGACAGGGTAAACTGAAAACCCATAGGCAAGACCTCAAGGGACTCCCTTTTCCCCGGCCAGTTGGCCAGCTCCTTGACCAATTTTCTCTTCAGGCATTTGAAGAGGTAGAATTTTATGGAATCTGTGGGGCCAAGATGTCCCCTTCTTTCCCTAAGCTCCACAAATAAGTCCTGCAAGGAATCCTTTATCAAATTTGAATCTGCAACAATGCTGAATCCATACCCATAAAGCACATCAAAATACGATTTGTAGATAAAGATAAATGCGGATTCATTTCCCTTTCTAAACGAATTCCACGCCGCAGATTCCGAAGAAAAAGGCGGAGAAGAATTGTCAGAACAGTGTTCTTGCTTTGCTACGTAGTCCGGTGAGATTTTTTTTTCAGGCATTTTGGGTTATGTTTTTCGCTCAAGATCCATTGAGACGAAGAAAAACAGATTCGAATAAAAAACCATTTAGAGGTGCCGCAACGCAAGACCCTATTTTGGTTTCATAAGATAAAGCACAATAAATATCAAATGTAACCTCTTACCTGAAAATATATTTTTAATATTTTATAAATTATTGATAATCAGTTTATTAATATTAAATCCCTGTTACTAATAAAACAGAAAAGGTCTAGCCCTACCTCTAGGGCATGATAGGAGGCTATATGTATTAGAGGGTTTTATGCAATATTTTTGCACTTAATAGGGATCTCATCAAAATTTTAATTCCTCTTCCCAGCATTTATCAAAATAGTAATCGGATTTTGTTAAATTGATATAGCTTATAGGTGAAGAAAATTGTTAATTACAAATTAAATGGATTAAGACTAGAATGGGCCACAGGTTTAAAGAGCAGCTTTGAGAACAAATATAAGCTGTTTTTCCATACCTTATTTTAATTCAGTAAGCTGATTAAAAAGTTTTGTGGGATTCAAAGTCATTTCTAGGAAGAACTACTGCCAGTAAATAAAACCAATGCTTGGAAGGAAATAGTTAAAATGCTGCTGGTATACTTCATTTACTTATCTATTTAACATTTAGCTTTATTTATTTCTTCAATAAAAACATTCTTTTTGAGTCCAATGAATGGTCACAATGAAATGGTCGATCGGAAGGGTCAGAGATATTGCCATGGCCAGTTTTTCATACCAATGAAACCACACTTTTAATCTTAAACTTTTATCTTACTGTTTGTAGGGAATATTTTGCTTTTCATCAACTTGATACCCCCACTGTTTTATATACTCCATACCAGGTCGGAATTCATCTGCATTTTTTTGCAGCTTTTCGAAAAGCATCTCATTCAAGTTAGCTTGAAGTTCACCATACTGCGGATGATCCAGCAAATTATTCATCTGATAGGGATCTTCCTGGTTATCAAAAAGCAGCCATGGACCGTCCAGATCCCTCACGTAAGTAAAACGCAAAGTAATTAAACCCCTGTACTCCTTCCCTCCATGATCAAATCGATTCCATTGTCCAAAAGGCTGCACACAGGTAATCAATGTTGAGGTATCCTGCAGCACCTCTTGGTTTGACAGATACGAGCTGTAATCAAAGCCATCTACTGCTGACGGCACTTTGACGTCACATAAACCTAATAACGTTGGCATAATGTCGTATGAGTTCATCAATGCCTTATAATCACCTGCTTGAATCATTGGAAAATTAATAAGCATGGGTACTCGGATTGATTCCTCGTAAGGACGCTGTTTTTTATAAGCTCCGTGTGAACCCAACAAATCTCCATGATCGGAAGTAAAAAGTATTAAGGTATTGTCCCTGATACCAGCATCATCTAAAGTACGAAGTATTTGTCCTACCATATCATCCAGAGCAGAACAATGAGCGTAATATCCGGCAAGATCATTCCGTACTTTTGCTTCCATGTCAGGTGGAACATTAGGCCTAATTTGTAAAGCATTCGGATCATACATACCCTGGTATTTCTGAGGAGCCGTTTGATAAGGTGCATGAGGTGTTCCCCAGCTTAAAAAAAGCAGAAAAGGTTCTTCATCTGTAGCATGCTTAAGAATATACTGCTGTGCATCCCGGGCCTGTGCAATAGCATCATATCCATCCCAGAATTTTTTTTCAGGTGAATTTCCTGCATAATAAGCAGATTCATTATAATCATGTGAACATTCTAAAGCCTTCCAATATTGAAAGCCTTGGCGCCGACCCCCGGGAGGAATAAAACTGCTCCGTCCCCTGCCATCCAAGTGCCATTTGCCTATATAGCCTGTCTGGTAACCAGCCTCGGCTAATACTTCGGCAAGTGTAATGGCATTGGTATCCAATTGCACGTCATTCATAAACACACCATGAGTTAGGTGGCGTTGCCCTGTCAAGAGAGACGCACGGTGGGGCGTACAGACAGGCATACCTGATACTGCATTGAATAGATTAGCACTCTCTCCAGCTAATCTATCCAGATTTGGGGTGCTTACATTTGGGTCTCCCGAATAACCAAAAGCCTGGGCCCGCCATTGGTCAGTATGTAATATTAATACATTTGGCCTTTTTGAATTTTCTTTAACAGTATTAGAACGATTACAAGCGGTGCCCATCATTGCTATTATAAATAAGCAGCTGATGTGGTATGGAATTGTAAACAAGACAGCTATGGTTTTACTTGCAAGGTCTGCAATGTTCTGACTATAAAGTTGGGTTACATCAGTTTTATTCATTTCAAATTTAATTTCATAAAGGTTTTATTAAAAGAAATTATATTATACAAAGTGGCAATAAATTAATATCTGTATTTTTACAAACACTTTTTTGAAAGCTATTTTGCCAATTAATTGGAATAAATTGAATGGCAAAACTTGTCTGGTAATTCTGGGCAGCATTAATTATGTATTTTAAGCTATCTTAAAGCTTAACTTCTGCCTATACTTTCCCAAAAAAATTAAATGCCATTCATGGCAAACTGATCCTATTTTTACTTTGATCTGTATGAAGGACTCTGAACCCTGGTTTCATAAGATTTATATGGAATTTCTCCTCCCCTACTATTCACTTCATAACCCCAATCATTTAAATACTGTTCTTTGTCCTGAAAGGTATCCCCTCTTTCTTCAAGTTTGGCTTGCAATTTATTCTCCAATTCACTTTGCAATGTTGAATAAGCCGGATCATTCACCAGATTTTTTAATTGATAAGGATCATTCGTATTGTCATACATCAGCCAGGGTCCATTAGGGTTTCTAACATAGGTATATTGGGCAGTACGAATCCCCCGAAAAGGGTCTCCATCATGATATCCGGCAAAAGGATACACACTCATAATCAAAGCTGTTCGATCGTCAATTGAATCTGTGGCAATGAAATTGGTGAGATTTTCCCCTTCAACAGAACCAGGAATAGTAATATTTGACATTGTCAGTAAAGTGGGCAAAATATCCGGTGTATTAAGCGGCGCTTTTACTTCATAACCCGTTGTCCCATAAACTGCTGGATACCGGATTAGAAAAGGAATACGAATGGATTCATCCCATGGTCGCTGTTTTTCCTTGGTCGATTGACCCTGTGATCCCAACATTTCGCCATGGTCGGCAGTAAACACAACAATTGTATTTTCGGCTTCACCTGTCTCTTCCAACGTTTTCATAAGCTCACCAATACAACGATCAAGTGCCATACTATGCGCATAATAACCTTGTGCTTCAGCACGAGCTTGTTCCTGCCTCCACTCCGGTACATTGGGACGCAGTTTAATTGAATCAACCGGGTACAATTCCTTGAATTCTGGAGGTGCTGATTGATGAGGAAAATGCGGAATACCATATGAAATCATCAATATAAAGGGCTTATCACCCTTTGTCTGATCCTGAATGTAATCCTGTGCATCTTTTGTTTGAGCATAGGCATCATAACCTTCCCACTTGAGTTTTGTGGTATCGTCATTGGCATAGTAGTAGGAATTATTATAATCGTGGGTGCATTCCAATACTTTCCAATAGTCGAAACCTTGTCTACGTTCCTTGGGAATATAGGCTTCTCGTCCATGTCCATCCAAGTGCCATTTTCCAATGTAGCCTGTTTCATAACCGGCATCCTTAAAGATTTCTGCCATACAAAGCTCTTCACTTGGTAAATAAAGATCATTCATGAACATCCCTGTACTCAGTGGATAACGACCAGTCATCAATGCAGAACGATAGGGCGTACAAACTGGACTTACAGACACTGCTGTTTTAAAATTAATCGAGTTTGCAGCTAACTGATCCAAATTTGGTGTCCTGGCATTCGGATCCCCGTTATATCCGGTTGCCTGTGCCCGAAATTGGTCAGCAAGGATATAAATGATATTAGGTTTAGGAACTTGGGTAGTGACAGGTTTATTTGTTTGAGTGCACATGCTCAACATCAATAAACTATATACCAATATGCCTCCTTTCAATATTACTAAGCTGTATGATTTCATTTTGTTTTTTATTTGAATCATTTCAAATGTCATAGTATTTTCTTTATTCTATCGATAAACAGGACTCTGAATTTTTGTTTCATGCGCATAATTACCCCATGGAATAACGTTCTTATCGTCAACTTCATAACCCCAATCTTTTAGGTATTGCTCTTTTGAGAGGAATAAGTCCCCTCTTTCTTTAAGCTTTGATTGAAGGGTCATTTCCAAATCATTTTGCAATGATGAATACCCATCGGCATCAATAAGATTCTTCATCTGATAGGGATCATTTAAGTTGTCATACAATAGCCAGGGCCTTTCAGCATTTCGAACATATGTATATCGGGAAGTACGTATACCCCTGTAAGAATCACCATCATAATATCCGGCAAATGGAACAACACACATGAATAGTACTGCCCGATCCATATCAGTTTTATCATTTGTGATAAGACCAGTAAGGTCCTCTCCTTCTATTGAGGACGGGATGGGAATTCCAGACATAGTCAACAATGTCGGCAGGATATCTGGAGTATTTAGAGGTGTTTTTACTTTGTATCCATTCATCCCATAAGCTGCCGGATACCGAAGTAAAAAAGGAATACGGATAGATTCATCCCAGGGACGCTGTTTTTCCTTTGGACGTTCCCCTTGAGAACCTAGCATTTCTCCATGATCAGCTGTAAAAACAAGTATGGTATTTTCAGCCTCACCAACTTCTTCCAATGTTGCCATAATTTGTCCAATACAACTATCTAAAGCAGAACAATGAGCATAGTAACCTTGTGCCTCAAGTCTGGCTTGGGCTTGCCTTTCTTTAGGTACATTTGGGCGAAGTTTTATAGCATCAACAGGATACAATTTCTTGAATGTTGATGGTGCAGATTCGTGTGGGAAGTGAGGACCTCCGTAGGCCATTACCAGAAGAAAAGGTTTATTTCCGTTTTTGTGGCTACGGATATATTGTTGTGCATCTTTTGTTTGAGCGAAAGCATCATAACCTTCCCACTTTCGTTTAGTAGTATCATTGTTTGCATAGTAAGAGGAGTTGTTGTAATCATGGGTACATTCCAATGCTTTCCAATAATCAAAACCCTGTCGACGTTCTTTCGGAGTAAATTCTTCTCTTCCATGTCCATCCAGGTGCCATTTGCCAATATATCCAGTTTCATAACCTGCTTCTTTGAAAATCTCGGCCATACCCAATTCTTCACTTGGCAAATAGAGGTTATTCATGAACATCCCCGTACTGAGTGGATATCGACCCGTCATAAGTGCTGCACGATATGGGGTGCAAACAGGAATTACACTTACAGCAGTTTCGAAGTTGACAGCAGTGGCTGCTAATCTGTCTAAATTCGGAGTTTGCACATTGGGATCACCACTATACCCTGTAGCCTGCGCCCTCCACTGATCTGTAAGTACATATACTATATTAGGTTGGGGGATTTTCGAAGTGGACGGCTTATTTACTTGATTACAATTGCTCAACATTAATAAACAATAAACAAAACCGAAACTTTTTACTATTAATAGGAAGTAAGATTTCATGTTGATTTGTTCGATTATTGAATTTGAGATCACACCGCTTTCTAAATGAATTAATTTGCCTACAAGATTGTATTCATATTGAGCTCATTGTACGTAAAATAAACCCTGACCATACATATAATCGTACATAGTCAGGGATATTATTCTAACCAATATCAATCCGTTGGATTTGGTGCGATTTTCGGAGCTAAATTTAGTTCTCCACTAGGTATTTGATAAAGCAATTTATTTGTTGTCATGACCCAGCAGGTCTGATCATATGGTAAGAAATTAGGCGGAGGTGTTGTGGGATTGGCTAATTCTATCTGTCCATAAGCAGACATCACTTCTATGGCTTTACCTGTTCTCACCAAATCAAACCAACGATGGTTTTCAAAAGCAAGTTCTACGCGTCTTTCATGAGCAACAGCATCACGAAATGCAGTCTGAATTGGTAAATCAGTAGTTGTCAGATCTGGTAAGTTGGCCCTGGACCTAATTTTATTCAAATAGGTAAAAGGCACCCCGGTATTATAAGCCTGCTCGTTGATTGCTTCCGCAAGTAATAGTAAAGCATCAGCATACCGGTATATCGGCCAATTGTCAGGTGTTGTGGCGAAGTTCGGATTAACATCGTGATCATATTTCTTTACATATGGAACAGATAATTCGCCTCTTTGAAAAAATCCAATAGAAACATCCTTTCTCAGATCATTGGCTTCATAGGTATTCACCATGTTGAGGGTGGGGATATTTCTTCCTCCTCCATTACCTGGTCCTACAAAGACCGTTCCTTTGGAACCCACCGGAGCAAACGTATAAATGAAATTACTAGCTTCTCCTGCAGTTCCATCTAGGTATTGTACTTCAAATATGGATTCCTTACTGTTTTTCTTGGCAGGATCAAATAGGTCTTCATAGCTCGGAATTACTTCATAGAGCCCTGAATTTACGATATCCTCCAATTCCTTTTGGGCCAAACTATAATTACGAAGATCTGTACTTGTCATGTACACCTTTGCCAATAACATTTTCGCCGCATAACTGGTAACACGTCCCATATTACTTCCGCTGTAACTTGGATCTAAAGCGGAAATTGCAAACTGCGCATCTGCAATGATCGCCTGGTAAACTTCTAAAATCGGGGTTCTTTCTATAGCAAAAGCTTGTTCTGCGGCAGTAACTGGTTCTAATAACAAAGGTACATCACCCCAATATTGGGCAGCTACAAAGTGAAAATAGGCCCGGAAAAATCTCAGCTCACCTTCTAACCGATTTGCCAGATCAGGATCAATAGTTGCCGTTTCCAGATATGATAGAGGAACATTACAATCTTTGATAGCACTATAAATATCGTTCCATGGCCCTGCAATAGTGTTGGCGTCTGAAGTTTCTTTAAATTGATCCAAAAATCCCAGTTGTGCACCACCACCTAAAGATCCCTGATCATTGGCATTGTCGTAGGTCGTATTATCAGACCTGCCTTCCTGCAAAATATGAGCATCTAAGATAAATCCCTGAAGATCTCCATACACTGCATTTACAGCCTGAGTAAAATCATCCTCCGACTGATAGAAGTTAGCCTCCGTTAAATAATGATTGGGAGTAACACTTAAAAAATCTTCGCTGCAACCGTAGCTAAAGAATAAGGATATAATAATAATTCCAATTTTTATATCCGGTTTATTGATGTATTTTTTCATGATAAATTCAATTTTTTGAGGAAAGATCAAAGGGTAATACTAGCTCCAATGGTAATGGTTCTGGGTACCGGATATGCAAAATTGTCTACACCAATTCCTGTTGGTGTTCCACCATTTTGACTCACCTCAGGATTGAAACCGGTATACTTAGTGAACCTAAATAGGTTTTGAGCACTTAGTGAAAATCGAACATTTGAAATAAATTCAGTTTGATCGAGCAGTGTGGCTGGCAAAGTATAACCCAGTGTAACATTTTTTATCCACAGATGGTCTCCTTTTTCTACATATACATTGGAGCCAAAATGTTGTCCAGGAAAGTAAATGGCCGGAATACGACCTGCCCCTGGATCTTCCGGAGACTTCCATCTGGTCAGGAATGCTTCATCCACATTCCATCTACCAACTTCATTGTAAGTAGCCTGATATAATGAATTCATAATTTGATAACCAAAAGAACCTGTCATTAGAACAGAGATCGATATGTTTTTATAGGCAAATTGGTTGTTGAATCCCAAAACAGTTCGAGGATGTGGATTTCCAAGGATTGTTTCATCCTGAGCATTTATTATGCCATCCTCGTTAACATCCCTATAGATATATCCTCCAAAATCTTTGGCACCAGGATACCCATAAAGATTAGGATCATCCAACTGTGCCCGGGTATTGAAAATTCCATCGATTTGCCAACCATATATTGAGCCTACAGGAGAACCTACTTGCGTAACATTATCATTCCCAATAATTCTTGTTATCTGCTCTGGCATGGAGGTCACTGTATTTCGCAATAAAGAAATATTTAAATTACCATTCCAGGAAAAATCATTGATAGTATGGGTTCCAACAGCTTCAAAATCCCATCCCTTGTTAAGCATCTCACCAATGTTAATCCTGTTAGAAGAAAAACCAGAAGCCCGAGGTACTGAAACGTTAAATAACATATCCACAGTAATTTTCTCATAGTAGTCAATTTTGAAACCAAATCGATCATCTAAAATTCCTAAAGTCATTCCAATATCAAATTGCCTGGCTGTCTCCCATTTCAAATTTTCAGAGCCGAGCGAAGTGAGCGCTTTCCCTGTAACAATGGCATTGTTTAAAACATAGTTGTAATTATTGTTTAGATTATTCAAATTAGGTATCGATAGGATTTGTCCATACTGGTCAAAATCACCAATGGCACTATTTCCAGTAATCCCATAACTAGACCTTATTTTTAATTCATTGATAAAGAAATCTTTGGGATAAAAATTTTCTTCCGATACTCTCCATCCCAAAGATGCTGCAGGGAAAGTACCATATTTATTATTTGCTCCAAACCTTGAAGATCCTTCACGTCTGAAGTTAGCTTCAACCAGGTACTTACCTTCATAATCATAGTTAACTCTACCAAATAGTGCAGCTAAGGACCAATTGCTACGATCCGTAACTGCAGCAGAAACCTGGGATGCTTCCAGATAATTAATGTTGTTATCTGTTGGGAAATTCGATGCATTGATGGAGGAGGTTTCGCCTGACTGCTTTTGAGACGTATATCCCAACAAAATACCAAAAGTATGTTGTGCAATCGTTTTGTCATAACTTAATAAGTTATCCATTCCCCAGTTAGTAATGTCGTAATTTACATTGTTAGCCCTATTGGTTTCCGGAGGACGTCCACCATTACCAATAGCAGGACGTCCTACTGTAGTTGGAACAAATATATTATTCGTAGAAGTGAATAACCTACTATAAACACGAGGTCTAAAATGTAATCCCTCAATGATTCTAACATCCAAGTTCATTCCAGCATAAATGTCCCTGCCTATTGTTTGGTCTTTCGTTACTTTAGATTTAAACAAAGGGTTTGCAAAAGAGAAATATCCGGGAGAATCCCCATCAATGTATGGAACTAAATCACCATTCTCATCATAAGGTGATTTCAATGGACTTAAAGTCATGGCAGTCATGGAAATTCCTCTGGGTCCAAGTTCAGGAGTTTCATTATTTTCAGTATGCGATATTGATAGATTTGCCCCGGCACTCAGCCATTTTGTAAATTTTCCGTCAACATTTGTTCGTAGTGAATAACGTTTAAAATTAGTATTTGGCAATATCCCATCCTGATCCAGGTACCCGGCTGAAACAGCTCCTCTCAGACTTTCATTGCCACCCCTGAAGGTAATATTATGGCTTTGGAACTGGGCATCTGAACCTTGCTGAAAAACTTCATCCTGCCAATTGGTACCGGGACCATAATTGGGATCCGCCAGCACATCAAGGTAAATTTGTGGTACAGCGGTTGATTTATTGTTTCTGGCATTCAATGTCTGAATTCTTTCCACGTTATACTGCGCATATTGCTGGGCGTCTAGAAAAGTTGGCCTCCAGTTTTCCGGCATATAATTATAGCCACCACTCACCGTATACTCAACCTGACCTTTAGTTTGTTTTGCTCTCACTGTTTCAATTAGTATTACACCATTTGAACCCCTGGCACCATATATTGAGGTGGAAGCCGCGTCTTTTAGTACTGTGATTTTCTCAATGTCGTTGGGGCTTAAACTGGGTGGAATATCTCCTACCGGATTACCATCAATGATAACAAGAGGCCCAACACCAGCATTGATAGAACTAATGCCGCGGATTTGAATACTTGGTGTTGATCCCGGTGCCCCATTGTTATCCCGAACAGTAATTCCTGATGCTCTCCCTTGTAGAAGTTGTCCGGGCTGAGATATCGGCAAACTCTTCAATTCGGAAGTATTTACCTCCGAAATCGCAGACGTGACTTTGGCTCTTTCCTGTGCACCATACCCAACAACCACTACCTCGTCCAAAGAGGACATATCCTCACTCAAGATAACATCAATTACACTGCGGTTGCCAACCTCAACTCGCTGGGACTCGAAACCTATAAAGGAAAACACCAGCGTAGACCCTTCGGGAACATCCAACGTAAAATTCCCCTCAAGGTCAGTAGCAGTGCCGATTGAAGTACCTGGCACCGACACCGTAACCCCAGGAATAGGCTCACCGTTTTCACCCGTAACTGTCCCCGAAACCTTGATTTCCTCATATTCCACCACGTTGTTCACATTTTCTTTGTTTGATTTTTTCGGATGGATGTTCCCGGCCTTTATACTTTTCACCAGAGAAATGGCGTTCCCGGCATGAAGAATACTCATGCTAAGGCATTGGAGGGTGAAAGCCATGATTAATAATTGGGTCATGTAGATTACATGCTTTAGTAGGTTTTTTTTCATGTCTTTACATCGTTTGATTTGGTTATTTGATTTATTAAACATTTATCAGAAAAAGAATTGATTGAATACCTCAAATGATATTTCCAAAAATCAACGAAATCATCCCGACCACAGTCCTGAATAAAATCCTTACCTCTCACTATGGGCAATTTATATGAACCTTCCAGGCCTTTTTTTACACCATTTCTCAACATCACCCAAAAATCATCCCTGCGATTAAAGAAAATTGTGTTAAGAGGTATTTTCGCAATAGTTATTTTGGAATAAACATATTTCAATACGTAAAATGGTAATTTTTTGAAAAAAAATCAAATTATTTTTACTTTTTCTAAAATTATTACCTTAAACCACAGACAGGTTTAAAAAAAAGTCAGAAAAGCACCTAAATTAAAATTAATTAAGGTTATTCCGACCCGTTTTATTTCACTAATTCAGATGCTTCCAGTCAGGTAAATAAATTGAGGTAAAAGTTACAAGTCCAGATCCCTGAAAACATCCTCTACATCAAGATCGAAACCTGTGACGCACCGCGAGCTGACCACATCTCCGACGGTAAACAACCTGGAAGGAACATAACTTCCATCGGTCAGTGTATAAACCAACAAAGTCTGTTCATCTGGATGGATGATCCAGTATTCCTGTACCCCGCTCTCTTCATAGACCTCGTACTTGTATTTGATGTCTTTTTTGTTGTTGCCCGGGGAAAGGATTTCCACGATCAGATCAGGCGCTCCGATACAGCCCGCTTGGTCCAGTTTGCTCCTGTCACAGACCACACAGATATCCGGCTGAACCACGGTAAATATATCCTCATCCTTTTTGGATTTGACATAGAGGCGTACATCAAAAGGGGCTATGAATACCTTGCATGTATTATTTTCCAAAAAGTTGTGCAGCCTGGTGAATACCCTGCCTGACACCTCTTGGTGCTTTCTTCTTGGTGCGGCGGCAGCTTTAAATACCTTTCCTTTAATGATTTCCACCATTTCATCCATCTGCCAGGTCAGATAATCCGCATAGGAATACTTTCCGTATTCAGTGAAGGGTTCTTTTGTTTTGTTTTTGGTTTCTCCGGTTTTCATTCACTAAATTAAATAAAAAAAGGCAAGATTTAAGCTATCATAGAATGGGCTGAA
>Ga0105053_10003800_pt1 | contig 22664 bp, 19 predicted proteins | sample BON01_FD_78093 | JGI IMG/M metagenome (GOLD analysis project Ga0105053, IMG submission 78093) | Freshwater microbial communities from Lake Bonney liftoff mats and glacier meltwater in Antarctica - BON-01 | ecosystem: Environmental > Aquatic > Freshwater > Ice > Glacier meltwater | place: Lake...
ATCGAGCGCAACGGATGTGATGGAATCTAATGGCTCTCGGTGCGCTAGAAACACGCTGTGGACCGGCCCATCGCTTCCGATGCAGATCCCGTCAGCAACTGTAGCTCCGCTTCCGCGGACCGCCTCGAACGCAGGCAGCAGCGCAGCATCATACAATCCCCGTGAAAACTCATCTGCAAGTTTTGATGGAACGGCAAAGGAGCACTCATCGATAGCAGTCGCCACAAGCGGTCGAGCATTCAGATAAGGCACGCTGCCAAGGCGGTAGATTCGATTCCCCTTTTCCACGGCATCGGCGTCAGGGTGGTCCATCAAGCCGCTTGTCGCGTCACCGTAGATGGGATGCGTTCGTAAAAAGTATTGCGTTGCATCGGCTCGCGTCCTGCTTCGCGGATGGCCTTCTCCAGTGCATATGTCGTTTGTTGCTGGGGCGTTGTTGCGCCCGCCATGTGGAATATTTTTTCCTCGATGATTGTGCCATGCAAATCATCAACACCGTAGCTCAACGCGACCTGTGCCAGAGGGAGACCAAGGCTGATCCAATACGCGGTGATGTGGTCAATATTATCAAGATAGATGCGGCCGACCGCGAGGTTCCTGAGCTCATCGTAGGCGGTGGCGTGGGGGATGCCCTTGAGCACAGGACGTGCACCATCCGGCTCGAATGCGAAAGGAATGAAACCGGTGAATCCGCCCGTCTCGTCTTGCAAATTGCGCAGTCGTCGGAGGTGGTCAACCCGGTGAGCGGTGGTCTCAATGTGACCATAGAGCATCGTGCAGGTGCTTCGTCCACCCAGTTGATGCCACGTCCGGTGCACCTCCGCCCATTCATCAGCCGTTTCCTTGCCGACGCAAATTTTATCGCGGATTTCCTGAGCAAATATTTCCGCCCCCCCCCCCGTGATTGCTCCTAGCCCGTTCTCTTTGAGAAGCTCGAGTGTGTCTATGAGGGGCATTTTAAAAATCCGGTTGGATAAGTGCCGGATCTCGACCGCAGTAAACGCCTTGATGTGAAGGCCGGGATCGAGCGCGCGCAGACTCTGCAGCAAATCTAAATACCATTCTTTCTTCAACGTGGGATGCAGTCCGCCGACCATGTGGATTTCGGTGATGCCTTCGTTGATGCCTTGCCGCACGGTTTCGATAATCTCGGGAATGGCCAACTCGAAAGCATGAGCCTCCCGTTTTTTTGCACCAAACGCGCAGAACTGGCACGAGAGAAGGCAGACATTCGAGTAGTTAATGTATCGGTTGTGAATGTAGGTCGCGATGTTTCCGTTTTTGCGTTTGCGGACAACGTTTGCTATGGCGCCCACTCCGTTGAGGTCTGGAGACTTGTAAAGGACGGTGCAATCGGCATCCGAAATGCGCAACCCATTAACCACCTTATCAAGGATTGGATGCAATTCGTGGGAAATTAATCGGCGATCAACGGAAAGTGACATAATAAACTATACTCATTATACGGGTGCCGGGTGCAATCAGGATTCTTCCGATCTGATAACAACGTCAAATCACCGCCCGTCGCGCTCCCCGGCTGGAGAGGAATCCAGCCACGCAGAGAATAACCGCAGCGATTGTGTATGCCGCTGCAAATTCGGGCGCAGCCAACCATCCGAATTTAACTTCAATGTCGGCGTTGGTGAGTTGCCATCCGTGCAGGAGCCCAAAAGCCGAAAGCGCTGCAGCGATCCCCGCGGTGGTCGCAGCCGCGTAGAGTCGACGGTCGATAGTGAATGCAGTCATCGCTGCAAGCAACATGCTCGAAAGGATAAACCCCTGATTTAGCGCGATCACTCCATCAATATAAAGGGCATTTCCGAACTTTGGCAGGGCCTCTTCCCATGTGGTTCCTGTGGCCTGTAAAGTCGTCTGAATCAGAAGGAATGCCCAGGCGCCCAACGCCGGGATCAGCCCCATCGCCACTGCAAGCGCGTGGTTTTTTGGGGACTCCTGAAATGCCTGGGCAGCCATGACGATTCCAATCCAGATAAGAATCCCCAGCGTGGCTTCCAGGGGTACGACGTGCAGAATGAGCGTCGTCGTGCCTGTAAAGCAGAGCATGCAGATGACGACTCCGTTGACCGCGGAATATCCGATCCGCGCGCCCATTCCTTTCCATCCGGGATGCCCGATGTAAATGGTCGTTGAAAACGGGCTGCCCAGGAGGCCTGCCAAAATTGAACCACAGCCGTTGGCCGCCAGAGAGGACCGTGTTTCATAGCGGTCGCCGGCAGCTTCGGCACTCTCGAGCGACTGAAGAGATCCCATCACGTTAAATAGGGCCATCGGAAAAATGACCGTAAAGTACCGCCATCCATGCCCGTCACGAATGAACGCAACCATCCCCGCTAAATCGGGTTGGGGGAAAAACCAACCGATTGCTACCGCGTCGGTGGGTGCCTCAAACGAAGACAGTCCGGACCATCGTAATATCCATGCGGCAGCCGTCCCTACGGCAATGGCCGCAATCCCTGTAGGAATCCCGAACGGCAGGCGCACCCGCGCGGAATACCCGAGCACAATCAACAGCATCGGAACGATAGCTATGGCTGGAGATGCGAAAATCTGAAATGCAAACCCCATCGCAATAAACGTGACCGCGATTCCGGCAAGCGTCGAAAGCAGTGCTGCCCGTGGGAAAAACCGGCGGATCGGGTCCACGAGGAATGCGGCGGCAAGCTCCAGTATGCCGCCAACCAGGCAGGCAAAAACCCCGGCTTGCCAGACGAGATTACTATCCCCCGTCTCCCGCCATATGGGTCCCATGATCAGGAAAATATAGGCGATCAAGCTCACGGTATTGATGCCATAGGGCAGCGCAGTCACGTCGTTGCGTCCTGTCGCCCGCGCCAGTTTCCAGGCCTGCCAGGAATAGAAAAAATTTCCGATGAGAATCGAGATCGCAGCAGCAGGCAGGATACGGCTGATGATGAGCTCCATGGGCAGGCCGCAAACCAGTGGACAAAGCACGGCGATCAATAGCAACTGCAGCAGATTATCAATGAACAACCCGGCAAACCCATCCAGATCCCCGCGCACAAACCAGCGTGCTCGGTGATGCTCATCAGCCCTCCCGGACTCTGTCGACGAATGCATCATGTCATTCTTTGCCCTTTAAGAATTCGACCACGTCAAATTCAACTTCCAGTAATCGGGGTTGGGGACCCAAGCCATAAAACCGCAGTTGCACTTCCCGCACCCGCTCCGGGGCAAATCGGGATCCAGGCACCGTGGTTCCAAAAACCCAGGGATGAAAATCTGCATAGGCCAACCACACGGTGGATGCAGGCGGCTCGTCCCTGAGGCGTCCCAGGTTTTCGATAATTGTAAACCGTTGCCCTGCGTCATCAATCAGGTCAATCCGGGTGCCGATCGAATTTCCGTCGCCATCTTTCACGGTGAGGCGGATCATGCTCTGATCGAGTTTTCCTGACAGGCCATTGACTTGCGAAACCAGCATCGGAGGGTGCAATGGGCCTGGAAATGTTTCGGCTGCGAGACATTTGAGTTTATCTTCCTGCGGCGATATCGGCTTGCGCGGGATCTGCACGCCATTCAGGCCTATCCACGCCCCTTTCTGCGAGGTGATCATGGGAGGTTCCACTTGCGCACTCACATAGGAAAAACCATCTGGCAATCGGGTTCGCGACGGTGGCTCGAATTGGGTCGGTAAAACAGCCTGTGGCATCGAGTCATCCGGTCGCGTGCCAACACGAAATACGACCCGTGCCGCACGCACGGCGCCGACGCGGGTTTCTGAAGCGCTGAGGGCCGAGAAGCGCAGCGTCTGCCGGGTGGTTGCGTCGATCGGGTAATCGATCTCAACTGCTAACCCACGGCGATCCCCGGCGGGCACTCGCAGGGTCCATTCATCGACGCCGGACCTACCGTTGATTTGCACTCCCGGAGCATCGTCGCGGCGAATGCGGATATCTGCGATGCGTTCCGAAAAGTTATAAACCCAGAGCGTTCCGAGCATTGGTGATTTGTTTTTAAACCAATACGTGCCGCCCACCTTGAACGGAACGCATGTCTCATTGTCCGGCATCCATTGCATTATGGTGCGTGGGGGATGCGCAGGTGGATCGATGAGCGGGAGGTCGCGAGCAATGGGATTTTGAATTGTGAAATCCCGGTATGCTTCCCAGGCGGGGAAGACGCGATCCGAGCCTTCGGTCATTGAAAATGGATCCGCTTTGTGGGCGAGTATAAATGGCATGAAGACCGGGATATTTTCGCGGTGGGCTGCCGCCGCGCAGTCGACGATATAGCGGGCTTGGGCTTGCCGTGCCTCGGTGTTGTCCCATTGTCCGGGGGGGATATTGTTCAATCCGGTTTCGGTGATCCATACGGGCAATTCGCCTCGTCCCGACCATTGTGCTCCAAACTCACGGTGGGCTTGGATGGCAGGCTGCAGGTCATCAGCAAATCCGTAATGGTGGAAGTTGACGGCGTCCGTAAACTCGTAAATCCCGTTCTCGACAGCGAGATCCAGCCAATTTCCCGGGGGAAATGCGAGCCCGCCAGAAAGCACAATCGGCAGTCGCGCATCCAACGGGTCGCTCGGATATTGATGAGCAATGGAACTGAGGGCCGTTATTCCCGAGCTTTCGCCTGAGGAATCGGGCCGATTCCTCAGGGCTTGACGGGCGCCTTCCTTGATCCCGAGATAGACCGCCTTCTGATATGCCGCGACGCGATCCGGCAGGTCTTTGCAGTAGTGGGCGTCCGGTTCCCCGACCATCTCGAATGCATCGACTTCGCCCAGCGTCACTGCCCCCAACCGTTTTGCCTCGGAATAGACCCCCCTCAGGTCTTCGGAGAGCTGGTTGCCCGGTTGTTCGACGGGCAGTGCCTTGAGGCTTCCGGCGAATGCGACAACCCGAAAGCCCGCCGCTTTCAAGTCCCGCCACACGCGGCGGCGCGGGTTGTCCCATTTGTCAACCATCCAGTCCGGCCGGGGTTGGTCCTTTGCCGCCACACCTGGCCCGCGCTCCCTGAGCCAAGCGATTTTTGATTGCCGCAGCAACTGGATATATCCTGGCACCTCGGAGCGGTCCACATGGCATGACAGACAGGCATCAATTCCCCATCCCGGTTCTCTTTCAGCAAATCCGGAACAGCAGAACGTGAGGACAACTGCGAGAATCTTCCATCTGATCCAGTCGCACGGAGCTCCCATGGCACACTAGAATTGAAACACCAGCCCGGTGCCAAGCGCGTTGACTTCGTAGTCCCGTATCGAGTTGTCGGATGTGAGCTGCTGCCTGCGGTAGAATATCGACCAAGTGATCTGGTCCTTCCAGAATGTGTAGCTGATGCTCGGAGTGAATGCCACGTATTGGTCATTCCTGCCATCGGGACCATCTCCTTCGTATTCGATGAACTGGTATGCAAGGCCGAGGTTGAAATCAACCCGCCCAAAAAGCTGCTGCCTCAGCCGCAGTTCCAGCTGATTGTTTATATATGTCAGTCCACGCTCAAGGTCCGAAATTTGAACATCCCTGCTGAGAACAAGCCCCACCGACGTCATTTCACGAAGTTCGTAATTCATAGAGAAGTTAAAAACCGGCGTCGTGAAATCCTTGGCGTTGGCGAGGTTTTCACCTTCAAACTGCCTCGACTGGAGTCCAAAAACGAACTGCCCGCTCAACTTGCTCAGATTGGAATACGTGATCCCCATGTTGATCCCTTGAAAAGGTTGTGTGCCTCCATCACCAACGTAGGCGATACCAACAAGCGGGCCCGCAAATACCGTGATCTTGGGACTGAACTCATACGCGAGCTGCGGCGCTGCGGTCACTGTCGTGTAGTCGTCCCGGTTCGAGTAATCTTGGAGCAAGTAACCAAAATTTGCTCGAAGGAAAGTTTTTCCGCCCAGCAAATAAGAGTTGTTCCAGTCCAGGCCAAGCGTGCTGTATTCCGAGAGCCCCTGCTGGGTGGCGTTGGGCTCGTTGCTTCGGCTGTAACTTATGGCAAGTGCCGTTTGATACCGGAACAGCGTGTAATCAGCGATGAATTGCAGATTCTCGTTTACCGTATCACGCTCCTTGTTTTCGCCGTAATACACAAAAGACGGGGTGTATGTGAGGCGTGCGAAATTGGTCGCCTCACCCCGCCATCCACCGGTGCCAAAGGTAAATGTCGGGCCTATTCGCGCCACATAATCCGGGGTCGGATCGTTCGAGGTAGCGAAGATATTTGTGTTGTACTCCAAGCTCGATTGCAACGTGATTCGGGCGTGAATCGGACCGATCCGGAATTTCAAGCCGTCCATCTGAAACCAATTCAAGCGTTCGAATTCGGGTAGATAGTAGTTTTCCTCGTCGGGCATACCCATTGAGGCATCGGCCTCGCTAATCAAGTCAGAGTCTGTGTTCATCGGGGTTGCAACACCGGTCGCATCCATGGGCTGCCTGATGATCGGCTGCTGGATGCCCAAATTTCGTAAAGATGTATTGTCGGTTGGGATTTCCGTGGGTGGCTTGACCTGCGGCTCAAGCTCGGCAGATGGAGGCGGGATTGCTTCGTCCGTGGCAAGATCCAACTCAAGATTCATCGGCACCAAAGAGTCGGCATCTCGCGCGGGCGGCGCTCCTCCCTGACCGGTCCACTGCGGAGATTCCGGAATCTCGGATTGTGCCCATACAGTTAGGACTGTGCCCGAGATCAGAATCAATAGCCAACACCCAACGGCCTGGCGCAAACTGCGTTTCGTGCAGCTTTTGCGCAGTCTAGTGATGATTGGCTGCAAGGTCATTGATTGGACGGACAGAAAATGTCAGGTGCGCAGTCAAGCAAGGTCACGAAGTCAAGTCCACTTCAATTTCAGACAGCGATTTTGATTTGCGATGGCGTGTGGCAGGCATAGTCTTGCCGGATGGATACGCTCTTCCAGATTCTGTCTCAGCCGTTTATTTGGGGCCTTGGCCTCGGGCTCCTTATCGCCGGATTTCTCTGGAAATCCGGCTGGACTGCCCGGTCAGTGCTCAAGGCTGAGGTCAAGCGACTCCATGAATCCCAGCGGGAACTGCAATCGCATCTAAATACACATTTGAAAATTAGCGCGACGGGCAATGACCAACTTCAGCGGGAGCTGCAAACGCTCAAAGAGCAGAACGAGAACCTGCGTGTAAGTCTCCAAGGGCTCCAACAAAAACCCGGGCGCCCGGAAATCCGGCAGTGGCAAATCATGGAACTCGCCGTAGCGAGGATGCGTGAACAAGCTCCTGGATTTGCGCCGGCATGGGAACAGGCAATGCGTGCGGCGACAGCGGATTTGGAGGCTTCAGAAAGCGGATTTACAAAATTGCTTCGCAAGGTGCTTCCAAGTTCGCCGGCGTCCGGTCGTGCCGAGGAATCTGAGACCATATCTCTTATGCCCTTGTCCCCAAAGCTGCCGAATTCTGAAAGATAGTTTTGTCAAGAGGATCGGGATCGATCTACATTCACGACCGATTTAGCGCGAGTCCCCGTTCCTATGTTTGCAGTCATACTGATCTCCACCACCATCCTCCTTGCTATTGCCTACCGGTATTACGGTTGGTTTTTGGAGCGTATCACGGGGATCGATGATCGAAATCCGACCCCCGCGGTCGTGGTTAATGATGGTGTTGACTATGTGCCCACGCCGGCATCGGTGGTTTTCGGACATCATTTTTCATCTATTGCGGGTGCGGGTCCGATTGTGGGTCCCATTGTTGCCGCCGCTGCATTCGGTTGGGCTCCGACATGGATCTGGGTGGTAATCGGATCGATCTTCATCGGTGGGGTCCACGATTTTGGATCCACTGTCGTGAGCTTGCGATACGGGGGGAAATCCATCGTCGAGGCATTTCGTCAGATTGTCGGGCAGCGGACGGGAAAGCTCCTACTGCTCTTTGTTTTAATCACGTTGATCTATGTGATCATCGTATTTTTGGACCTGACGGCTGCAAGTTTCGTGGATATGCCTAGCGTCGCGACGGCGTCCGGATGGTTTGTGCTCATGGCGCTGGTTTTCGGACGGGTGATTCTTAAAACACGGATGCATCACCGTGCTGTAATTGGTGTATTTATTTTTCTCACGTATTTGGGTCTGGCTCTTGGACATTTTTTTCCAGCGCCGGTGCTTTCCAAGGACTTTTGGATCGTTGTTGTGCTGATCTATTGCATGGTGGCGGCAATATTGCCGGTGAGTGTGCTCATGCAACCTCGGGACTTCCTGAGCGCGACGTTTCTGTATGCGATTCTAGCGTTGGGATTACTTGGCGCGATTGTTGGCCCGAAGGCATTTGACATACCGGCATTCACTGCATTCAAGAGTGAGAATCTCGGGATGCTGGTGCCGTTCCTTTTCATTACGGTCGCCTGCGGAGCCTGCTCCGGTTTCCACTCCATGGTGGCCAGCGGAACCACCTCCAAACAACTGAGCCGGGAGACTGACGTGCGCAAGGTAACTTACGGAGGGATGCTGGTGGAGGGCATTCTTGCTACTCTTGCGATCGGATGTATCGCTGTCACTGGAGGAATGAAGTCCAGCCCGATCGATACATTTGCAAGCGGCGCTGCCATTTTCTTCTCCAGCTTGGGTATTCCAGTCCAACTGGGCACCGAGTTTGCAACGCTGGCAGTGAGCACATTTTTGCTGACAACGCTGGACACGTGTACCCGGCTTGCGCGGTTCCTGATTGAGGAACTCTTTGGATGGAGCGGCGCCGCCTCACGCTACCTGTCGACTCTTTTTGTCTGCCTGGTGGCTGCCTATCTTTCATTCCAGAAGTTTACGGATCTTTCTGGCAATGTGGTCCCGGCGTGGCTGGCGCTCTGGCCGCTCTTTGGAGCGACAAACCAATTGCTGGCTGCGCTCGCGCTTACCACCTTCACTGTGTTCTTAAAAAGCCGGGGAATCTCATATCTCTTCGCGGCAATTCCTGCGGCGGTGATGATTGCCATGCCGATGACGGCATTGTCGATCATGGTATTTAGTCCAGATCTCGAACTGATGCTACGGGTTGCTTCCGGGCTTCAATTAGTCATGGCCGTATTCATTATCGGAATGAGCCTGAAATTTTTGGTTAAAACAGCGGAACCCGCGCTTCGTCCCCAATAGTTATCAACTCCCGCCTGAGCGGCTCCCGTTACGCTGGTTGCTGATCGGCCGAAAGATGACGCATACGAGCTTGCACGATGATCCCGAGGATGCAGAGGGCCACAGCGATGAGAGCGGTGATGGCGGGAGATAGCGCGAATGCTCCGGCGATCAGGCTGGCCCCGGTGATGGCGGAGAGAATGATGAGTGCCCAACCGAATAGCAAGGCCGCCAGGACTCCGGCAACGATCGCACCTACGATAAACGCGGCAAGCTGGAAGGTATTGTTCATTCCGCCAGCCACCGCGAGATTTATGAAAAATAACCCGCCTGCTGCGGCACCCGCCAGGACGATTGCCACTCGCTGAAGCAGCACGGCGAGTAATGCACCCACCAATCCGATAACCAAGGCAACCAGCCAGATGACCCATTGCTCGGCGCCCACCATGATTTGAGTGCCAAATTCCAGGCCAAATAGAAACCCGACGACAGCCACAAAAAGCCAAAAAAGCTTTCGTCCGAAAAAGAGCAGGACTGCACCGAACAGGACAGCGGCAAAAGGACTCAGATCAGAGAATGCTTCAAGGTTCATAGCGAGTTATCGTTTGGCACTGGCGGGGTGGTCGTTGATTGGAGATGTTTCGCACTTTGCATTAGGGATATCGCACCCGCTGATCGAGAACAGTAATGGTTAATCCGACTTCTGCTGTTTTTTGGGAACACGACTATTGGCAAAATTAACGATAGAGATCGACATCCTTTTTTGCTGTCACGGTCATTTGTTAGTTCACCGCGAGGCACGCTTTATTCATCTCGAGGCACGCTGGGCCGGGTTCTTCGGCGTAACTACATGAACCTGGTGCGCATCGAGGAGAGCTTTGGCGCGCTCAAGAGCGCTATTCATTAAACCACTCAATCAGCTTCGGATACACACGTTCCAGTTGCGCGTTCAGCTGGTTGGGATCGATGAAGTCATGCGGCACATCATCCGCTTCTGGAAATACGCTGAGTGAAAATTTTGTATCTGGTGATTCTGATTTCCACCGCTCCAGCAACCGCAGGGTGCGTTGATTGTTTACTGCCCCGTCGGCTTCAGTGAGCACGACATGGACCCGTGGAGCTTTCATTGGCGCATCAGAGGCTGCAACATCCAATCCGAGCCGTAAGGTTTCACCGATTTGCCTCGTTGCAAATCGCGGGTAGACTTGATCGGAGCCGGGTAAGTTTTCTTTCGCTGTTCCATCCCACCAGATAAATCCATTAGGGATGCGTGAAAGCGCTTTCGCCGCGACCGGAGTCAAGCGGTCGGATACAGGCTTCGGACCGAAAAACGGAGCCAGCAAAAACACAGCATCTGCCTCGTTCCGATGCTGAGCGATCCATGCGGCTGCCACGCCGCTCACGGACAACCCGACCACCGTGATGTGTTTGCCGAGGCCGGTGCCGATGTCGAGTCCGGTTTCAGCCTGATTAATCAAGTCGCTCGCACCCAAATCGCCCTGCTCGGTATTCATACGGTCAGCGAGGCCATGATGCGCCAGTCGTGGGATGACCACGTTGGCACCCTGATGAAATAACTGCTGTCCGAGTTGGCGAAATTGCTCCGGGGCATTCGTCAGTCCGTGCAACAATATGAAAACACGATCTGTGGGCGCGCCGTGTGTCATCACGATGGTTCGCCCGTGTTCACTCAGTGGTTTCTCTCGTTCCTCAGCCTGGATGGATTCCACGCGTTGCATGGCTTCCGCATAGGACTGCGTGGGATTTGCTCTCGATGACAGATCGGAAAACGACAGGGGCCAGAGAAATAAAAGCCCGAGCAACCCCACCAGAATGATGAGCCCGATTCCCATGCTGGCTAGCAAATTAACCGGCTGTAACGGTCGCGCCATCTTATTCCCTCCAAATTGGTGCCCAACGTGGACTACGCTTCGCGGAGTATAGAAATCCGAGTCCGACGAGGATCAAAAAAAGCGATAGAAATTGCCCCCGCGTGAACGGTCCGGTCAATGGCGCATCAGGTTCCCGGAACAACTCTCCAACGATGCGCAGGACCGCGTAGCTGATGAAAAATATGCCCGTGAGCACTCCATCCCTCAGTCGGATATGCGTTCGGATCCACCACAGCACCAAAAACAAAATCAATCCCTCCAGCACCCCTTCATAAATTTGCGACGGATGCCTCGGGGTCAATACGTCGGCGAGGTATTCGCGCAATTGCGGTGCGGTGCGTGATGCCAATTCAATGGCAGGCACGGAGTTCCACGCCGGATTCATTGCTGCTGCACCGGCGACAATCTCGTCCTGCGCGGGGTATGGCATGGAGCGGATTTCCTGCGGAAACTGCACGGCCCAAGCGACATTGCTGGATCTGCCGTAAAGCTCGCCATTGATGAAGTTCGCGACACGCCCGAAAAATAACCCGACCGGCGCGACCACAACCAAGTTGTCGCCAAGTCCCCGCCACGAGATGGTATGCCGCCGCGCATACCAGAGCGAATAGAGCGCGACGCCTGTGATTCCACCGTGGCTTGCCATTCCGCCATCCCACACCCGCAAGATCGAAACCGGGTCAGCTATCCATCCGTTGAAATCATACAACAGCATGTAACCCAGGCGCCCCCCAAGGATCACCCCAAACATCCCCAGCCAGAGAACAAAGTCGCCTAGTTTGGCCGTCGGGATCTCGCAGAACCCCTTACGTGAAAATTGCACCAGAACCAACCAGGCGACCCAGAACGCGGCCAGATACGAAAGTCCATACCACCGCACTCCAATGCCGCTTCGGATCTCGAAGAGGAACGGACTCAAATCATGAACGTAATACGCAAACTCCATGTCAGCCGCGCATCATCGTTAGTACATTCGTAAAGCTCAAGCCAATGGTCAAAGATCGACGCTCTGTGCGAAGGGTTTTATCATCGACGGGGAGTGCCATTTTACGCCATGATTTTAGAAATCCCAAATATGAGTTCCTCCGGAAATAACCCCCTCAGCGTCGGCGACTGGATTGCTCTCGCAGCGGTCTTTGGCCATGCGATGCCAAGCTGATAATTGAGGCCTGACAGATTGCGATCCGATGCACGACACGCTTAGATATAAAGTAGCCCTGTGGTTCGTGCTGGTTGTGCTGGCAGTGGGTGCCGCAACATGGTTCGGCTATCAAAAGCTCTCCGATCGGATTCGTCGGGAAGCGGAGCAGCAGATGGCCTCAAAACTGGAGCACGTTGTCGATGTGCTCTATGCCACAAATGAAGTTTACGCCAATCTCGTGCGTGCCTCCATGCAGGTGTTTAAGCGTGAGGCAAACCTTGCTGGCCTGCCCTCCGTGCAGATGAACTCAGCCTCTGGTGAAATGCCAGTGCTTCGTTTTGGCGGTCGGGTGGTAAACGAAGATTTCACGCTAGTGGACGAGGTAGCAGCAATGATGGGTGGAACCGCCACGCTCTTTACCCGCGCGGGAGATCGGTTTATCCGCGTCAGTACTAATGTCCTCAAGGGTGACGGACAGCGCGCCGTGGGAACCGAGTTGGATCCCGTCGGCCGGGCAGTGAAATCCTTGCTGGCCGGGAAGCCGTTTTACGGGGTGGTAGACATTCTGGGTAAACCATACATCACTGGCTATGAACCAATATTGAGCGCTGATGGTGTGATAATTGGTGCCTATTACGTGGGGTATTCGTTAAATGCTTTGGAGATTGTGCGAAAAGCGCTGGATGCTCGTGGGATCCTAGACCGGGGATTTTTTGCGCTTCTTGATCCCTCGGACCAGGTGATTTTTAAAACGGAAAATACACCATTTTCCGAACTTGTGCAGGAGCTCGCTACCGCAGCTACGAGAAGCCAGGGCGTCGGGCGGGAGTGGATTATCGAGCGTCTGGTATTTCCGGCCTGGGACTACGAGGTCGTTGCCGCGTTATATCTGCCCGATATCAAACGAGTGACGTTTGGCATGATGGCTCAGGCGTATGGAATCACCGGGGTGGTCCTGATAGGGTTGCTTGTGGTCTCCTTCTGGCTGGCATCCCGTTTATCCGGTGCTCTTGTCGAAGCCGAGGGATCCCGACTGGAAGCAGTCGATGCCCAGAGTGCAGCCGAGGCAGCCAATCGCACGAAAAGTACCTTCCTTGCAAACATGAGCCATGAGCTTCGGACGCCAATGAATGCCATTATTGGTTACAGTGAGATGCTGATCGAAGAGGCGGAGGATCTGAATCAACCGGGCATCATTCCTGACCTCGGAAAAATCCGTGGTGCCGGCAAGCACCTTCTGGCGCTCATCAACGACATTCTTGATTTGTCCAAAATCGAGGCAGGCAAGATGAGTATTTTCGTCGAAGAAATCCCCCTTCGTGCGATGGTCGAAGATGTGGTTACAACGATTAGTCCCCTCCTCCAGAAAAATGGTAATCGCCTGGTAATTGATGTTCCAGAAAATATCGGATCGATCCGGGCTGATCTCACCAAAATCCGGCAGACGTTGTTCAACTTGTTGAGCAATGCCTCAAAGTTTACCGAGCGTGGGACTGTGACGCTGGCTATTCGGCGTTTCCAAGCAGGCGACGCCCAGGAGCGTGTGCAACTTTGTGTTTCAGACACCGGGATTGGAATGACGCCGGAGCAATTGAGTAAGTTGTTCCAGGCATTCACTCAGGCCGATGCATCTACCACGCGAAAATATGGCGGGACCGGGCTGGGGCTGATCATTTCGCGGAAGTTTTGTCAGATCATGGGCGGGGATATTTCGGTCGATAGCACCGCCGGGCAGGGGACGACATTCACGGTAGATCTGCCGGTGGAGGTCAAGGACATTGTGGAGACCCCGCCGCCATCCACTGCACCCGCAGTATCCCGGCGGGTGCTTGTTATAGATGATGACTCGGATGCGGCTGACTTGATGACTCGCAAGCTTGAGAAATGCGGCTTCCAAGTGGTGGTTGCACACTCTGGAGTCACGGGGCTCAAGTTGGCCCGTTCCGAGCAACCGGACGCCATCACCCTGGACGTCATGATGCCGGGAATGGACGGATGGTCTGTTTTGACGGCATTAAAGGCTGACCCGAAGACAGCATCGATTCCTGTGATCATGGTTACGATGTTGCAAGACCGGCAGATGGGATTTGCCCTCGGCGCGGATGACTACCTTACCAAACCGGTAGAAACCGCTAAGCTTCGTCAGATTCTTGCGCGGCACATCCAGGTCGCCGGAGCACAGGTCCTCGTGGTTGAAGACGATGCGGCTAACCGGCAGATGTTGGTTCGTATGCTCACTCGCGAGGGGATCACCGTGACCGAAGCGGAGAACGGCAGCCAAGCCCTTGAGCAACTCGCGCTGATTAGGCCGGCGTTGATCCTGCTCGATTTAATGATGCCGGTAATGGATGGATTTGAGTTTTTGAAGATCCTGCGCGAGACTCCTGAGATCAGTAAAACTCCAGTAATCGTCGTGACTGCTCGGGACCTTAGTGAAGCGGATCGTGCGCGGTTGAATGGCAGCGTCCACGAAGTGATTCAAAAAGGCGCGATGGATAGGGAGAAGCTCCTCTCCGAAGTTGCCGCAATGCTCTCCTCCACTCCTCCACGAACTCCCAAATCCGACCATGGCAAAGATTCTCATAGTTGAAGACAACGAACTGAACCGCGATATGCTTTCGCGCCGACTCACCCGGCGGGGGTATGATGTGGTCACTGCTGTCGATGGACAGGAGGGACTCGATCGCGCCGTGGTGGATGCTCCTGATCTCATTCTGATGGACATGAGCTTGCCCGTGCTCGACGGGTGGCAGGCGACACAGAAGCTCAAAGCGGATCCGGTCCTCAAGATGATTCCGGTGATTGCGCTGACCGCCCACGCCATGGCCGGTGATCGTGAGCAGGCGCTGTCTGTGGGATGCGATGACTATGATACCAAACCGATAGAATTGGATCGGCTTCTCGCCAAGATGCAGACGCTTCTGGAACGGGTTGGCAAGGCCTGATCGGAGGGGGCATTTTTGAAAGAAAATACCTTCTGTATGGCGTCTTCTGATTCCTCACGCGCCTTGTTGGCCAAGGTCCGGCACGACCTGCGGACCCCTATCAATCACATCCTCGGTTACAGCGAATTACTCGCTGAGGAGTCTGATACCATTCAGGCTGTCGCGCTCGTCGAGGACCTCGATCGAATCCGGATGGCGGCGCGCAACCTCTTGGAGTTGATTGACACCAACCTTTCTGATGAAGGATTCGATAGGCTGACATTAGGCGAAGAGGTGCACGCCAAGCCGATAGCTACTCTGCCTCGGACGGCGAGTTTGAATGGCGACCTAGTTGCTTCAGACGACAACGACTCGCATGTCACAGGGCGCATACTAGTGGTGGATGATAATGAGGAGAATTGCCAGACCCTCTCCCGCCGTTTGTTGCGTCACGGGCACTCGGTAGCGATTGTCTACAATGGAATGGACGCTCTTTCCCGGCTCAGAGAGTCGCCATTTGATCTCGTTCTTCTTGATGTCCTCATGCCGGGTTTAGACGGGTATGAAGTGTTGCGCCTGATCAAGACGGATTCCGACCTGCGGCATATCCCGGTGATTATGGTCTCTGCATTGGACGAGATTGAAAGTGTGGTCCACTGCATTGAATCCGGCGCGGAAGATTACCTGCCAAAACCTTTTAATCCTACCCTGCTGCGGGCCCGGATTGGTGCGAGCTTGGAAAAAAAGGCACTGCGGGATGACGAGCAACGCCACCTCCGGGTGATCGAAGAGACGCAGAATCGCCTAAAACACGAGCTGGATGAGGCGGCCAGATACGTGCGCTCAATTATTCCCGCTCCCATCACCGAACCAGTTGCCATTGACTGGAAATATATACCCTCAACCGAATTGGGCGGCGATGCATTTGGCTACCACTCCATCGATGAGGATCATTTTGCGATCTACCTTTTGGATGTGTGTGGTCATGGTGTTGGAGCGTCATTGCTATCGGTCACGGCAATGAATGTGATCCGTTCCGGCTCTCTCGCAGACACCGATTTTCGTGAACCCTCTCAGGTGTTGTCAGCCTTGAACGAAGCGTTCCCCATGGAGCGCCAGAATAACATGTACTTCACCATCTGGTATGGCGTTTTCAATCTACGTAGCCGGGTTCTGAAGTATGCAAGTGGCGGCCATCCTCCGGCGCTATTGATCGGTGCTGACGTTGTGCGCGAGATTCGATCGCCCGGTCTGTTGATTGGGGCAATGGAGGGGGCTGTGTTTGCTTCCGAGAGCCTAGAGGTTCCCTTGGGTGCGCGGTTGCTGGTCTTTTCCGATGGCGTGTATGAAATTAGCCGTCCAGATCGAAAGATGGTGGAATTTTCGGAGTTTAAAGCTGCTGCTTCAGAGGCCGCTTTCGCCGACAACGGACTGGACTTACTTGCAAAATGGGCAATCGACATCCATATCTCCGAAACTTTTCAGGATGACTACTCGATGTTACGAGTCTGTTTTTAAGGATGGCACCGTGAAGGAAGAATTTCGGTTCGAGATTTCGAATACCCCTTCCGGACTCACGGAAGGAGCTGGTGCCATGCGTGATTTTCTGGATCGGGTAGGCGTCTCCGCAGAGGTTGCGTTCGCCCTTGACCTCACCTACGAAGAGCTGGTCACAAATACGATTAAATATGCGTACTGTGATAGCGGTGAGCACACGATCGGGATTGTAATCACTGTGGATGCGGAGGCCGTGGAGCTGGAAGTAATTGATGATGGCAAGCCGTTTGACCCGACGGTTCAGCAAGCACCGGATACCTCATTGCCAGTCGACGAGCGGCCCTTGGGAGGTCTCGGGTTGCATCTGGTTAAAAATCTTACCGATGCGTTTAACTATCGCCGCGCTGGGGAACATAATTGTGTGAGCATTCGAAAACGAAGGATCTGAGGGCACAATTATCAAACGCGTTCTCCAGAACACTCCCACTGCCGCCGCCGCAGGGGTGATCGTCTCAAGCACCGGATTTCTTCGCACATCAGTTTTACTCACTCTCAATCGCCTCGAGGAGATCGATCGCGCATTCGATCATCGCTATTTGGGCGTCCACACGCGCTGATAGCAGGTGCTCGGATGGTGTTTCTATGGTCAACGTCCGGAGCGAATGGTGAAAGTGCAGGGTGAATGCCTCCGGATGGTGTTCTAGAAGCGCGGGCGTAATCCGGCGTCGGATTACCCCGTTCCTGGGTCGGTTCTTTTCGATTCCTCGCCGGTCATCGATTTGCATTACGCGGCTTGCCGCTTGCAGGAGCGCATCTCCCCAGTAGGGACGCTTATGCTGAATCTCATAAAGATACACGCCCCGCGCATCGTAATCCTCGTGCAAAGTCAGCGCGAGATCAAACTGGCGCGTTCCGAGTTCCCGCAAATGTGCAGCCGTCGCGGGGATGAGATCGTGGTGATAGGATCGATTGCGATCCACCCCCCGCGCATCAAAACGTGCGTTGTTGATCAGTCCCCATGGGTTCAGACACGGAAAGATGAGCAGGTCAAGCCGCCTCAGTTCCGCACCATGCTTCGTGACCCAAGCGATTAAAGCTTCGGTGGCGGCAGCTTCGTCTCCGTGGATACCCGCGGAGAGGTATACTGCAGGCCGGATGAGGCTGGCGCGCGGTGACTCGAGTAGATAATAAGGAAGCCCGTCTTCGGCAAAATACTCCCGTATGATCAAGCCGGCAGGACGTGCGGATTTGCGCCAGCGGCGGATCAGGCCGACATAATCATGGCTTCTGTGATCGAGCGGAGAGGTCAACGCGGAGCAGGTGGGTTCTGATCAGTCAATGAGGCGCCGCGTGATATCTCCATAGGCGTCGATTCGACGATCCCGCAGAAATGGCCAGTGTGTGCGCTGGGTGTCTACAAAATCCAGATCTGCCTCGACCACCATCACGGCGTCGGAGTCGCACGGTGCCTTGGCGAGGATTTGACCGGCTGGGTCGCAAACAAAACTTTGCCCCCAAAACTCAATGCCATCTCCACCCTCGGGAGTCTCCAAGCCCCACCGGTTCGGTGCTGCCACATAACATCCATTGGCAATCGCATGCCCACGTTGAATCGTTTCCCACGAACTATGCTGTCGGGCACCATGGGCTGCCTTTTCCGAGGGATGCCATCCAATCGCGGTGGGATAAAATAAAATCTGCGCCCCGCGCATCGCCGTGAGACGCGCTGCTTCAGGATACCATTGGTCCCAACAAATACACACTCCGATCCGCCCGAATCGGGTGTCCCATGCCTGAAAGCCGAGGTCTCCGGGCGTGAAGTAGAATTTTTCGTAGAACAATGGATCATCCGGAATGTGCATCTTCCGGTATTTCCCGAGGTAAGATCCGTCGGCGTCGATCACCGCCGCTGTATTGTGATACACTCCCGGTGCGCGTTTTTCAAACAGCGATGCGATGATCACCACTCCAAGTTCGGATGCAATCGACCGGAGATGATCAGTGGTGGGACCGGGGATCGCTTCCGCCAATTCGAAGTATTTATGGTCCTCCGCCTGGCAAAAATACAACGACCGGAATAGCTCCTGCAGACAAATGATCTGCGCCCCTCGTGACGCTGCTTCACGAATTCCGTGGATGGCGGCTGCCAGGTTCGCATCGAGATCATCCGTGCACGAATGCTGCACGAGGCCGATCTTTACTAGATTCCGTGTCATTGCAATTGAAGGCGGATTCCGAAACCGGCGACTCAGTCGATGGAACTGCGGGGAACGATCTTGACGCTGGTGATTTCCACCCGCTCAAGCGGCTTGCTGGGTTCACCTCCGGCATTTGGCGCTACGGGTGTCGCAGCAATTTTTGCGAGCGTCTCCTCGCCTTTGATCATCTTGCCGAAGCCGGTGTATTGGCCGTCCAAATGCGGAGCCCGCCCGAGCATCACAAAAAACTGGCTGCCTGCAGAATTCGGATCCGGGGACCGTGCCATGGAAAGCACCCCGCGGTCGTGCGGCCTGTCATTGAACTCGGCCTTGATTTTATATCCTGGATCGCCGGTTCCCCAGAGCGCCTCTTTCGATGCGTCTTTGGTGAGCGGATCGCCACCCTGGATCATGAATCCATCGAGGATCCGGTGAAATGCCGTGCCATCGTAGAATTTCTGATTGGCGAGTTTTTTGAAATTGGCAACCGTTTCGGGCGCCACATCCGCCCAGAACTCCACGACAATCGGGCCCTTGGTGGTCTCAATAACAGCGACCTCGTCAGCATCGGCAGCAATTGCATGGTGAACGGCCATTGGACTCAAGGCCATGGCTACAACAGAAAAAAAAGCGGGAAGTTTCATATCGGGGGAAATGTTCCACGCTCCCGGCGCTCTGTCACGCGAAGAGTGAGATTCCTCCCGGAAAATGATCAGGGGATATAGTAAAACGGATTCGGCAGTTTCACGGATCGACGGGCATATCCGCCTGCCAGGTCGCTGTGCTGATCCCCGATATTTAGAATGATGTCATAGCCGTACTCGGTGAGCGCCTTCCGGACGCCGCTTTTGAACGGGATAATCGACGGATCGTTGTAACCAGCGGGTTTCATGAAAAGTTTGGCCCACCCCCAATACCCTGCCTCTTCGAGATCGCGGATGGTGTCATTGCGGAGGCTCTCACTCCGCCCGGTGACGAGGAAAATCGGGATCGAGTAAGCCTGTGCTCTTGCATAAATGTCGCGTGTTGCTTGTAGCGGGATTGCCTGCCCGGCCCGCGTCCACTCTGCGAACGAGTCGGGTGTGATTGCAAATTGCTGATCTTTTAAATAGGGCCAATTCGACAAGAGCGTTTCATCGATATCAAAGACGATGGCAAAGTTTTGCGGTGTCTCACCGCGCAGGTAACCTTCCAGCGCGGTCCTGCCCGGTTCCGCCGCGCGGTCAAAAGCTGCGTTGTATCCACCCGAAGCGTGCCATTCGACACACTGCGCCTTGAGAAGCGAAAGGTTTGGAGCGGGCTCGGGCGGCGAAGAAGCACAGCCCATAACTAACAGGCAAATCAGAGCGGGAACTAGCAGTCGCGGGATCATTTGGCAGCGGGTATCGCACATCCGTCGTAATCATGCAAATCCAGAGGAAATTGATGCTCGCTACCGAGACCTGGAAAATATGCTCGTCTTCTGGATGTGTTTGACCGAGTTCTAAGAGATCAGTCATGGATTCAGTTGTCGAAGCCCAGGTCGCTAAAGGCCTGCCATTTTTAGCGTTGTTCGTGTTACTCCTGGGGTTAACTGGGTGCGCCTCAGTGAGTACCCATTCGCTTGAGCGCTTCGGCGAACCCACGCGGAAGATCGCTCCGGAAATAATTTATGTGCACGGATTCGATGCTCCCGCGGATGTCTTTCGAGTGGACCGGCCGGAGGATGATGCGGCGCTCCTTCGTGAGGAGGAATCGCAGCGGCTGGCACGCAATATCGTTTGGCGGCTTCGAGATCGCATCCTCCCCTCATCGATCCTACCGAATAACGAGGAACTGCCCCGTGGAAACTATTGGCTCGTAACGGGGAAATTTGTCCGCGTCAACCAAGGGAGCCGTGCGCTTCGCATGGTCATCGGATTTGGTGCCGGAGGAACGAAGGTCGAGACCGAGGTGGAAGTTTTCGATCTTTCCGGAGCAGTTCCAGAATTGGTAATGCGCTTCCGTACGACTGGCGGATCCAATGCCCAGCCGGGTGCTATTGCCAATACGTCGTGGTGGTCTGCAGGCCTGAGCGGGGCTTCTCTTGCTTTCACCGGAATCCGATTCGACATCGCCCGCACCTCCCGCGAAATTACTGCTTCTCTATCACAAGAACTCGCCTCACAGGGCATTCTCCCCTCAGATAAACGGGCAACGCGTCCCAAACAACTTGGAAAATGGCCCTGACTGAGCGAACCGCCACGAGGATCAACGAGCCGTTGTCGGCTCTTGATGTTCTCATCGTTGAAGACGACGCCGTCACCCGTGCGCTGCTGGACCGGATCATCCGGAAACGGGGACACCGCACGGTGCTCTGCGAATCCGCTGAAATCGCTCTCGGCCGACTGATCGAGCAGTTTTTTCCTGTGATTCTGCTCGATGTGCAGTTACCCGGGATGAGTGGGTTGGAACTCAGCCGGCATTTGCGAGCCCAGCCGGACGGCGATCAATACTACATCTTGGTCGGCACGGGGAATGACACGCCAGACGACCTGCGCGACATCCTTGATGCGGGTGCCAGCGACTACGTGCCCAAACCCTACCATCCCGATTTTCTGAATGTCCGTCTCACGGTGGCGGAGTCGCAGGTCAAAGAGATTGCGGCCAGAAAACGCTTGGAGCGTGAGCTTTTGTTTTTGGCAACGCGCGACCCGCTCACCAAGCTTCTCAATCGTAGTCAGTTGGAGCCCGCTCTCACTCACGCGATCACCACGGTGCAGGAAGGCCGCCCCGCAGCAGTTCTCTACATCGATCTCGATAACTTCAAGATCGTCAATGATACCCTCGGCCACGAAGCCGGGGACCGGCTTCTCACCACGCTCTCGACGCTCCTGAAAAGCGCCACCCGCCCCGGCGACGAGTTGGTCAGATTTGGTGGAGATGAATTTGTTGTGATCCTGTTGGATGCGGAACTTGAAAAGGCGCTTGCTGTGGCGGAACGACTGCGTGAGAAGGTGGAAGAATTCCGGTTTTTAGAAAGTGAAATGACCTTCCGCAGCGGCGCTTCGATTGGGATCGTGCCGGTAAATGCGCTGCTGACACCCAGTGAACTCCTGGTTGCGGCAGACACGGCGTGTTACGCTGCCAAGGCTGGCGGGCGCAATCGCGTGGAGCTTTACTGCGAAAAAAATAGCTCGCTCGCACAGCTTATTGCCGACACCGATTGGGCTACAAAAATCGGTGCGGCGATGAAGGATGGTACTCTGGAGCTTTGGTTGCAACCGGTGGTTGCTATGCAGTCGCGCGAGATGCTGTATCAAGAAACGCTGCTTAGATATATCGATCCCGGGCACACAATGATTATAAGCCCCAGTGCGTTTTTGAACTCTGCCCAACGCTCCGGGCAGAGTACCAAGGTGGATCGATTTGTGATCGAGCGCGCCGTCGCAATGCTCGGCAGCGACCCTACAATTTCTGTCGGAGTAAATCTCGCAGCGCCCTCCTTCAAGGATACCGAGATCATCGCCTATATCGGCGATGCCCTCCAGGCACACAATGTCTGCGCTAGCCGATTCTTCCTTGAAATCAGCGAGTCTAAAATTATCTCCCATCTGGATCAGGCGCGACAAGTGCTGGAATCCATCAAGGAAATGGGCGTTCAGATCGCGTTGGACGACTTCGGTGCAGGCTTCTCATCGCTGGCCTACCTGAAAAATCTGCCCGTGGACTTTCTCAAAATCGACGGCTCGTTCATGCGCGATCTAGTTCACAATAAATTCAATCAGGCAATCATCCGGGCCATCCGGGAAGTGGCTGCAATAAAGAATATCAAGACCATTGCCGAATGCGTCGAGAATCAGGACCAGATGGACCTGCTTGCTGAGCTCGGCGTGGATTATGCCCAGGGATTTTTCATCGGGAAACCGCGATCCCGCGCTTACACGCCCATCGAAGTCGGACACAACGCGTAGAAAGTTC